>JAABUO010008684.1_pt1 | contig 11448 bp, 10 predicted proteins | sample 5559291 | NCBI WGS metagenome assembly JAABUO01 (sample SAMN10711878, study PRJNA513372) | rock metagenome | isolation source: Antarctica rocks | place: Antarctica: Victoria Land, Finger Mt sud | reverse complement strand
CGCGTCCAGCCAGTCGTTGGACCAGCCGATCGACAACTGCCCGGCCAACACCGCCGCCACCAGCAGCACCCCGGTCCCCCACCCCAGCCCGGCCACCGCGGCCAACCCGGCGGAGAGCAGGGTGACCCCGGCCGTCGGCACCGGATGGCAGGACCGGACCAACCCGAGCACGGCAGACGGCACGCCCGCAGCCTGCCATCCCGGAGGTGGCCGCGACCCTCTCCCGGCGTGGTCGGGGCTCCGTAGTGTGCAGTCCATGAGCCCTTCGGCGCCGCCCGAGACCACCCTGGCCGCCGTGCACGGCGTGCTCGCCCCGCACCGCTACCCGCAGGAGCAGATCACCGAGGCGTTCGCGGCCATGTGCCTGGGCAGCGAACCCAGCACCAAGCAGGCCGCGATCCGTCGGCTGCACACCAACACCCGGGTGGCCACCAGGCATCTCGCCCTGCCGCTGGAGCGCTACGCCACTCTGGCCGACTTCACCGAGGCCAACGACGCGTTCATCGAGATCGGCACCGACCTGGCCGCGCAGGCGGTGACCGAAGCGCTGGCCCAGGCCGGCATCGACCCGGCCGAGGTCGACATGGTCATGTCCACCACGGTCACCGGGATCGCGGTGCCGTCGCTGGAGGCCCGGATCGCCGGCCGGGTCGGGTTCCGGCCCGACGTCAAGCGGATGCCGCTGTTCGGGTTGGGCTGTCTGGCCGGCGCGGCCGGGGTGGCCCGGCTGCACGACTACCTGGTCGGTCATCCCGACGAGGTGGCCGTGCTGGTCAGCGTGGAGCTGTGCTCGCTCACCGTGCAGCGGGGCGACCAGTCGATGGCCAATCTGGTCTCCAGCGGGTTGTTCGGCGACGGCGGCGCCGCGGTCGTCGCGGTGGGCGCCGAGCGGGCCCGGCGCACCGGGGTGAGCGGGCCGGTGGTGTTGGATTCCCGGTCGCACCTGTATCCCGACACCGGCCGGACCATGGGCTGGGACGTGGGCAGCGGCGGCCTGCGCATCGTGCTCGGGGCCGACATCCCCACCCTGGTCACCCGGTACCTGGGCGTGGACGTCAAGCAGTTCCTGGCCGATCACTCGCTCGACGTGCGCGATGTCGGCGCCTGGGTGTCACATCCCGGTGGCCCCAAGGTGATCCAGGCCATCGAGGCCGAGATCGGCGCCGAGCCGGACGCTCTCGCGGTGACCTGGGCTTCGCTGGCCGAGGTGGGCAACCTGTCCTCGGCCTCGGTGCTGCACGTGCTGCGCGACACCCTGCGCGATCACCGGCCGGAGCCGGGCACCCCGGGCGTGATGATGGCCATGGGCCCCGGGTTCTGCGCCGAACTGGTGCTGCTGCGCTGGTGAACGCCTCCGTGGTCGGCTACCTGATCCTGCTCGGCGCGGTCGGCGTGGAACGGATCGTCGAACTCGTCCTCGCCCAACGCCACCGGGCCTGGAGCCTGGCCCGCGGCGGCCGGGAGATCGGCGCCGGGCACTACCCGGTGATGGTCGTGCTGCACACCGGCCTGCTGCTCGGCTGCCTGCTCGAGGTGCTGTCCGGTCGTCCTTTCCTGCCCGCCCTGGGCTGGCCGATGCTGGTGCTGGTCATCGCCGCGCAGGGGTTGCGCTGGTGGTGCATCGCCACCCTAGGCCGGCGCTGGACGACCCGGGTGGTGGTGCCGCCGGTGGCCGCCGGGCCCTACCGCCGGTGGCGGCACCCCAACTACCTGGCCGTGGTGGTCGAGGGTGTCGCGCTGCCGCTGGTGCACACCGCCTGGATCACCGCGGTGGTGTTCACGGTGGCCAACGCGTTCCTGCTCCGGCACCGGATCCGGGTCGAGAACGCTGCGCTGGCCGAGGCTTTCCCGCCGGGCACGCCGATCCCGACCGGGGCCGGGGAGATCCGATGATCGACCTGCTGGTGGCCGGCGGCGGACCGGCCGGGCTGGCCACCGCGCTGTACGCGCACCGGGCCGGACTCGACGTGGTCGTACTCGAACCACGCTCCGGCCCGATCGACAAGGCCTGCGGCGAAGGCCTGATGCCCGGGGCGCTGGCCGCGCTGGCCGGGTTGGGCATCGAACCGGTCGGGCAGCCGTTCGCCGGCATCCGCTACACCGACGGCCGGCGCAGCGCCGAGGCCCGGTTCGGTGCCGGCCCGGGCCGGGGCGTCCGCCGCACCGTGCTGCACGACGCGCTGGCCGATACGGCCCGCCGGGCCGGCATCGACATCCGGCCGGGCCGCGTCGACGGCGTGACCCAGCACGCCGACCGGGTGCAGGCCGGCGGCCTGACCGCCCGCTACCTGGCCGCGGCGGACGGACTCCACTCGCCGGTGGCTCGGGCCGTCGGCCTGGCCCAGCCAGCGCGGGCCCCGAGGCGCTGGGGGTTGCGCATCCACCTGGACATGGCGCCATGGACCGATCTGGTCGAGGTGCACTGGGGCCGGCACGCCGAGGCCTACGTGACCCCGGTCGGGCCGGATCGGATCGGGGTGGCGGTGCTGTCCGGCCAACGCGCCCCCTACGCCGACCAGCTGGCCGGTTTCCCGGCTCTGCGGGAGCGGCTCGGCCCGACCGTGACCGATGTCGCGGGCGGAGTGAAGGGGGCCGGGCCGCTACGGCATCGGACCCGGGCCCGCACCGCCGGCCGGGTGCTGCTGGTCGGGGACGCCGCCGGCTACGTGGATGCCCTCACCGGCGAGGGCATCTCGGTGGCGTTGGCCGGGGCCCGCGCGCTGGTCGACGCGGTGGCCGCCGACCGGCCCGCCGAGTACGAGCGGAGCTGGCGCCGCGCCTCCCGCCGCTACCGCGCCCTGACGTCGGGGCTGCTCTGGGCCACCGGCCGGCCGCCGCTGCGCCGGGCGCTGGTCCCGGCCACCGTGGCGTTCCCGCGGGTCTTCGGCCTGGTCGTCGACCAGCTCGCCCGCTGACCTACCCCTGCTACCCGGACGCTCAGCCGGCCGGGAAGTAGTAGGCCTCCAGCAGCCGCAGCCATACCTCACTCGGCGTCGGATAGGACGGCACCGCATGCCACAGGGTGGCCAGCGGCACTTCGCCGACCACGGCCACGGTGGCCGCATGGACCAGGTCGGAGATGTCCGGCCCGGCAAAAGTGGCGCCCAGCAGCACTTCCCGCTCGGCGTCCACGACCAGTTTGGCCCGGCCGGTGTAGCCGTCGCGCAGCAGCGCGGTGCCGGCCAGCGCGGCCATGTCGTACTCGACCGCCCGGACCTTCCGGCCGGCCTGCTCGGCCTGCTCCTGGGTCACCCCGACCGACCCGACCTGCGGATCGGTGAAGGTGACCTGCGGGACCTGGTCGTGATCGGCCCGGTCGGTGAACCAGGCACCGTCCACCGGCCTGCCCTCGGCCCGGGCGCCGATGACCGCGCCGGCCAGCCGGCCCTGGTACTTGCCCATGTGGGTGAGCAGCGCCCGACCGTTGAGATCACCGATGGCGTAGAGCCATTCGCCGTCCACCCCGGTCACGGTCAGATGGTCGTCCACCTCGATGTAGCCGTGGTTGTCCTTGACCCGCCCGGCCAGGCCGATGCTGTCCAGACCCAGGTCACGGCTGGCCGGGGTGCGTCCGGTGGCGATGACGATCTCGTCGGCGGTGACCGTCCCACCCCCGCCGTCGGAGCCGGACCAGGTCACCGTGACCTGGCCGCCGTGCACCTGCCCGTACCCGGTATCGGCCGGGTTCTCCCGCTGCACCTTCTCGACCGTGGCGCCGACCAGCACGGTGACCCCGCGGCCGGTCAGCGATTCGCGGACCAGCGCGCCGGCGAAGGGTTCGTTGCGGGCCAGCAATTCCGGTGCTGAGCCGATGAGGGTCAGCTCGGCCACCCCCAGCGCGCTCAGCCAGGTGGCCGCCTCGCAGGCGACCACGCCGCCGCCGACGACCACCACCCGCCGCGGTACTACGTGCAGGTTGGTCACATCGCGTGATGTCCAGGGCCGCGCGTCGGCCAGTCCGGGGATCGGTGGCACGGTGGCGGTCGTGCCGGTCCCCAGGACCACCGCGTGCCGGGCGTGCAGCGTGCGGACCGCGCCGTCCAGGCCGGTGACCTCGACCGTCTTGGCCCCGGCCAGCCTGGCCGTCCCGCGGATGACGTCGATGCCCAGGCCGGCGGCCCAGGAGATCTGCGACGAATCGTCCAACCCGGAGTTGAAGCTGTCCCGGCGGGCCAGTACGGCAGCGACGTCCAGCGACGCGTCGCCGACCAGGCTCTGCACCCCGGGCATGTTCCGGGCGGAGTCCAACACCTCACCGGGGCGCAGCAGCGCTTTGCTGGGCATGCAGGCCCAGTACGAGCACTCGCCGCCCACCAGTTCTTTCTCGACCACCACCACGGTCCGATCCGATCCACGAATCGCGTACTGGGCCACGTTCTCCCCGGGTGGGCCACCGCCGATCACGATCACGTCGAAGGTGTCGGTGCCGGGGTCGGGGGCGTCGGCGCGGTGCAGATGGTCGGCGATGTCGGCGGAGTCAGCCATGGCCCATACGGTAGTTCGCGGTCACTGCCGATCCGGCGACGGAGGGCTGACGATTCGCGAACGTCGAGACGGCCGGGCGATGTCATCATGAGCCGGGCAGTCCGGCACCGGCCCGATCCCGCCCACCTCCCCCGAAGGACCCCCGATGACCACACGACTCCCGCGATGACCCGAGCCCACCGATGACCGACGTCATCCGGTTCGCCGAGATCGTGCTGTTGGTGGCCGGGGCCGGTCTGCTGGCGGTGATCTCCAACCGGCTCAGCGAGAAGGTGCGGCTGCCGGCGCCGGCGCTGTTCCTGATCGGGGCGGCCATCCTGGAAAAGGTGGTCACCGCGCTGCTCCCGCCGCCGGAGCAACTGGTCGAGCGGATCGTCACCATCGCGTTGCTGTGCATCCTGTTCGACGGCGGCATGCACCTGGGCTGGCGGCGGTTCCGCGCCGCGCTCGCCCCGATCAGCGCCATCGGGATCGGCGGCACCTTTCTGACCGCGGGCGCCGCGGCCGCGCTGTGCCACTTCGCCTTCGGCTTCGACTGGTACCTGTCGCTGCTGCTGGGCACGGCGGTGTCGCCCACCGATCCGGCCGTGGTCTTCTCGGTGCTGGGCCGCCGACAGCTGGACGGCCGAAGCGGTTCCATCCTGGAGGGCGAGTCGGGGGCCAACGACCCGGTCGGCATCGCGCTGATGGCCAGCCTGATCACCGCGGGCGGTATCGACGCCTCCGGAATCGCCCACGTGGCCGGCGAATTCCTGCTCCAGATGGGAGTGGGCCTGGCCATCGGGTTGCTCGGCGGCAAGGGGCTGGGCTGGTTCATGCAGCGGGTGCCGCTGCCCTCGGAGGGGCTGTATCCGCTGCGCACGCTGGCCTGCGCGTTCGTCCTGTACGGCGCGACCACCCTGGCCCACGGGTCCGGTTTCCTGGCCGTGTTCATCGCCGGCATCGTGGTCGGCGACACCCGCGCGCCCTACAAGCGGGAGATCGAGCGGTTTCATTCCGCGCTGGCCAGCCTGGCCGAGATCGTGGTGTTCACCGTGCTCGGGTTGACCATCGACCTGGGCAAGCTGGCCCACGTCGACGTGTGGCTGCCCGGTCTGATCCTGGCCCTGGTGGTCTCGTTCGTGATCCGGCCGGTACTGGTCGGGCTGTGCCTGTGGCCGATCAAGCTAAAACGCAACGAGCGGACCTTCATCCTGTTCGCCGGGCTCAAGGGCGCCGTGCCCATTCTGCTGGCCAGCTACCTGTTCGCCGCCCAGATCCCGGCCGGGGAACGGATCTACAACATCGTCATCATCGTCGTGGTGTTCTCGGTGGTGTTCCAGGCCGGGGCGGTCCCCGCGGTGGCCAAAGCCCTGCGGCTGCCGATGCACACGGTGCGGACCGAGCCGTGGGCGCTGGGTGTCCGGCTCCGGGACGAACCGGAAGGCGTGGCCCGGTTCACCATCTGCGCGAAGTCGCCGGCCGACGGGCACACCGTGGAGGAGATCGCCGAGCTGATGGGCAACGTGTGGATCAGCATGGCCGTTCGTGATGCTGAGCTGATCACCATCCGGGCCGACACCACCCTGCACGCCGGCGACGAGGTGCTCATCCTCAGCGAGCCCGAATCCCACCCCGAACTGCGGGGGGTATTCGAGCGACCGGCGGCGGGCTGACGGCGGTCAGGCCACCCGCTGCTGCGGGGAGTTCGCCGCCGTCTTGGCCGGGTCGGTTTCGCTCAGGCCAGCGAGGATCTTCTCGATCCGACCGAGCGCGTCGGCCGGGATCTGCCGGCCGGCCGCCTTCGCCGTCTCGGTCACCTGTTCCGGCTTGGACGCCCCCACGATCGCGGTGGCCACGTTGTCGTTGGACAGCACCCAGGCCACCGCCAGCTGACCCAGGGCCAGGTCGAGCTCGTCGGCGATCGGCTTCAGGTTCTGCACCGCGGTGAGTACGTCATCGCGCAGGAACCGCTTGATCATGTCGGCCCCGCCCTTCTCGTCGGTGGCGCGGGAACCCTCGGGCAGCTCGGCCCCCGGCCGGTACTTGCCGGTGAGCACGCCCTGCGCGATGGGCGAGAACACCACCTGGCTGATCCCCAGCTCGCGGCTGGCCGGGACCACCTCGGCCTCGATGACCCGGTACAGGGCCGAGTACTGCGGCTGGTTGGAGACGATCCGAAAACCGTTGGCCACGGCCAGGTCCTGGCCGTCCCGCAGCTGCTGCGCGGTCCATTCGCTGACCCCGATGTAGTGCGCCTTGCCGGCCCGAACCACATCCCCGAACGCCTGCATGGTCTCTTCCAGCGGGGTCTCGGTGTCGTAGCGGTGAGCCTGGTAGACGTCGACGTAGTCGGTCTGCAGCCGACGCAGCGAGCTGTCGATCGACTCCATGATGTGTTTGCGGGAAAGCCCGGTGTCGTTGTGACCCCCCGGGCCGGTCGGCCAGTACACCTTGGTCAGAATCTCCAGCGACTCCCGACGCTCGCCGGAAAGAGCCTCACCGAGAACAGTTTCGGCTTTTCCATTGGCGTAGACGTCGGCGGTGTCGAAGCTGGTGATGCCGGCGTCCAGGGCGGCCCGGACGCACGAGGTGGCCACGTCGTTTTCGATCTGGGACCCGTGGGTCAGCCAGTTGCCGTAGGTGATTGCGGAGATCTTGAGGCCGGAACGGCCCAGGTAGCGGAATTCCATGGGGTGAAGGTTACCGGGCCTACCGACCCGGGCCGCAGGACGGTCAGTCGACGGTGAGCACGATCTTCCCACGGACATGGCCGGTCTCCGAGAGCCGGTGCGCCGCGGCGGTTTCCTCGAGCGGGTAGGTCGCCGCGATGGGCACCACCACGGTCCCGTCCGCCACCGCGCCCACCACTTGGGCCAGCGCGTCCTCGAAACCCTGCTCGCCGCCGCTGCTGATGACGACTCCAGGGCCCGCGGCGGTGAAGTCGGCGATGGTGACGATCGGCCCGCCCGGCTTGACCACCCGCAGCGACCCGTCGATGACGCCGTAGCCGGTCAGGTCGAGCACGGCGTCGTAGCCGCCCGGGGCCTGCTCGCGGGCCCGGTCCTCCCAGCCGTCGCCGTAGCTGATCGCGGTGGCATCGAGCGAGCGCAGGTAGTCCTGATTGGGTGCGCTGGTGGTGCCGACCACCCGGGCCCGGCGGGCCACCGCGAGTTGGGTGGTGAACACCCCGACCCCGCCGGTGGCCCCGTGGATGAGCACGGTGGACCCCGCCTGGACCTGGGCCAGGCCGAGCACCCGGATGGCAGTGGTGCCGGCCACCCCGAGCGACGCGCCGGTGGTGAAGTCGATCTTCTCGGGCAGCGGAACCAGGCTGCTCGCCCTGACCAGCACCTGCTGGGCCGAGGTACCGCCGGATACGTTGCCGGCCACTCGATCTCCGACCGAGAAGCCGGTCACGTCCGCACCGACGGCCTCGATGACCCCGGCCAGATCTCGCCCGACCGGAGTGGGACGGGACACCGGCTTCATCCCGGGCATCGTGCCGGAACGGATCTTGTAGTCCATCGGATTCACCCCGGAGGCGCGCACCCGGACCCGGACCTGCCCGGCGCCCGGCGCGCCGACCTCCCGGTCGATGACGTGCATGACCTCCGGGCCCCCGTACTCGGTGAACACGGCTGCTCTGGACATGGCGACCTCTTCCGGTTGGCCTCGGCGGTTACCGCGCTGCAACCACCCGGTCCGGGCGGGAAATTCCTCGCCGACCGAGCGAGAGGCCGGGGCGGAGCCGGGTCAGCGCTTCCGGGACCGGGGCCGCGACGGGGCGGCCCCGGTCTGATCCCGGGCGCCGGTCTGTCGGCCGGACCCGCCGGCGGTCGATCGGCCGCGGTCCGGGGTGGCGCCGGTCTGGTCGCCGGAATCGGATCCGGAGTCGGACCCGGCGGAGTCGGACAGCCCCGAGCCCGGCGTCCGCATCAGCGGGGCCAGCAGGGCAGCCAGCGCCGCGCCGATCAGCGGGCCCAGGATGAACACCCAGACGTGACTCACCGCGGCGCCCCCGGCGAACAGCGCCGGGCCGAGCGAGCGGGCCGGGTTGACCGAGGTGCCATCCAGCGGGATGCCGACCAGGTGCACCGCTGTCAGCGTGAGACCGATGGCCAGACCGGCGAAACCCGGTGTGGCGAAGGATTTGTGGGTGACCAGCAGGATGACCAACACGAAGAACGCGGTGAGCAGGATTTCCAGGATGAACGAGCCACCCACGCTGATCTTGTCGTTCCAGTTGTTGGAGCCCTTTGCGCCCGTCTGGTCGGTCACCTTGCCCACCGACAGCAGCAGCTGGATCAGCGCGGCCCCGATGATGCCGCCGATGAACTGGGCCACCCAGTAGGCGCCGGCCTCGACCACCGTGATGCCCTTGCCGAGCAGCACCCCCAGGGTGACGGCGGGGTTGACGTGGGCGCCGGACAGCGGGCCGATCGAGTAGGCCAGCGCGAGCAGCACCAGCCCGAAGGCCAGCGCCACCCCGAGTGAGCCGATCTGGTCGAGGCCGAAGACCGCGGACCCGACGGCGAAGAAGACCAGGATGGCGGTGCCGATCATCTCGGCGACGGCGCGGCGGGCGAGCGTGGGCATCGGGCCCCTCCTGAGGTGCTGTGGTGGATGTCACCGTAGTGGTGACGCAGGGTGACAATACCGTAACGGTGGATCACCGGCCGTCGGGGTCCTACGGTGAGCCGATGTGTCGAAACATCACCGAACTGCGGGGCCTGCAACCCTCGGCCACCGACGCGGAGATCGAGGCCGCCGCGCGCCAGTACGTCCGTAAGGTCTCCGGGATCACCCATCCCACCGACCGCACCCGGGAGTCGTTCGAACGGGCGGTCGTGGACATCCACCGGATCACCACCGCGCTGCTGGCCGAGCTCCCGGACCGGCGTCAGCCGCCGCTGACCGTGCCGCCGCTGCGCCGGGAGTCGGTGCGGGCCCGCATCGCCGCCCGAACCCCCGACTGACCCGATCCGATCCGGGCGTTCAGCCCAGCAGGGCGGCGACCTCGGCGCCGGACGGGTTGGTCAGCACCCGGTCACCGACGGCCACGGTCGGTACGGTCTCGTTGCCGCGGTTGGCCTCGCGGACGAATGTCCGGGCCTCGTCGTCCTCCCAGATGTTGTGCCAGCTCGCCGCGATGCCCCGGCGGTCGAGGTCGTCGCGCAGTCGGGCGCAGAAGCCGCAGCCCGGTCGCCAGTAGATGTCCAGGCTGTTCGTCGAGGTGGTCATTCCTCGAGGTTAGGTTGATCGGCGGCAGCATTGCCCGTTCCGGCCCGGGAGGACCTATGGATGTCCACGCGATCACCGCGTCCGGGGTGCGCGCCGCCGACCCGGCCGAGTTGCCGGAGCTACTGGCCCAACCCGAGACCCTGGTCTGGATCGACGTTCCCGAATACGACGAGCACGCCCGGCGGATGCTCGAGCAGGTTTTCACCGTGCACCCGCTGGCGCTGCGCGATGTGGAGAACCGCAACCAGGTACCCAAGGTCCATGTCTATGCCGACTATCTGTTCCTGGTCCTGCATGCGCCGCAGCCCGGCATCGGCGGCCACGTGCACTACATCGAGCTCGACCAGTTCGTCGGCGAGCGGTTCCTGATCACCACCCACGGTCCGCTCAACCCACGGGTCGACCCGGCCACCGCCCGGGTCGAGGTGGACTCGCTGCTGCACCGGCTGCGGTCCGGGAAGCTCCGCCCGAGCCGCGGCTACGAGCTGTCGCACGCCCTGCTCACCGCGCTGACCGCCCGGCTGCGGGCCTTCACCGCCGACCTGACCCGGGACGTCTGGGGGCTGGAGCAGCGGGTTACCGGCGACAGCCTCGACGACCCCGAGAAGTTCCTGGACGAGATGTTCCGGGCCCGGCACGGGCTGCTCACGGTGCGGACGATGGGCGCGCTCAGCCGCGAGGTGTACGGCCGGATGGTCACCATCGACGCGTTCGGCCGGGATCGCGGGTTGCTGGTCGACGCGGTGGACCAGTTCGACCACCTGACCGTGATGGCCGACGGGCAGAAGGACTATCTGCAGGGGACGATCGAGTTCTACCAGGCCCGGACCAACACCAAGATGACCATCGCCGCCGAGCGGCTCGCCGTGATCGCGGCCATCACCCTGCCCATCACCGCGTTGTCCTCGATCCTGGGCATGAACGTGATCGTCAACCAGAGCACCCACTGGGGTGCCCTGTTCGTGTTGCTCGGCGTCATGCTGGTGATGTCGGCGGCCCTGCTGATCTGGGCGAAACGCAAGGGCTGGTTCTGATCCCCGACGCCGACCACCTGCGGATGGGCGCCCCGCCCGTCCCGGCCTACCGTCGTGGGGTGAGCAGCGAGACGGTGGACGCCGTGGTCATCGGGGCCGGACCCAACGGTCTGGTCGCCGCGAATGCGCTGGCCGACGGGGGCTGGTCGGTGTTGCTACTGGAGGCCAACGACACCGTCGGGGGGGCGGTGCGCAGCGCCGAGGTCACCGCACCCGGTTTTGTCTCCGACCTGTTCAGCGCGTTCTACCCACTGGCCTTCGCCTCCCCGGTGCTGCGCGGGCTTGACCTGGAGGAGCACGGCCTGCAGTGGTCGCAGGCCCCCAGCGTGCTCGCCCACGCCCTGCCCGACGGCCGGGCGGCGGTGGTGGAGCGGGACGCCGATCGGACCGCGGCCGGGCTGGAAGAATTCGCACCCGGCGACGGGCAGGCCTGGCTGGACATGTTCGCGCAGTGGCAGCGCATCCGAGACCCATTGCTGGACGCACTTTTCACCCCGTTCCCGCCGGTCCGGGCCGCGCTGGCGCTGTTACGGCGCAGCCGGGTGGCCGGTCTGCTCGACCTGGCCCGACTCGCCGTGCTGCCGGTCCGTCGACTGGGCACCGAGCACTTCTCCGGGGTCGGCGGGCCATTGCTGTTGACCGGCAACGCCTTGCACAGCGACGTTCCCCCGGAAGCGGCCGGCAGCGCGGTGTTCGGCTGGCTGCT
>JAABUO010008683.1_pt1 | contig 11449 bp, 6 predicted proteins | sample 5559291 | NCBI WGS metagenome assembly JAABUO01 (sample SAMN10711878, study PRJNA513372) | rock metagenome | isolation source: Antarctica rocks | place: Antarctica: Victoria Land, Finger Mt sud | reverse complement strand
TAAAAGAAATAATTTAAAATAATAATTAAGATTTTATTTTTTAATACTCGTATTTCTTTATCTTTTCTTAATACTTTAAGCTTGAAAGAAGTATTATTATTCGTAATATAATCGTTAAAATCTTTACGAGTTTATAAATTAATTAGTTTAATAACGAAATCTCTCTTGTTACTATTCTGTAAATAAAATAATATATTCTTTAAATCTCTTTAATCATTACGTCTCTTTAACGTTTTTAATATCTCGATTATTTAATTAAAGTAACGAATAATAATTTAATTACAAAGCGAAAAATACGTATAATTTTAATTAATACATTAGTTAAAGATTAAACGAGATTAATGATTACGTTAAAGCTCGAAGTTAAACTCGCTCGCATAATTAAATACTTTTATATTTAAGTTATGTAAAATCTTTTTATTATTAAATATAATCATTCAGTTTATAAGTTAAAACAGATTACATACATCTGAATCATCATTTTAAAAGTTTCTAAACTTCTTAATTATGTTCTCGTTTTTCTCTTTATTATATATTTTAAAATTAATTCTATTCTTTTAATTATTATCGTTAATACTTAAAACAATCTCGAATTAATACTATATGTTACGTTTAATTCGTAAGTTTAAATTAATAAATAAGATAATATCTTTAAGAAGATACTTAATGTTTTTTAAATTAAACTTTTTGTTTCATGACTTTATTTTATTTATTTATTTTAAAATATTTAATATTCTTTTTACGACTGCTTTTTTAATAAATTTAAAAGATAAATGAAGTTCGAAAATAATATTTTTCTTTCTTTTAACATGTTAAGTAATAAGAACTTATTTAATATTAATCGTAATGTTTCGTATACGTTTAGTTAACATTATCTTTATAATAATATTATTTAATGTTTAATAAATTATAAGTAACGTAAAATGCGATTAAGAAAAAAGTAAAATTATGTAATACGTTTAAAAAATTAAAATGTATAAGATTTCATAAACTTAAATGATAATTCTTTAAATCTGCTTTAATTTAAAAATGTCGTTCTTTAACGTCTTAACTTAAATAAAAAAAAATTAATTTTCTCTGCTGCTGAATTAATAACGATATTACATTTTAGTAATTTTACGATAATTATTATCTCGTTTTTTAATTATGTAAATTATAATTCGCATCGTTAAACGCTTAAATGTAACTTTATAATAAGATGTTAAAGTCGTATTATTCATGAAAGCTTTAAACAAAGAGCTTATTTTCGTAATTATATTTAAAAAGCGATTAATAATAATGTAAAAGTTATATAATCGTTAAATAAGTAAATATAACACGTCTTAATTAAATTATATAATTAAATTATTTATTAATAATAAATAAATTATCGTAATTAACGACGCTTTTATAAAAGCGCTTATTATTACATTTTCACGAGTTGTAATAATGAAAATGATAAATAAATTCGTTTAAAAGCATTTTAACTTATAATACGATACTGATTTAATTAATAAACGTTATAATGCTAAAAGATAATTAGTTATGCTTTTTAAATAAAAAAAACCTCGATTTAATATAAACGATTAATTATCTTAACAGATTTTAATCGAATTACGAAGACACATATCATATTTTTATTATAAATTAAGTTATTAAAAATATCTTTATTAATAATTATCGTTTTGTTTAATTACATCGTTTATTATAAATGTATAAATACATGAAACTTAACGATAAAGACGTGAAAGATTATTATTAACGACGTATGTTAATTAATATTCTTTTTTCTTTTAATGAATTATTATTTTTACGACGAAAAAATTACGACTTTTCATATTTAATATCGTTTTATTATTAAGAAATACTTTCTTAATTTAAGAACGACGTTCTTTAATCTTAATAATTATTATTATATCTTTTATTAAAATAAGAAACGATTTAAGTTTACGTAATATAAGTATATTTAATTAAAATAAATCGATCTAGATTAAATGTTATAAAGAATTTCATATTATTAATAAAAACTCGAATTAGTAAAGACAGTAATGTTAAATATTATTCATTAAGAATTCTCGTGAATATAGCGAGCAAGCTCGTTATTAACGATGTTAATAATTTAATTTAATTAACATTCATCTTTTTCGTTTTAAAGAACGTTTTTAATATAATTACGAATGTTATTAAACGATTATCGCGAGAAGATTTAACATGAAGAATATGTATATAATTAAAGATGTGACTGAAATGTTTACGATGCAGCTTATTTATTTATGCTCAGAATAAAACATGATAAGCGATAAAAATATAAACGATATTTATTATATCATTTTTTTTAAATCGTTAACTTAAATATAATAAATAATATAAGATAAATAAGCGTAATTCGTTAAAAGATGAATAATAACTTTATTATATTATAATTAAAAAAAGAATATAATTCATTAACGAGATTTAACTCACTTTATTCGAGTGTATACTTTTTTTAAAAACTTAACTTTAAAGACAATACAGTAATTAATCGTTTACATAAACTTTTATCTTTTAATCGTTTTAATTAAAATCATTTTTATCTTTCATTATAATTAAATAATAATCTTAATTCGAGCTACGATTATTAAGATTAATCGTTTAATTTAATTTTACATTAGTTTAAAATTTAACACTCTGTAATCTTATTTCATTTTATCATCGTACATTTTATAATCTTATTACATTTTATTACTTCTTTACATTTAATAATTTAACATTATTTTACGTCGTTATTTTACGTCTTTTAATAAACATTTTATAATAATACTTAAAGAAAAGTTTAAAGCGATAACGACAGAAAAAGATGCAGAGATTAACGTTATGTATTATACATCTCGAGCGATAAAGCTTAAAAATAATAATTTCATTAATCTCAATTTAAACGATGAGAAAAAAACGCAGAAAGTAAACATAGTTAAGTATTATAACATTAAGTCTGTTATCTTTCGAGTTAAGATTATTTTTAATATTAATGAAATAATTAAATTAGTAATTACTTTATTTAATGCTTTAAATAATAATCTTTACGTTACTTATAGAATTATAACGAAGATTTTAATAAATTAAACATTTAACATTCGCTTTAACATTAAATTATATTAAGTTACATTATTGTTATTTAAAAGTTATCTTTTAATTCATAACATTTTATATAATTAAGTTTTTCGTTTACATTTAAATTTTAACATTTAAATTTTAACATTCGCGACGTTCTCATTATGAATTATTTAAACATATTTTAAACGCATACTTTATATTTTAAAAACATATATTTCATACATAATGTTATAAATGTAAAGATTAACGATTTACGTTAAGCAGAATGAATAATTCTTCTTAAATTTAAATTTAAATCGATCTTAGCTCATACTTAATTAATTTTACTTAAGAATGTTTAAGATTTATTAATTCTTTAAAGTATAAAGAACATACTTAAAGATATCTTTAATTTATTAAAAGATTATATAATTAAGTTAAATATCTTCATCTTAACGATTAAATAAAATATATTTATGAATCAGTATCGAAAGTTTAATAATAGCATTAACATAAAGCGAGTCTTTTTAATATTTAACATGTAATTTAGTGAGTTTAAAATTAATAAGCATATTATTTAAGTAAAACAAGTGACTTTAAAGAATGATTATTTATTTATTTATTTATCGTATCGACGTACTTATCGCGATGATAAGAAATATTAATTTATTAAAGATTTCTTTAAATTATAATTAATAAAGACATAGTAAGCACTTGTTACGAAGACTCGAGCATTATCTTACGAGTTACGTGCACTCATTATATTCGCGAAAATAAACAAGAAATATATTAATTTACTGCGTTTTCTCGATCGCTTTAATTATTAATTTAATTTAAAGAATCATTTTAAAGTAAAGTTTAATAATAATAAATAAATTATTATCATTTTTATTAAATCGTTTATTTTCTTTAACACGACGAATGTAAGCGTAGCTTTTCATCGTTTTTTTATTAAAACAAATTAAAGCTCGATTAAGTTATAATTAACGTTTAATCTTCGCGAGCGTAATTAATAAGATAATAATAAGAATATACTTTAATATTATCTTTTTAACGAATTAATTATAATTCTAATTCGTTTAATCATGTTTAATAAGCTTAATAGAATTAAATTAGCGATAATTAAAATTCTTAATTTTACTCATATTAACGAGAAAGAATATAAACATAAAGATCGCTTTCGTAATATTATACTGAGTCAGAATCTTCGTATTAAATTCATATTAATTCTTTTTAAAGATTTAAATCTTTTAATAACTCTTATCGAGTAAAATCTTAAGCTGAATAAGTTTTAAATATTAATCATGTAATATTTTCAGAAACTTTTTAAGGATTTTAATCTTATTAAGAGACTCTTTAAAACAGAAAAAACATTAATGAATGTTATTATTATAATGCTATTCTTAAAGCTAAACAAGAAAATTAAAATTTTAAGCTCGTTTATTAACACAGCTAATACATTCGTTCTTAAACTGAACGAATAATTTCAGCGATTAAAAAATAAAAACATTAATTTAACGAATAAGAAAATTATTCGTTTTCACTCGCAGTTTACTGAACGTTAAATAATCGCTTAAGATAATCGCGTGTTTCATTTAATAAACGACGATTTCGCTCGACGACGATGAAATGTTTTTCATTAGTTATTAAATGTCTTTTACGATTAATTAATACATTTAATTATTAATCAGAATAAGAAGACTTTACATAACATTAAAGATCGCTAATATAAATTACATCATGTTAATTTTAATACTTTACTTTTAAACGTTACGAGTTTAAGCGATCGTTTTATAAATAATACGTAATTATAAAGTTAATAAAATAAATTAAATGATCAGAATGATAAGTAACACGAGACATAAAATTCTTCAGTTATATAAATTAATAATGAAGAAATTAACGAGATTCACGAAAATTCTAAAAGCGATAAAAGTTTAAGCTACGAAAGTTTAAACGACGAGAGTTTAATAAATATGAATTACGATGATCTTAATCGTCGTGTTACACGTTAATTCTTAAAGCGAACTTACGCATTTAAACGTTATTTACTTCAGAGAGTTATTAATATTAAGTTAAATAAAAAAGATAATGAAATCGAGCGCGACGCTATTATTAAGATTTTTCGCTCGTACTTTTAACGAATCGAGATAAAAAAAAACTTTTAATAAGAAAGATTAAAAATTCTTTCAGCGCATCGAGATTAAGTTAAGTATAAATATTCTTAAGCATGACGTAAGCGCTATTATTTGCATACTGATTAACTTTAACATTATTATATTAAAAAAATTTAAAGAAAATTATATTATCGTTTAAGAAATCGCGAGAGTTAAGAACGTAAAGATCTTTATTATTATAATTCATAATAACGATTTAATGCATTTATTTAATAATAATGAATAACTTTAATTAACGAAAGAAAACATTAAGAATAATTACTTCGCGCATTACATAAATAAAAGCTTATTTAAACGATTAATTACGCTCGAATATTTTTATATTCTTTTCATTAAACAGTATCGCGTAATTTTTATTATAAATAATATCATATTCATTATTTAATATAAAGATTAAATGCGCTTTTTAATTAATTTCTTATTTTGACTTAATATGATTATCATAATCATTATATTAAGAAGATTTTACGAAATAAAATAATCATTAACATTTCTTAACGTTAATGAAATTAACATAAGAGTTAATACGTTTCAGTTTAAACAGAATAAGATTAAAGTCATTATAATAATCGAGCTAGTTAAGATTTATGTTAAAGTTAAAATATTTATTAAGAACATTATCATTTTCACGAAATATACTGTACAAGTTTAATTATTAAAAAAAAGTTTAATCTTAAACTCGAAAGTTCGAGATGTTAAAGCGTATACGATTAATTCTTTTTAAGACGAAAAAGCTTTTATCGTTATTTTATGTATAATGAAAATTAAAAAACTTAACTTCATGTTTATTTTTGATCGATTTTTAATTGTTTATAATTATGTTCGCGAGTCGTTTATTATATTATGTAACTTATAATAAACTTTAACACGATTACATTCGCAATTTATATATAATATAACATGTTTAAAATCTGTTTTTAATTAAAACAGTTTATAAAGAATATTTTAATTAATAAGAACTCATTAATTTTATGAAAATAAAGCGTTAATTTCGAAAACAAGAATCATTATAATTCACGATTAAAGCTTATGTAATAAATTTCGAAGAAAAGTAAAAGCATTACGAGAACTCGAGCGAAGTTTAAATAATAATCTTCGCAAAAGAATAAAAGCATTATTTAAACTTAAGCGAAGTTTAAATAATAATTTTCGCAGAAGAACAAGAGCATCATTTAAACTTAAGCGAAGTTTAAGTAATAATTCTCGCAGAAAAACAAGAGCATTATTTAAACTTAAACGAAGTTTAAGTAATAATTCTCGCAGAAAAGCAAGAGCATTATTTAAACTTAAGTAAAGTTTAAGTAATAATTTTCGTAGAAAAGTAAGAGCATCATTCGAACTCGAGCGAAGTTTAAATAATAATTTTCGCAGAAAAGCAAGAGCATTATTAAAACTCGAGCGAAGTTTAAGTAACAGAATTCTTCGTTTAATAAACATGTTTTATAAAAAACGATATTCTTTTTCGAAATTTAAATTATTTATTTATTATTAATTCATGTTTATTAAATAAATTAAGATATTAATTATTATATAATATACATTAAAATAAAAACATAATAACTTATAAATATAATACACTTTAATTAATAATAAACTAGCTTAATCTTTAAGCTATTAAACGCATCATGTAAGCGCAGATCTTTAACGTAAGTTAAAGTAAATTCTTTATGTTTCAGCTTTTATAATATTACATTCGCTACATATAACATAATTTAATCTTTTATTCGTTTACTTATTATATTTAATGTGTGTTTTTTAATTTACTCTTATATTCATATAAGATTATAATTTAACATCGTGTATTTCTTATAACGAGCATTATTATTAAGATCGAGATATGTTTATTAAATTTAATTTAATTAATTAAATTTACATATTTAACATCAGTTAAATACGCGCATAATTTATTATGTTAATTTATTTCACATAATTAAATAACAGCATTAATATTTCTTATACATTTTATTATTATTTATCTTATTAAACTAATTTCATTAATTTATTATAATAACTAGCTTACGTCTTAAAAAGAATATTACTATTTAATATTAAAATTTTTAACTTAATAACGAGTATTCGATTTTCAGAAACATGACAGAGATTAAACGAATCTTAAACATTAATACGAATCAGCGAAAGAATTTGAAAAAACAAGCTAAGTAATGAATTAAAAAGCACGCGTTTACACTTAAGCATAACAGATTTAACAGAAAGATAGCTATTATTAACGAGTAATTAATATCGTTTCTGTATTAGATTAATCGACTTATATTTAATAATTTTAAAAGAAAACATATTATTAGTAGTTTAGTCGCTATAGTTTAACGAATGCTCTTTAATAAGAGACGCTTTAAACTGAGACGCGTTAAATAGATTAACATATCTTTTATTCGTATATAAACTAGTTTTACATTATCTTTAAATGATTAATTACTCATCAGCATACGCAAGATTATAAAGATTTAACGAGTATCATTTGCGTTCGAGCTTTCGCAGTCATAATTATGAGAAATCATGTCATTCTTCGAAACATTTAAAAACTTTAAACTTCGTGCGATAATGAATTCATTTTTAAATCTGATTACTTCGAAAGAGATCTCAAAAATAAGCTTAATTTTAATTAAAAATGTATTTAATTACGATTTACACGAAGACGAAGATTAATTTTATAATGTTTCGTTTCAGATGTGAATTTAAATTCTTAAAGAGAACATTAGCTACACTAAGATAAACATTATTATTTATTTTATAAATAACGAGTTCTTTAAAATAAATTCAGATAAAACTTTTCGAGCTGTCTTACGCGACGTCTTAAATCGATTTAATCGAGCTGCTCGCTTTAATGTGACTCGCGTTACATCATATTTTAATAGATTAAAAATATATGTATGTAAACAGCGAATTAATGATTAATGTAAAACTTATAAATAAAACTTCATTAATCTTAACTTTTCGTTAAGAGCACACAAGACTTGTTAATGTTAACAAAAGCGAAAAAGTTATTAAAGTGAATAATTAAAATAATGAAATTATTTAAGAGCAATTAATAATCGATAGCACGAAAGAAAGCGATACGAATGATACATTTATTTTAATTATAACGAAGAATAACGTTAACTTAGTTAACACTGCAGCGAAATTTAATAAATTTGTAAAATATATACATTCACAGCGAATTAACGATAAGTGAAGATTTCACGAACGAGAATTAAGAAATTCATATGCTAGATTAATAATAATTTAAACTTAAAGACACGAAAGAAGTCAGAGTAAACGAGATAATAACTTTAACAACGAACGATATTAACACGTTAATAATTAATGTTACATCGAAAGTCGATAAGTTAAAAAGATATGTATAATAATAACGTTAAATTAATAAGAGTAAAGATTTTACGAACGAGAATTAAGCAGTTCATATATTAAGCTAATAGCAATTTAAACTTAAAGATACGAAAGAAGTTAAAGTAAACGAGATAATAACTTCAATAACGAACGATATTAATACGTTAATAATTAATGTTACATCGAAAATTAATAAGTTAAAAAGATATATATAATAATAACGTTAAATTAATAAGAATAAAGATTTCACGAACGAGACTCAGACGTTCTTAAGATTTTCGCGGAAGCGATTAAGACTTAGTTATTTAAAGAAAGATATAACAGACATTACAGAGATATTCGCAACGAAGAAGATTAGCCTGTCATTAATTAATTAAACATCGTCTTTTAATAAGTCACTGAAGTATGTGTATGAACAGTGAACTAACGATAAATAATTTTTATAAAGTATAATAAGAGTTTCGAATCATCGCTTTTAAAGCGACGAAAGCTTAACGATAAGATGTAAACTTAAGAAAACGACACGTTAACGCTAGTTTTAAATGAGTTTAATATTTTAACTTTAACTGTTAATTCGATAATAATCATAAGTTTCGAATTAAATAATAATAATTCTTTATTAAAGAATAATAATATTAATAACTTATATTGAGATTTAACAAGCTTCGTTAAATAACACGAAGAAACTGTATCATCTTCATCTCAGTAAACGAACATTTAATAAAACATGATAATCTTTAACTTTATAATTATAAAAAATCTCGCGAAAGAATTAAATCATGTATAATTAAACGAGAATCTTAACGATATCGAAAATAATGAGAAGAATATGAAAAAGCGTTACGCGAGATGATTAAAATATTAAAGTCGATATTATTTCTTAATTAATAAAATTAAATAAGCTTATGACGAAGATATTATTAACTGCTATAAAGCATCTTCATGAAGAAGACAGATGATAAAATTACGCTCGACTATTTTTACATAATCGTAATTAAGTTAAATCTCAGTCACGCATACATTTACAGAGAATGAAAACGTCATTCTTTTTATATCAGGCTCTTAAAATTTTTGTGATGTTTAAAATGAAAATGTTCATGAAAGAAAAATATAATGTTAATAATATAAGTCTTAAAAAGATATACATAAAGATCAGTAAATTAAGAATGAATCGTGCTAATTTATTAATAAGATAATAAAAATGCTTAAATTAATTTGCCTGAATCGCTTACTACATATAACGCACGAAGAGATTTATCGTACGCGTTTTAAGAGAAAGTTTAATACACATTAAAAAGAAAACACTCTCAGTGAATCTTAGTTTAGTGATGCAAAGTGTTCTTTTAATAACAGATTAAGAATTAAGTATTCATGTGTAAACGCGAGCTTATCTGCAAGTCTTATATCATTAAAGTGAGTTAATTTAATTATTATTTTAATAAACTTAATCGTTAACTAATTAAAGAAGATTTAAATTTATCTCGACGAGAATAATGATTTATTACATTAATAGATTCGTTACGCGTATTATAATAAAAAGATGAACGCGCTAATCATTAAACTGAAATTAACAGATTTAAATCTTTTAATAAGACATGAGAAAGTTAATTTTAGTATTATATGTATAATTACGATAAACACGTATAAGACTCGCGTTACAGAATTAATGAAAATTTAAATTATTCATTTAAAAGTAAGTTTTAGAGTAAGACAACGATCGTTTACATGATAATTCTTCGCTTTAAGATAAGATTAACTAATCGCAGATAAGACGTATAAAAAGATAATTAAGACGATTAAAATCATTAATCTGTTTAAGATCATGAATGAAAAATCTCGTAAGTAATTTATTACAGATACATTCTTCGAATCATTTCTTAAACAAATAACGTCATGAATGAACACGCTAATAATAAATTTAATAATAAATAAACAAATATCAGAATGACAAGAAAAAAAAGCTCATTAAGTTAAATTTCTGTACTGTACTTTTAAAAAACTGAATGAAATAAATAAAACACATACGAAAATCGTTAAAAATTAAGAGCTAGATAATTAAATCATTAAGACGTATATTAAACAGTTAAAGATCGTGTGCGACATATTATAATTACGACGTAACGTTAATTAATTAAAGTTTTTTAATTCTTTTCTTATAAATGTAATATTAAATAAGCATTAAAATGTCGATTACGAGCTTTCATTAAGATTTAACGAACTTATTAATTTCTTAGTAATGATAATCATTAAACAACTTTAAAAAACAAGAAATAAGAATTAAAAAGAATAAAAGATAAATAACTGCGTTAAAAACGAGCCCGAAATTAATAATAATAACTGAATAATGAAAGTTCGTTAACTCAGAGTATTTAGCATATTCTCGCTTCTTAAACAACTTTTAAAAACAAAGTTACTCGCGTTCTCTGAAAAAGAAAATCTTAAGAAGAAATATGTTCGCTTTTAATCAGATCGTCTTTACGATTTAAAGAAAGTTAAGTCTTTTTATGAAAAGCACATTCGCGTCATTATTTTTAAAAAGAACTATATTAAGATTAAAGTAATTAACGAGCTTATTAACAATGTCTGAAATAAGAACGAGAAAGTTATATTTTATATCATGAGTTTTACGAATGCACTTATTCTTTACTAAGTAAATAACAGAGTCTTTATCTTTCGTTAATGTCGTTTTTAAAAGTTATTACACGTATAACGAGAAAAACATGTTCGACATGATTACTAACGTTTAATTATGTAATATTTTTAACTTGTTCTTAAAGTTTTTATAACTTTAATAAATGAATTAATGTTTAAATTTAGAATAATGAACATAATTTAATTATTTTAAAAAGACTCGAAAAAACTGTAATAATATTTAAATG
>JAABUO010008682.1_pt1 | contig 11449 bp, 12 predicted proteins | sample 5559291 | NCBI WGS metagenome assembly JAABUO01 (sample SAMN10711878, study PRJNA513372) | rock metagenome | isolation source: Antarctica rocks | place: Antarctica: Victoria Land, Finger Mt sud | reverse complement strand
ACAGTTCTTTGTGCGATCGCTTTGGTTTAGAGGAACAGCACCGATCGAAGCTCTTCTGGGCAACCGTTTTAGGCACTCCCGTTCTGCTGTGGGCCCTAAGCAGCAGATCAAAGGCAAAACAGAAGCCTGACACACACATAAACGCCTTCTTCAAGGATAAATCTGCTGTACGTGCTCCTTCAGCGCAGCAGCCGAAGCGAAAGGGGACAGGATTTCATAGCTTCCTCAAGGAGGTACCTCAAGCACACCGAGATGCCACCAGCTTTGGTGCCTTCTTGAAGGATCCAGCATCAGCTGCTGCTGCTGTATCAAGTAATGCACCTAGTCAGCAAGCCTCCAAGGGCCCAAAGGCCAACGACGTCGTCATTTCTGTGCTATTTGGGACAGAGTATGGTTTCAGCAAGGAAGTGGCAGAAAGAGTTGCTGCTGCCATAATGGCATGCGGATCATATTGGTATGCAGCAAAAGCTCACACCAAGAAACGTCATATCCTGAAAGTCTGCTGCAGCAGCCAACTCTGTTTCTGGCTTGCAGGGTCAAGCTGCTTGATATGGCTGACCACGCTGATGGCCTGGACCTCAGCAAAGAGCAGGCTGTCATTGCTGTCTGCTCAACCCAGGTGTATCTCTGACTTTCCATGTTTAGGGCGGGTATTCATTATGCCACACAACGGCAGTACCCCTGTGGCTGCTGCCCAAGCTGCAGAGCCATGTTGAAAGCTGACTTGTGTCTTTCCTGTAGGGTGATGGTGTAGCGCCAACTGAGGCTCGTGAGTTTTGTGACTGGTTGGAAAGTGATGCAGCACTAGCATTGCCAAGCACCCCCTTTGCAGTCTGTGCCCTTGGTGACAAGTGAGGCATCTACTCCCATGTTTCACACAATGACCTCGCTTGAGTTGGAGTGAAAACGATCTCATCATGCTCATGACGCATGTGCAAACCAGCGCTTGCAAGCCTGTCACTTTCCTGAACATCACATGCCCCTACTGTGACATCCAGAACACACCTGACGGGACTTGTGTCCCACACACCTGGCGCTTGCTGGAATGTGTTATTACTACTGTTACTGAATGTTCTTGGCATTTTTCAGCTGTATAGCGCCCAGCACAAGCCTGCACACCCTGCCATGCAGTGTTGATGTTCTGCTATTGGTGCACAGGTCCTACGTTCATTTCTGTGCATGTGGCAAACAGCTGGACAGCCGCTTTGAGTCTCTGGGTGCAAAGCGCTTTGCAAACAGAATTGATGTACATAAAGAGGATCTGCCAGCCATTGACAGGTGGTTGAGTGGGGTAACCTCAGCCCTACAGGCCTTGCAGCTGCAGACCTTCCAGGAAACAGGAGGTGTGCATGAGACCTTAGTTAGTGCTGTTCAACTAGTCATTTTCCCAGCGCAACAGTCAGGACAACTCAACCACAGCATTTTCTATACTCTCGTTACAGCATATCCCTGTGAGACTGCTAACATGGCATTCCTGCTTGTTTACCAGTCCTACATGGAATGTTTGCAGTCTTTTGGCTGCGCATCGACCATGCAAGCTTTTGCCTAAGCAGTCTAATGCAGATGTTTGCAACTTGTCAAAACAAGCTGTGCATGTCACCTGCACAGTAGTCTGTCAAACAGCCTTTTACAGCATGACAGAGACGCCATGTTTTGTTGGGCGAATCTACATGGTTGACTCTACATTTCTTTTGTGCTTCAGGTGTTGCGGGTGATGCCGCTGAGCCAGCAGCTGCTAAACCTAAGAGATGGGGTAAGAGCCGCCCCTTCTATGGCCAGGTTGTGGCTGTGGAGGGGCTGTGCAACCTTGCATCAGGAGACGACAAGGACACCATTAGGGTGGAGATTGATCTTGGGGAGTCGGGCCTGCAGTACACCCCTGGAGATGCATTGGGGGTGTACCCCCTCAACTGCAATCAGGTATGCAGCGCACCTTGTATTAACATACTAAGCAGCAGTTTTTGTGTCAGATGGTCTGTGTCCGGTGGTCTGTAGACTGATTTCATCCGCTTGCTATTGTGTCATCAGGCGCACTTGTCAAAGTCAAAGATTCCCGTGTATGCAATGATCTGGATGAAAAGGCAGAAGTTTGGGCCATCCACAACCCAGGAGGCACATTTACAAAGGAAGCTAGCAAGTGGCTGCCACATATATTATTGCAACGATAGAAGGGGTTTTCTGTGTATGCTGATCAAACAACTGGTTGCATAGGCAGTGGAGGAGCTTCTACAAGTGCTAGGGCAGGAGGGGCAGCAGCAAGTGCCCTGCCCTTCCTGGCACTACCAGGATCGTGATGACCAGACTCAACCTTCAGACAATCCCCGTCAGCTGCCCTTACAGGAGGCCCTTGTCAAGTGCTATGATCTCAGGTCATTGTCTGTAATCTCTGCACCTGACACTGCTGGGAATCAGCAGAAATGGCTTCACAGACTGCTGCTTCTGTTTCATTGTCAGCAGCACTTGTCTGTGGACCCAGGCATATCTGCAGCCACACCTTGGCACAGAGTCAGGCAAGAGCACAAAATTTGCTGTTGATTTCAACACACAGCATCACAAGATTGCTTGTGCATTCTGCCTATATAGCAGCAGCTTGAGCATTGTTGTCTTTGTTGTCACACTGGCATATGGCTTGCGCTGATATGAGATGGAAGTCCCCTTGCCAGTGTCTGATGACATGCTTGTTATGCATAGGAGCCCCAAGCCAGAGCTGTTGCAGCTGCTCTTTGAACACATGCCTGCTCCAGCCCAGGCAGCATCAAAGCATGCTAAAAGCAACGGCCACAGCTCACAAGACACCAGCACCCTCAGCAATGGCAATGGGTACCATGCTGATGGCAGCAGTACCAGCATGAATGGGAACAGCCAAACCAGCAATGGGTACAGCAAGCCAGCCAATGGACACAGTCATGCTGCAGAAGCCAATGGTCACAGCAGCAACGGCAAGGACAGTCACAGCAGTCAGAATGGCAACAGCAGTAAGAAGTCTGTGGTACATGTTGATGGTCATGGCGATGGCATCAGCCAAGTTGAGGCCCATCAGCAGGCCAGAGAGCTGCAGGACATCCTACAGGATGAAGTTGAGGCCTACTTAGACAAGCGCCACATCATCGACATCTTGCATGACTTTTCAGGCTCCCACCCCCCCCTTGTTACCCTGCTCAGCTGCTTGCGCCCCCTGCAGCCCCGTTTGTATAGTATATCCAGTAGCCAGCTGGAGCATCCTACACACGTACAGATCACAGTCGCGGTTGTGAAGTATATGGCGCTTGGCAGAAACAGGATTGGAGTGACCTCTACCTTCCTGAAAGAGAGGATGCAGGTATGCTGCATCACCTGTGCCTCAGGCTTTTGCCAGTCCTTCTGCACATGCCTGTTGCAGTAGGCAAGCTAGTGGCACAACTTGCTGCTGCTGTTCATGGCATCTCAGCATTCCTGGGCTGCTGAAGCTGTTGACAACCACCCTATCCCATTTGAAGCACAGCAGCATTTATGCTGTAACCTTGTGTGCTCTCAGCTGTGTCTGCCAATTGCCATGCAATGCTGTGTAGGTGTCTAGATCTGGCATCTATCTTGTTGACCAGCTGCTACTGTTGACAGCATCTGCTGTACATCAGTTCTGACGCTGTTGGTGGCAGTGCAGGTGGGTGATCATGTGCCAGTGTATGTAGCCAAGAATCCAGACTTCAGGCTTCCTAAGGACCTGGGTACCCCCATCATCATGGTGGGCCCTGGCACAGGCCTTGCCCCCTTCAGGTCCCCATTTCCTTCCACCCTGCCTTTGCAACAACAGTTGTGATGACAGACACTTTTGGACATAGCTGCGTCAATTGGCCATTGCTGCAGCTCTCTTTGCTAAAGAAATCACACTTGATTAGCAACACACTGTTTTGGACTGACAGGCGCCCCACCTGCAATGCAGGTCCTTCATGCAGGAGCGGATACACAGCCAGCACAGCTCAGGCTTGCAGCTTGGGCAGAGTGTGCTGTACTTTGGCTGCCGCCGCTCTGACCAGGACTACCTGTATGGCCCACAGTTGCAGCAGTGGGCTGATGAGGGTCGCCTTACCCTGTTTACTGCTTTCTCCAGGCAACAGGTCAGTGCCAGCAGTGCATGCAGACCCATGTGATTCTGACTCTGTGGGAATGGCAAGTTGAATACTTACATAAAAAGTTGTCATGCTGTCATCATTGTGACTTTCACAATTGACCCCTCTCAGGCTGGCCTCCTAGCCTTGGCTGGTGTTGTGTGAGCACCTAAAGGTGAAAGTGCAGAAAAGTAGTCAAGCAACTGTACCTGCAGTCCAAATATGTGACAACTCTGGGAGTTGCTATTCATCCACACTTACAATGTGTTGTATTTAGCCACAAGCTCTGGTCACATGGTTGATATCATGCTATGCCACTGCAGGCCCAGAAGGTGTATGTTCAAGACAGGTTGAGAGAGAGTGGTAAGCTTGTGTGGCAGCTGCTACAAGAGGGGGCGCATTTCTATGTCTGCGGTGATGCAGCCCACATGGCTGGGTCTGTGGAAGAGGCCCTGCTGCACATCATTCAGCACCACCAGGTTTGGCCTGCTGTTGTATGCACTTCACCTTTTCCTGTTTTATGCAGTAGCAGAAGAGAACATAACGGCTATGACAATACATACTGCTAATTACATCCATTCTGCTTGGAGTGTCCGGTGTGCACTGCTATCAATACACATTATCATATACTGTATGCACAGAATGCAGCATTCTGCTGAAGCTTTTCATGGATTGACTGTGAGCACAGTGCATTGTGTGGTGTCAAGTCTTCAGCAGCATGCCATATTGTGCCAGACAATGGTGTCACACATCCCTTGCTGCGTGCTCAGGACAATGGGGATACACAGAGTGCAGAGGAGTACTCGGAGGCTTTACGACAACAGGAGCGCTACCAGAGGGATGTTTGGTTCTGAGAAATACTATCCTGTGACAGATTTTGTGAGAGAGCCTGTGAGAGATGCATTGTTTAGGACAAGGGACATGTTGAAATGTGCTAAGCACTTGGATTGAGTTGTCAGCTTGTCCTGTTGAAACAAGACAAGGTGACAGGTCTGTTGCAATGCCTGACAGAAAGTGCTAAGTGACAAACGAATGACGACATGTCCATTGTTGGACTGAAGACTCAAGCTTGAGCTGTGCAGCAGCTGTGCATCTTCAGGATAATAGGCTGGCCTGTGCTAGGCAGACATGTGTATGCAATGCTGTTGACCAGGTCGTCACAAGGGGCATCAGGCACAGGCAATTGGTCACAGCATGGCATTATTGACACTTGGGGAAGCTGCGACCTTTGCATGACTACGACGACACGTTGAGGGAATCTTGCCATAAGCACATGGTGCGTGCATTATCATACTATTCCAAATGATGCTTTCCACCTGTTGCATCAGACTTGCGCCAACTCGACGGTGCAGCCTCGGGACAGTAACTCATCGCCGTTTACCTGCAGCTGCGCAGTTCTTTCTACTGACACCCACCTCTTCGCCTTCCGCTCTCTCGCCGTCTCATTAACACCAGGTGAGATCCATGTGTTCTGTGTGAAGCTCGCTCGTCAGTGCAGGTAGCTTGCAGATCACTGCGCTTGCAGAACAACCATGAGCCATTCAGTTCAACAACACGTGCATTCTTTCCGTGATGAATCACATTGTATTTGGCAATGCCGAACGTCTGCTTTGACCCTGCTCAGCGCGGTATCCCATGCATGTACTGATCTGGGGGCTCGCTGTTAGACTGAGTAGTACTCTTTGTTAACTGCAGATTCCATCATGAACAAAATGAGTATGGCAGCCATAGCTGTTCTTCTTGTGTCTGTGATGTTCATTGGCGCACAAAGTCGCAAGACCCTGGGAACCGTCGACGTCGCCACTATCGAGGCAATGGAGCACCAGAGGATTCTAGCTGAGCTGGAGGAGGTCCACCAGCTACGGGAACGAATGTTGCAGCAAGGTAAGGTTGATGTCTTTGTGCCGATAAAGTGCCCTGATGTTTCCCTATTGTTGGAGAGCCTAAGATGTTGCTGGGATGCTGGTGTTCAAGCTACCAACGAAGTCAGTACCGTCGCTGTGTACGCTTCCATCAAACACTTGGAGGCTGTGGCCTCCAAACAAACAGCATACAAAAGCTGTCGTCGCAATGCATGGGATACTTATCAAGACCAAAGCATAGCATGCAGAACACATGGAAGCCTAATATACTTCACCCTCTGGCTTCAAATCAGTGCAGAAAGTTGTAGTCTGTTCTTTTCTTTTGTAGCATGCATGCACAGTAGGAGCATTCTGCTCAGATGCGCACCCATTATCACAGCCTACTTGCTTACTTGCTTGCATTTGACACTGAACTGTGTTGCTTGCAGCTGCAACATACACATCCAGTGGCCATGGTCCTGCTCCAGCCCCTGCACCCCCAGCCACACCTGAAGGCACAGCTACCCCTGGGTTGCCAGAGCAAGAAGCATCCCCATAGACTCCTTCACCCTCCTCCAAGTTTGCCTTAACTGTCCCAGAGTGATCATTGTGGCGTCCCACCTCAGGCCTTAATTCAAGGACCTTTGGCACAAATGTTTGCTTACCAGATGCAGTCACAACTAGAGTATTACAGTTAGACTGCCATCATGACCAAAATTTACTTGAATGTCAGGACCACCGATAACGATGACTTTTGACATATATCTGTACAGCTGTCTTGAATGATTGATGACCAACAGCATTGATGATTTCAGACCAACTATTGGAGATAAATGCACCCTTGCTTGTGTAGTTGATCTTCAACGTAGTGAGCTAGTACAATTGTACCAAATTGGTCAGTATCTCAAGCTGTAAGTGTGCTACATATTGGTGTCAGGTGTCCTGTTTGAATGCCTGTGCACTAACTTGCATACGGGTAAGGACTGCACAATGAAATGGACAGTATTGAACTGGTGGAGATCCACTGGACATTGAATCTTGATCGCACTTGGGACACATGCTGCTGTGTCTTGCTCTGTGCAATAAAAACGCCACAGATGCAGGTCGAAAAAGGCTTTTCAAGAACATTGAATGCTCAGACACTGCACATATGTACATACCAGACATGTGTGCAGACCTCGGATGTAGTCTGTAGGGGTTGTCAGGACAAGAATGTCACTACAGCCTGACGTGCATGCACCATTGAGGCAGTGGACTGCTTGCAAGCCAAATCTCGAGACAGCTAGCTCTTGTTGGTCTAGGCAGCAGCCTCTTTGGATCCATTGCAATATTGCAGGTTCCCTTGATAGATTGGATCTCAGATACACTTTCCCAAGGATACACTAATTTGCAGAGCTTGGTAAAATGCCTGGATCATAGAGGTACTGCATCGGATACAGTATGCAGTCAAGCAAGGTTGTGTTAGGCTGCGCAATGCATTGAAATGCATCTCGGAGGCTATATTTACAGTCATGGAGAGTAGAGTCGCTGACTGAAACGCTGCTGAGACAACAATCATGGCATCTGTTACTGACTGTTAAGGCGAGGCTGACAGTACTGTCCCGACGGCCGGCCACGAGGGCAAGCACAACGCATGTAGAGCTGATATTGGAGGTTGTGCTAGTGGTTATACCTATATCAGCAGAGTAATATTGCAGGTTGCAGGTTGCAGGTTGCAACCAAGCATGTTCAACACCAGTGCTGGAACTGTTGTCGCATCAGTATCACTGTGGTTGCTACGTATCTCTATGCGCAGCAAAGTGCAGATGCGCGCCACATCTGTGTATGTCATGCATCTGTTCTCGATGTATTGCCAGCATGGCTTATGTGCTTTGCATGCCGTGGATGTGTGCCACAAAATAAAATGAACAGGTGGCTCGGCCACGAAGGAAACCTCTCGTGACTGATTAATAAAGGCCACGTGCACGTCCGCATTACGATCTAATTATGGTTGTGAGTGGCGTTTATGTGCCATAGGCGCATATATAAGCCGCTCAGTGCAATCGCATTCCATCTCATGGCTCTTTGTTCGGGCTTTGCATGTCATTTGGATCTTACTCGACACTGCTGACTGACTGCATCGTTCTGTCGTCCTCGCCTTTGAACTTGCAGTGCCTAGGTCTCGACCTGGCTTACGTTGACGGTTCAATAGCGTGTTGAAAAAGATACCACAATCCGTTACCATACAAGGAAGTGCAAATTTGGTTTAGTGCTGAAGCTGTGCACTAAGTCTTGTTGAAGCGTCTATAGCCGTTTAGGATGGCGAGGTCGAGCTTTCCTCTCTCCTCAGCAACGTTGCTTGTGTTGCTCGTGGCAACATCTGCTCAAGTCGTCATCGACAGCGTGGTGTCTCCTCCCGAGGAGCCAGCACCATCAGCGGTATGCCGCTCCCCACAACATTTACTCGACCCTGCATACATCTGTACGTGCGGTTGCAACTTGTCGACTTTGCGACGCTGTATATTGCACCATATGTTGTGCGTTGACTGGGCAGTACTCGGTTTAAGCTTGGAGGCAGAAATCACAATCTGCAAGGGTGCTTGCAGAATGCACAAAACGTCAGTTACAAGTATGGTTTTGCTGCACAAGAGTGGATTCAGTACCCAGGAGGACTCTACAAAGCATCCAGCACTGCCAACTTTCCAGCTTCTGACAAACTTTCTGGTGCACTGTTCAAATTGAACCCTGGAGGCTTGCGTGAAATGCATTGGCACAACCCCAATGAGTGGGGATTTGTGCTCAATGGTACATGCAGAGCCACACTGGTCAATCAAGGGTCAACACATATGGTTGAGTCATGTAAGGTTCTGTCAACAAAGGCATTGCCTGTATGGAGTGTCTGTTGGCAGTCTTACTGGACCTGGTGCATTGTCTGCAATTGCAATTGGTTGTATGAAAAGTTGCTGTGAGGGTAAATGAGAGTCAAACTGGTCTTGCCATCTGCCAAGTCACATATGCACAGCACTGTCATCAGTAGAGTGGCGAGCACTGACAATGCGCTGTGGCCAAACATCACTTTCTGCATGAGTCAGGTTGATGAAGTGATGACAAAGACGATCTGACCTGCAGGGGATTTCGACAGCGGTGACATCTGGTTCTTCCCTGGCAACTTTGGGCATGTCATCCTGGGTGTGGATCCAGAGGTTGGCTGCACATACATGACGTCATATGACCAGGGTGACTTTGACGAGCGTCTGGATGCCCAGGGCCTGTCAGGCTGGTACACACAAGCACCTGCTGCCATCGCTGCACAGGTCACTCTCTACAGATTTGCACTGCACAAGCTACAATGCAGTTTGCGGTTAGTGCATTATTGCACACACCAACCTGATCAGATGCCTGCTGTTGATTGCACAATGACAACTACTTTGCAAGTGAGGCTGCTGCTGCAGTTTTCCCCGATTGCATGGTTGGGACTTGCATGGTTGGGACTTGCTGATTAAACGCTGTTGAGTCATGTACAAGCCAGCGTGTTTTGTATCAGCTTGTGCTATTTGTTCTGCACATGAGCAGAAAGAGATAAATGACAGCATGGACTGCAGTGTGCATGCTTCTGGTAAGCGGTATTGACAGCCGATCTTAGCCAGGCATTGAGCTCTCAGAGGCTGATATGCCATTCCATGCAGGCTTTTGGTCTGCCCAACACATCCATGATCACCGCAAACCTGGTCAATGGAACCAATAACTTTTTGCCTCAAGGCAATCTGACCGAGCTAATTGCTGGGGACAGCACACCGTCCCCAGTGCTAGCTGCCACATCAGCACCCCTCACATCTCAAGTCAATTCCATGACTCACCGATATGCCTTTGGCACAGCAGGCTACCTGGAGGTATGGCAGTAAAAGTTGCCATTCACAGCACCTTGCCTATTGACACAAATACAAAATCTGCTCCTAACGTGCACTTGTTCATTCATTTGAGTGGTTACATCACATGTGATTTGCATATCCGGAAATAGCTGTGCATCAAGCTTAATAAAATTGAGTCATTCTGTTAGCTTTGAAAACATTGGTACTTTGTCATGCAATGCACATGTTAGTTGAACCTGTTCAATATGGTCATTTCAGCATTGAGCAATGCAGCAAGCTAGCTGGTATTTCTGCAGGTGAGCACTGATGGTGGCACTGTTCGCACTGCTGACTCACAGTACTTCCCGGCCTCCACAGCCATGTCAGGATCACTGGTGCATTTCAAGCCTGGAGCCCTGCGTCAGATGCACTGGCATGTGAATGAGGATGAGTGGCAGTTTGTCATCAATGGGACAGTAGAGGTAATCATGGACTGCAAGCTTGAGTTTGTTGCTGCATTAGTGCATGCTGGCAATTCCTGTGTGGCACATGCTGCTTGTCATGTGGTGGACACACTATATCTTGAACCTGCTGCCCTTCATTGATGCATGTGGGCGCTGTACAACAAGGTGGAAACTGCGCTTGTGCATTCATATGCAACCGTCACAAATCTGAATGCGCATTTGTGCGTCCCGGCCAGCAACACAGAGTCTCATCTTCAGCTTTGTATCAGCCTTGGTGTTCCCTGTAAGCACCTTCAATTTAGGAACTGTATGTTGAATTCATGCGTTTTGCATACAAGGCCAGGGCCATGTTGAGGCAAGCCACCAGGCAGGCAGCTGCAGCATTGTACAGACTGCCTGCTACTCTGTCTGCAGATTCAGCTGTACAATGGCCCGGGTGCATTATCAGGAGTCAACACTCTGGGGCCCAATGATTTAGGTGTTGCCCCTGCCGGAATTGGTCACTTCATCAAGAATGCAGGTCCGGCCGTTGTGTCTGCAACTCCTGCAACCTACACCTGTATACAGTTTCCATCTGAACCAAGCAACACTCACTGACTGCAGTCTCCTCAGGTCTGTTCAGTTCAGCTTGTGAGACAATCAATGCCGCACATGCTGCACTGCATGTTGAGAATGCTTCGCCAGACATTTTGTCTGAGGCAGCTGCCTTAAGGCCAAGCAGCTTCTGTCTGACAGCATTGCGAACTGAGTTTCAAATGTATAACATGCTGGCAACTGTGCAATCATGGCTGCATAAGTAAGCATTGACATATTGTGATGCAGACCCTGAGAATGATGCATGGATGATATTGGTGTTCAATAATGGATCCTTCACCAACTTGGAGATCGAAGACTGGATTGGCAACTTCCCTCTCTCGGTATGTACTGCCCAGACATTTGTCATACACTTCCTTCGTTGGTCATATTGTGTGTTTTGTCGTGCTGGTTTAAATGTTTTTTGCACTGCGTTTGGCACACAGTCCTTTGTGCATATGTTTGAGGCTGGCCAATGGCCAGATCAAATCTCCAGCATGACTGTGATAATATCTGTTTCTGCGTCTGGACATTCCTGTGTCTGGACTTGCTGGGACAGCAGGCCCTATAACCAGGCCCAAAACAGGACTGACCAGATCTGTTTTGTGCAGTACACGGCATTGAGCCTGAATACCAGCCTGGACTTTGTGCAGCAGTTC
>JAABUO010008681.1_pt1 | contig 11450 bp, 17 predicted proteins | sample 5559291 | NCBI WGS metagenome assembly JAABUO01 (sample SAMN10711878, study PRJNA513372) | rock metagenome | isolation source: Antarctica rocks | place: Antarctica: Victoria Land, Finger Mt sud | reverse complement strand
TTGCTGGCTGCTATGGACTCCTCTGTATAGGCAGCTGGATCAGCCTTTGCAAACACCTTGAAAGCATCCAAGATTGGACGGTACCCAGTGCAGCGACTGCATGACCATGGCTACCAGGTGAGCTTGAGTTGGCTGATGCAACTACATTAAACAACATAACAGACCAGTGCGCCCATAGTAGCAAGGCGATGCTGCATTGCCATACAACTGACCAGAGGTTGCCTGCCAAGTTGTCTTCAATCTCTGTCTCAGTGGGAGCTTCTGTCTTAGATCTGAGCAATGAGTACATTGACATGACAAAGCCGGGTGTGCAGAAGCCACACTGGGAGCCATGAGCTTTGGCCAGGCGTGCCTGAACTGGATGTAGACCTTTTCTGGGATTGCCGAGACCTGCAAGACATTTAGGCGGTGGGCTGCAGAGCAGCCGTGATGCACACAGACTCAGAGAGGAAACACAGGACATTTTGCTATATGGCAAGTCAATGATTAGACAAGTACATAATACTTCATGAAAGGTAGGAAATGCAGGTGGGTACAACTTACCCTCGACAGTGACCACATGCATGCCTTCTATTGCATACAGAGGGCACAAGCATGCATTGACAGAGCGGTGCACAAGCTTGGATTCTGCTTGGTGTGACACCATGACTGTGCAAGCGCCACAGCCACCCTCCGCACAGCCAAGCTTGGTCCCTGTCAAGTGAATTTCTGCAGCCAGCAAAATTGCAAACGTTAACATTAACCAGTACAGGCAGCACATCAAGGATCGCCCGTGCCAAGCATAAGATTGTATATGATATGACTCCTGACAAGTTCGACTTGAATTGCTGAGTTGGCGACGAACCTCGAAGCCATTGCAACAGAGTTGCCTCTGCTCGGCCTTCCGGCAGCTCGTAGCGTTTACCGTTCACGTAACATATCGGCACGACAGGTTCGGCTGCCATACAGGGGCGCAGTCAAGGTATGCCCTGCAGTTGCTCGCACACGACAGCAGATCAGTCAGCCGAGCACACGACTGCCAGTTGCTTAAGGTTATCTCGCTGATCAACACTCACAGCAACATTTGGTTCTGACACAATACCTATCACTGGCCATATAGCGTTCACGTAAAGTGAGTCAATCCGTTTCGGAAAATTTTGCACCCTGAGGAAAGTGGCCCAGCATAGCATGCACGTGAAGCCAAAACCCCCAAAACTTTGCCAGCTTGGCGAGTCAGGATGGTTGCCAACGCCAATCACTGCTTTTGTCGTGCCAATCCTGATTTTGTGCTTGTACCTGAGAATCCGTGTCGACGCCTGACCTCAAACAAAGCAGCAGGGTGTGCCCACGCCCGAGCATACGTATACCAGTATACTGGGTGCACGTGCCATGAATTGCAGGAGACACCCACTTCATCAACCAAAATGTTGACAGCATGATGCACATCTTGAGGTTTGCATAGCAACTGCTGCATTACAGTTCACAAAAGGCATCATGCTGATGAATGGTGCATTACAAACGTTGACCTGTGTTGCCTCAGAATGCTTGAGAAGAGTTCATACATCAGGCGCCACATTGTAGCAAATCAGAATCGCTGCAAAAAAGAACGCGCATCCATTGGTGGTCTAGCAGATTAATGGTGGTCTACCACGCTTGCAACTCAGTGACTGCAGACCCTATCTTGCTTTCAGTGCCAAGTGCTGTACCAGATCTCCACACCATACTGCACTGCTGTGCAGACAAAGCAGAAGACGAACATGCCTTCAATTGTGACTCGCAGGAAACGCTGAGCAGTACAACCAGTCAGAGACATCTAGGGAAACTCATACACCACCTGCATTGTCGTACACATGCTGTGCAAGCTGACCTGGAAGTGGTTGCTAAAAAAGAATTGTCTGTACACAATTACCTTTCAAAAATATGCGCTGGCTAGCTCCATTTCTGGGTGCCACCATGCTTGCAAAGCTGTATGTAGTTGTGTGATAGCTTCTGTGAACCTATGAACTTGGCGTAGCTACTAAAGAGCTGCCATGCTGTAATTATGGGATCCAGGTGTGCAGATGCCCTGATGTCATCTTTGCTTGGATAGCCATACTGTGATGCAATTGAATCAAAGAGAGTCTCCATCATTGGCATGTACGGATAGGAATGCACCACAACATCTGCCAGCTGCCGTGTCGTCAGGATCTGCAACACAGATCACACATAGCACATGTGACTAATCAGCATTCTAACAGCAAGCTGTGAGTCACACAGCGCACTAAACCAATCCGTTCAGTTTCATGAGGATAGGCAGGTGCTGATATGCTACAGCAAGCAAGGCATTGTGACCAGGATCAGCAGCAGCAGCAGCATAACTCACCCCTGTGTACAGGACACGGGCCACTCGGTAGTGAGTCTGATGGTTCTCATCCACATTGTCTTTCAGGCATTTTGTTATGTCAGATACAGTGACAACATGCTCACCTGGCTGCTGCTCCTCTTGTTCTAGCATTGCCATCTGATTGACCAGCTCTTTGCCACTACAAGAGCAAAGCGCCATGCTCAGAAGAGCCAGCTTGTTGTGATACAGCTGCCTGAGCAGCATGATGTTCCGAATCTGCTCATCCGAGAACGCCAACCAAATCTGCACATGTGCACTGGGGTGTCATTGCCAACTGATGACTTTGCAAAGGTCTGCATTGCGGGCATAAATCTGTCATCAAGAGAAAAACGAGACCTCTGCATTGTGCCTGACATGGCACACTGAGCCTCATTTCACGAATCTCTGTGGCTTTACAGTTGCTCCCTCAGCCATTGTGATGACTTTCATCATAGTGTGCAATAGCAATGCAACAGCCGACGCAATAGTCTGCATGCCGGCTGTTGGCATCACTAGTTTTGATTGTGAAGTGCTACAGCGTGTTTGCTTACCAGCAGGTTGACATAGAAAGCATGATCCAAGCTGTGCTGCGCTTTGTGTCCATGATTCATTCTGCCTGTGATGAGAGACGAATGTTCAGCAGGGTTCATCACCGATCTGCAGCCGGCCAGGCGCAATGCTTCAAGCGCCAGTTGCTGCATTGTGGTCTGCACCTGTTCATCTGTGGTCCAACTGAGGTGCAGCAAGCACTCTTGCAGCTCAATTTTGTATGCCTATATTGCAACAATGCATGTCAAGACATTAGGCCCAGTAGCTGACAGTATGCTGCAATGAACAACTGTCTCATGTACAAAGGGCTGGACGCATAGGTCCACCTTATCTGCGCCCTCTCGATCAACAGATTGGATGCTCGTTTGCAAGTCATGTATGCACCGCCCACACTGTCAGCAAACGGTGCACATACCTAAGTCTGTCAGCAGAAATGCATGGAGGCATCTTGTGGTAACCATGTGCAACTGTCTCATTTCATACACCACTGTGATTGCAAACAAAAAGCCTAAATCAAAGACAGACTTGACACATTGCTGAACATGGATCAGCAGAGTCTGCTGGCAACAAAGTGCAACTGCATGTATGGGTTGGCCTTATTGTCCTAGACCACAGGAGAGCAACATACCGTCCATAGAGCAGCAAACTGCTTCAGCGTGAGGGATCTCACTTCCTCAGCACTTGTTGATTGCCTTCTGCATCCTAATGAAATGGTCACAACAGGTTGGTTGTTGCTGTCCATGTCATCCAAAGGACAAAGGGCTCACCATCTGGACTCCCCTGATCACACAAACATCACTGAGTGTGGTGTAGGGATGTCAGCTGTGGGCAAAATCAATCTGCCGCAGATGAAGTCCAACCATGCTGCAACTGAGTTTCTTGTTTGTTTGTAAGCACCAGTGCACCAGAAGCAGCCTAGCAGAGTGCAGCAGGTTCTGTGATCAGATCCTGAGCAGGAGCATGTGTTGAGGCTGCTCGAGAGGCCCGACACACATTGCTGTGCGTGGTGGTAGTACCTTGCTAATGAAAGTGTTCACAATTTGCCGTTTGGTGGATGGGCTCCTACCAAGGTGCTGGGTCCTAGCTTCCATTTCTTCCTGCTTTGCTTTCAGCTCTGCCAGCTCTGCAGCAGCGCTGGCAAGCTGCTTTTGCACTGCCGTTGAGCGTGCCTGCAAAACGCATGGTTGTGGTGTCAGGCAAAACAACCTAGCACAAGGTGCGGATCAATGCTGCAACTCGATGTCATTGGTGCAGTTCAGGTAGATTCCGTGCCTTTTGTCGCAGCCGCCATCGCCGTTGGTGCTCGCGGTTGTTGGCCTGCTTTCGCTCAGAAGCCTCTGTCGAAGAGCCCACTTGCTGTTTACCGCTGTGAACGTCATTTTGGTCAGATGCGGTTTGAGATGGAGCTGGTGTTTGACCGGATGCCGAATGATGAGACCAATGCTCAGCTTCTTGACTGTTGGGTGAATTTGGGTCTTCGGTAGGCAGTGCTTTCTGAGTTGAAGCACCAGCCTGTTGAGGAGGAGACTGAGTCTCCACAGGGATCGCGTCCCCAGAGCTGACAGCATTCACGCCTGGTTTTGCGTCTTGCCAAGGATCACGGATAGACTGGGACTTCAATTTGGGACCGTGCGAGTTGGCGTCACGTCCTGAGCTGCACAGCAGCTCATTTTGCTCCAGCTCTGTCCCCAAAAATTCCACACCGACATCAACTCATCCATATGTCGCTTATGATTGCAGGACAGCACTAGCAAGGCTGTGCGCTGCGAAGTCTGGACCGCAAGCTACTTCATGCCAACACGCTAAACCACTATGGCGCGTCTCCACCATGCAAGCACGCAAGTGGGTCGCGTTACCTCATTTTTGTCGCTGAGCATGACATCACGTTCCAACATCAGAAGTTTCAAGGCCCACACTTTTTAGTGCCTCGCAGGGCACAGGAGCAGGCGGAAGCCCTGCTACCAGGATCTGGAGCATTAAGCTTGGCAGTAAATCCCGAATCCAGTATGAGTAATATCAGTCCGACGCAATAGGCATCCACAGCAATCTGCACTGCAGAAACGTCACTTGAATTCACATTACGCTGCCTCTGGCACTACTTACTGTTCAGTCACAGCGCTTATGAAGAGGACTTTGATCGATGAGTGAGATGTAGCTGCAAAAGCCATGTTCCCTGGCTAGTCGATCCCTTGGATGGTACAAGTCAAACGTTGTCTTTGAAGCAAGCCCGCCGACTGCACAGTGTATCTCAAATTAAGGAGCTGAGCATACATGAGCATCAATGTTAGTCAATCAATCAACTTAGGTTTTCTGTCTTTAGGACTCGCCAGGGGAGTCGACAATGCTGGGACGATGACTGGGAAATCATTTCAAATCAACATACACCAAGCACTAATGTTCAAGGCGTTCGACAACAAAAAGGTTGCAGATATGATGCGGTAACAAAGGAGGGTGCTAGTACCACGAAGCCACACGCTTTACTCTCAGAATCTTATCTAGCTCTACAAAGTTCAGAAGCCAGACTACCAGTAGACTGGCCAACACAGATTGTTGCTGTGCAAAACAACTTTTGAGGACAGTGCCTAGCACCTTGGGTTGGTCAGTAGCCAAAAAGCTGCTACTGTGGATGGAGCCTGATGATAACTAGTCAACTAGTGTTCATGAGTCATGATTCCTGACCCACAGGTCAGCACAGGTCAACGGACTTACAAAGCCGCTCTTGCTCACCATCACGACCTACACCGACGGGGCCAACCGACATTGAGTGCAGCATATCATGCTGATGCCGGCGCGTGAGCAATAGTTGCGAGTCAGCCATTGGCCTTGCACGGCCGCACGCACAGCTGTTGTCGGAATTGAGGACTCAGCAAGAAAGCAAGGGCAGCGTGAGGTTGCAGCAACATGTCGAGAAGTGCTGGCATGTTAAAAAGGGTAACCCAACGGATTTTGGGAGAATCTGGCTGCAGAGCAGTTCCAGGACAACCAATCGCATCCACGCACCCACAGGTTGGTGATAGGTCATCCACCTTTGGCAGAGGAGCATGACCCAAAGGTCACAATGCTCACATAAATAAGCACTTGATGGGACTGATGCAGCTTTTAGCAGCTGGTGAAGTGACACCTGGCATCACAGCTGCTGAGTACAGTCAGCGCCGCGCCACACTGGCTTCGCTTATGCCTGCAAACAGCTTTGCTGTCATACCCGGAGCAGGTGCCCAATACATGGTTGGACTCATCCCACACCCCTTCAGACAAGATGCAGACTTCCGATATCTGACAGGAGTACTGCAGAAGAATCTGATTGCAGTGTTTGAGTCCTCTTGCCGAGGTAGCTGTCTTCCCTCGTGCATGAAACACAGATAGCTGTTGCTGTGCTGCTAGCTTCATGCACGCTGTTTGGTTTGTGTGTCTGTTTGCGGCATGACTGAGGCATGAGTTACTGACCCATAACTCAGCGCTGCAATTTTGGTTACAGGTGGTAAGTTCACATTGTTTGTGCCAGATGAGGATCTGCGGGTAAGCCTTCAATGATCAAGCCATGTACCAATACTGTCACCTCCCAACACATGCAAATAACAGTACTTGTGCATCTCCTGCGCCGTCCACACATCAGAGCATGGGTTTGCCATCCCCACTTGTCATGGCACCTGTATTGGCAACGTACTTTAGCAAACGCAGACAAAGGTACTGTGCTGCAGAGGGAGGCATGGGAGGCAGCTCCCATCAGCTGCAAAGCAGCCATTGAGCTGTTTGGGGCTGATAACGCCCACCCCATGTCTCAGGTGACCCCTCTAATCCCCCATCTCTCACCTTCAACTTCCTTGCGAGTGTCGTGTATGTTGTAACCCACTTCAGTACTTGCTGTTTATTGCAGTCACCATCCCCACAGCCCTGATCAGCAGCAGCCTTACCCTTCAAGCCACGGCCTGTAGGGAGGCCAGTTGGCCAGGATGTTAACAACCTGTGTGTCAGCAGGGCCTATGTTGCTGTTCCTGCTGCAAGCACAGCCAGCTATGCTCACACGCTAGCTGTGGGCATGTCATCTGCACAGCAGCAATGCACAGGCAATCATATGTCGCCATGCAATGGCTGGCAGCACATGTGTAGCTTGCATGCTGCTGCAGTTTGGTGTGAGGATGCAGCACATGGTGGCTACAGCATCTTCAGTGCTGCTGGACGTTGATAGGAACAAAGGGCAGATCCCCAGGGAGACCCCAGCTCTCAGAAAGGCAATGGACCTAGGCCAAACAAGGCCACTGGAAACACTCATGCATAGAATGAGGTATGAAGTGGTGTAACCCAACTTTGTTTTCAGTGCAATTAGCATTTGTTCCCTTGAGACTAAATTCGCAGTCTACAGATGGTGCGTAGCTTCTGTCTGACGACCAGTGGTGAGAGTTCCAGACACCAAGCAGCAGGCTGACCTCTTGATCAATATGAGCATCAGCCACCCAGCTGTCTTGTTTGACGCTGGCTTGTCAAATGCTGGCACAAACAAAACACAGACTTAGTACTAGTCAAAGATTTGTTGCGTTGTATTGTTGTCACCCATGCAATTGCACAAAAGTGCTGCTTCAAGCATTCCAATCTCCACGCAGATGGGAGAAATCAGATGCAGAGGTGGACTTGATGCAGGCCTCCGCATCAGCAACAGCTGCAGCCATGAAGGAGTGCATACAGCTTTCAAGGCCTGGCATACAAGAAGCTCAGCTTGCAGCTGTGTTTGGTAAGGCTCAGCAGCAGTCCAATCATGCACTGGCCTGAGAATGTGTGATGTGCCTCACCAATGGCTAGCGCTGTTCCATGCGCAAGCACCTGTGCGCAAAGCATATGTTCAGCATGAAATGCATTAGTAGACGAGGCATCACTCAGCACTACACCTTCTGTCTGTATCACATATCGTGTAACACTCATTCTGGTTGTATTGCGCATCGCACAACGACATTCATTCTGCTTGTATTGCACATTGTACAGTAACATTCATTCTGCTTGTATGTCAAAACAGTGTCAAGCACTTGGCACAGCTCTTGCAGCTGTCCAAATCTATCAGATCCGTCTCAGTGTCATCAGCGTGTGGAACATCCATGATCATGCCCAACCTTTGAGCAAATATCAGATGGCCCATGGCCAATTCACAGATCTGTTTCTGCAGTATTTGCTAAGGGTAGCAAAAATAGTCAAGTGACATTAAAAAAATTCAGCAGCTTAGCATGTGACTCCATGGTGCAGAGTACAGGTGTAAAATGGCAGGGGCTCAGCGCAACTCCTTCCCCTCTGTTGTGGCTGGTGGGGCAGATGCCTGTGTCATCCATTACTTACGCAATGACAAGGTAAGCTGAAAGCAACAGTCACAGCACACGCGTGTGTCTTCTGTGGCTGCATGCTGCAGCTGCGCACAAGCCCCTTGCAGCGCTTTGTTGCTTCAAGGAACAAGCTTGCCATGCCTGATGTCACCGTGACAAGTCTCAGAGGCTGGGTGACAACCAGCGAGGGCATTGCTTTTGACATTAACATCATTTTGCCCAATCAGGCTCAATCAGGCCTTCAGTAGGGCAATGCATTCACATCTGTGCTGTGGGTCCGTTGGTTACTAAACTTGGTCTGGTAGCAGCTGACCGTGAGTGCATGGCACAGGCATTGTTAGATGGGCAATTACTGCTGATGGATGCTGGTTGTGAGCGGCACGGCTATGCCAGTGATGTCACTCGCTGCTGGCCAGTCAATGGCCGCTTCTCCTCAGAACAGGCAGCTGTATACCAGATTGTGCAAGATGTACATAGGTGGGATCTCCTGCCCACTCATGCTGACCTTGTGGGCATAGATGAGAAATGATGTCGATACAACCTCTGTGAAAGCTTACATGAAGACTGCTGTTGTTCAAGCAGGGTGCATGCGGCTCGGATGGTATGCACGCAGCGCAGGCCCAATAGCAGGCAAAAGAAATTGCATAGGCAGCTCTCTAGACAACCCAGCAGCACAATCTTGTCATAGACACAATACTGTATTCATCGATATGCAACTAGACCTGCAATGTGGAAAAAGACGGTCATTTGGTGCAATGGCGCGATGTAAGCTTCAAAAATTTGAGGTTTGAGTAAGATCAGTTGAGTTGGCTGTCACGCTAGCATATCTGGCTGTGCAGGCACTGCGTCAACTACTGTCGGCCAGGCCATACTCTGCGCGAGCTGCATAACCTGTCGATTCAGCTGTTGTCACAAGGCTTGGCAGACTTGGGTGTATGTGGCAGCATGAATCCCAGCGTGATAGCTAGAGATGCATACTCTAGATTTTACCCACACTCAGTAGGTGAGTAGAACATGCAGCTCTGCGTTGGATCTAACCTGTCTTTGTGCTGTCTTTTTGTCCATACACGCGGGTTTGTTGTTATGCTGCATGTCTCTGCTGAACAACACAGCTTGCTCTTGTAAGGTTTGCCACCCGCGTTCAAGTGCAGGCAACCAAGTTTGCAATGCAAGGCCTGACTAAATGCAAGTCAGCTCAAGCTGTGGTACACTCACAGTATTATGAGTATGTAGGACAGTTTGCGGAACAGTTCACAGCTGGTGCGGCAACAAGAGCTTCTTGCATGCAGGACACTATCTTGGAGGAGATGTGCATGACACAGCTTCAATAGGTCATGACAAACCGTTCCAGCCAGGCGTTGTATTGGCTGTTGAGCCTGCCTTGTATATCCCAAATGATCCTGGGCAGTATAGAGCCTTGGCTGGCATTGGAATTCGACTAGAGGATGATGTGCTTGTCACTGATCAAGATCCTGTCATTCTGTCTAAGGACGTGCCTCTGGAAATGAGTGAGATTGAAGACCTTGTGGGCACTGCAGCAGACTTTGCTAAGCATGGCCTTTGATGCTTGCTGAATAAATGAAACGAATCTGTTGAAACAGCTGGCACTTGTGGTTGACACATACTGCAGGGATTTGGCACCACCAAATGAATCGGCCTTTGTTCATTATGTGACTGCAGGTTGCTTGTATCAAACATGTACCATCTGGTTTCGGAGCAGGCTTGATATGAAGCAGCGAGTTGATCCGTTAAAGACAGCTCTGCCATAGTACGGCAGCATTGTGTTGTGGCCTTCGTGCGCGGCAAAGCATTATGGGGCAGGCACTGTCTGTGGTGAGCGCCACGACGAAACCCGGTGCACACTGCCTTTCGTGACTGAAACACTTTTCTCGCAACAGTTCCTGTGTGTGTGTCAAATCTGCCGCAACTTACTGTGATACGGTCCACAAATTTATCGCCATGCCATTTCAAAGTGAGCAAGCACTCTGTCTGCGTGCAGGCTGCGGCCATAGCCCTTCCACTAGGAGCGGGCATCGGCATGAGCGTTGGCTTGCAGAAGCAAGTGAAAGGATGGTGCGTAGACACAATTCCGCTCCCCAAACGGCTTCTGGAACTTGGTAAACATCATACCTGTGACTAAAGGTACAAACGTCTGAAGAAGCCTTCTTGGCAACCACCTAACTGGCTTTTTGGCCCAGTATGGACTGCACTGTATGCCATGATGGGGGTTGCATCTTGGCTGGTGTGGCAAAATGGAGGAGGTGCTGTCCCATTGTCCCTGTACACTGTACAGCTGGCACTTAATCTGGCATGGACACCACTCTTCTTCAAGGAGCATCAGCTTACATACGCCCTAGCAGATATCACAGGTGGCTGGCTGGTGTGTAATTTGGAAGCACTGATATTGCTTAAATGTACATACAACAAGTGTGCATCTTTTCTGGCCATGACTCTCTTGTTGCAGGTCTGCTCCAAATTGCACATCAAGCCACATGTGGTGGTATGCTGTTTGCATGCAGGCCTTGCATTGCAGCTGCCACTTGAGTCTTGTGTGTCATGCATCTGTGCACTGACCTCTGGTATCAACTGCTGCCTGGTGCATGACTTGCTACTTCCTGCAATGTCTCTGGAAATTTGCATGCTGGCCTCAGATCAGTGATTGTTCCAAGTCTGGCCAGAGAGTACTTTCCTCTCATACAGTGCTGTTGGGAGTGCTGACCGCAACAGTGGTGGAGTTCAACAAGGTGTCCCCTCAGGCTGCCTACCTGCTGCTGCCTTACCTGGGCTGGTCCACATTTGCTGCTGTGCTCACCCTAGATATCTGGAAGAGAAACCCAGAGGTGACTTGATACCCATTCTTATGCTGCCTAGCAACGTCAGCACATCGTGCAGCCTTTTAGGCCACACTGGCGGTATCCTTCTTGCTGTTGGATTGTCACTTTGCTATCAGGCGCATCATGCTAGTGAATTGCTTCGCGCAAGGTGCGCTCAATGGTCCAAGCTCCATATGGACCCTTGTCAGGAACCCCTGTGATACATCAAGTGCTGCTGCTGTTGTTCACTTACACAATATCAATCCGATACATACAGGAGAGGCGTGTGCCCAAGGCATGGCAGAGGGCTGCAGACAAGTCAGAAGATCAGCTTGGCTCAGCAAGTGGTGATGAGGCTTCTGCGACCTCATGATGGCATTCATGGCCGTGTGTACATTACATAGGTGAGATCATATCTTGTTGAAGATGGCTGGCAATGCTCAA
>JAABUO010008679.1_pt1 | contig 11453 bp, 15 predicted proteins | sample 5559291 | NCBI WGS metagenome assembly JAABUO01 (sample SAMN10711878, study PRJNA513372) | rock metagenome | isolation source: Antarctica rocks | place: Antarctica: Victoria Land, Finger Mt sud | reverse complement strand
AAGGATGGACCACAGCACTGAATGACTATGACCTTGCAATGCTGGATGGCAGCCTGTTCAGCATTGATTTGCTTACTTTACCTGTGCATCAGAGGGCAGAGACCAATCAACTCTTGCCATGGTTGACGTCGTACCTGTTCCGCTTCAGCAAGAGCAGCTTGTGAGGAGGTGAGCTGGCGACGCATGAGGGCCAGCTCTGTTCCAGCTGCCTCTTTAGCTGCTGCAGCTTCCTTCTCAGCCGCTGACACCCTCTGCATGGCGGACACTATCTGTTCCTGCAGCGCTGCTACCTGAGAGCTGTTTACCTCTTCCTGGCCTTGTTCCTCCTCAGACTCCATGTCACCTGCAGCTTCTTGACTGCTTGCTTCTTCCAGCATGCCTGTGTCATGCCAAGTGGTACGTCAATCATCTAGAGCAATGTTGCTCTCAACGGAGTATTCTTGGCTGGTCATGAGTCGCAACCCACCTGCAATGGCTCAGGCTTAACAGATCTAGAAGATTTCAGCATGTTTGCGACAAAACATGGTGGCAGATCAAACTGGGTGCACAAACTGACACTCAGACAGGCAGCAAGCAAGGCACTTGTGATGCCCAGCACAGCACCAGCCCAGTTCATGAGAGTATAGCGGGCAGACTGGACGCTCCTTACCAGATGACAGCAAATGACAAAGAAGTTGAGAAAAAAAGATAAGGTTACCATTAGCAGGTGAGGTATGTCTGGGGGAAGGTTGCTTATGACTCAAAGGACCAGATCTGGTGCGTGCAGCCTCCAAATGTTTGTTATACTGGTCTTTGGGAGTTTCCAGCGCTACAGGCCTGTTGCGTGGATCCCTGGCTTGTTGTGGCGATTGTGCTTGGGCCTGCATCACTTTGCTTGGCTCCTGCTCTTCATGCTGCTCCTTGTGTGATGCTTTCTGATGATGTGTTGCCTCTGCACAGCAGACACTGGTTGGTCGTCGAGACAAAACAAAGCTGGCGAACCGATGCCATGGTGCCTCTGGTGCGGCACAAAGCTCCAGTTGACATACTGTGCGTCACTTATACCAGTGGCAGGAGTAGCATGCCTGTGATATGTCAGGAGAAGCATGCTGGCCATGCAGAACATATGCTGGTGTGCAAGGACCAGTGGTCTGGTATTACCTGGTCTAAATACCTGCAGAGCGCTTTGATACTTCCCATTGTAGCCGCCGAAGGACAGCAGGCACCTGGCATAGGGCACAGCCTCTACAGTCAGGCCCTCGCTCACTATAGCACTTCTGGACTCTGCCTGACTGACCGTGGACCATGTCAGTGGGTCGTCTGTTTGGTCAGAGGTGGCTAAAGGTGTCAAGTCCAGAGCAACCATGTCTGTAGAACCACTGGTGTTGTTGCCGCCGCCTACTATGTACCAGCTGTCTCCAAGGACATCCCCGGCGTGACCTGCAAGCACAAAGAAGGATGGGAAAGATCGCAACACATTGTCGAGTCAAAAGATCTGCACGTAGGACCAGCTTGCAAAGCTGTTGATGATGCCAATCATTCATCTGTGCTGGAAATACTAGACAGGCGTTTGTGCAGTCACGCTCTTTGAACGCTGCTCAACATGACCTATGTGTGAGCATGACTGTGTGGTCTTGCGGCGTTCTCAGCAGCAATATGCCCAATGCAAAGCACAAAAATCAGTTGATACTTATAATCCTGCTGCTGACCAAGCCACCAGGCATGTTGTTCAAGCACACCCCCTCCCTGTGTGCTACACTGGATCACAAGTTCCTGCTTACAACACATCTTGATGCATATGACAAGATTGCATATGACGTACGCATCTTGTAGAGTGTAGCATTTCGTTTTGGCCAACGCACAGTTGTTACTGTGCAAGGCAATCACAGTGCAAGGTTGCTACATGACCAGTCATCCTGCTGTAGAGATACAAAGCTGCATTGCCTGACCTGCTCGTGGTGCAGGGGGTGGCCCCTGTGTTGCAGGGCATGACCAGTGCATGCTCTCTGTGTCTAGCACATACAGGTCTCCAAAGCAGTTTGCCACAGACCCGCCTCCAAAAATGAGCAAGTAGCGTTGCTGATATGCAGCAGCCGCATGGGCAGAACGAGCTGGTGGGGGTGTGCCTGCAGACACAAGGTAAGCAAAAGTTAGTAAACCAAAACGTTTTTCATTCGTTAGAAAGTTCCTAAAAGCTGGTGGGCATGTGCCTGCAGACAGAAGATAAGCAAAACTTGGTACATCAAAATCTTTTCCGTTTCAAAAAATAACAGAAGAGAATGCAGACAAAAGGTGTTTGTAACCACCATCCTACTTTGAAGAAAGCCTGTCAATATCAGATACATTGCTGTAGCCTGTAGCCTGCCGGCAGCGCAAATACATATGCTGCCATCTGACAAGGCCTGCAAGCATCTGCTGCAGCCAACAGCCTGATAAGCGTCCCCTGTGCTACAAGTTTGGATCGCCTGTGGTCTGCTCAGCGTATGTTGCCACTGCATGCTTAAGATTGTTGTAAACAGGACTGCAGCTTGATAACTCTCTTTGCTGTACTCACCAGTAACTTCTGGAGATTGCCACTCCATGTCTGCCAGGTCCAACACAAATAGGTCACCCTGAGGCCGTCTAGCAGCATCCTCTCCACCAAACAAATACACCTTGCTGCCAACAAGGGTTCCCTGCAGTATTGCATGATCAACTTGATTGACAGACAGTCTTGCCGCTATGTTGTGGTTATGAGCACAGCATGCATGTTGCACCAGCTACCACTAATGCTGTAGGAGCATCATCAATGCAGAGACCATATGGTTGCCGATGTCAACAGGTACGATTGCCACACATTCTGAAATGGTGCAAATAATGCAAATGGATGTCCTCCAGGAGGCATTGTTTTTACCAAGCAAGCTGTTGCTGAGATGATCTGTGACAGCTGTGTTGAAGATGCAGCCCTAGAAGAGGACCTACCGAGTGTCCACCACGCTGCGGTGGCGCATTGCCAGCAGGACTCATGATGGACCACTCGTGCTTGTGTGTGTCTAACACCCTGATCACCATGTACACCTTTGCATCTTTGGCCTGCAGTTCCATAAACAGGTGTAAGTTACACGCTGTCATGATGCAATCACGAGGCTGATTATCAGCCTGTGTGCTATCAGCACGTTATGTTTGAAGTCAATCACTGGCACAATTGACCAACAGTGACAGCAGAGAAAGCGTGCAGTCACTGCTGGAATATGCCAAAATCAGTCTTGGCCAGTGAACACCTTTCGTAAGTGGGAGTATGTGCCTGCCTTAGTGTGGCCACCAATGCACAGCAGATTTGACCCCCAGGCCAACAGCACGTGACCAGCACTTGGAGGCAAGGCAGACGTTGAGCTGGGCTTGCTGCTGTCTTCCTTATGGCCGAGCAAGGGTGTGGACACTACTGGTTCAATCTCATCAAAAGTTCCACCACCGACGGGAGGCAGCGGCTTGGCACTTGTCGTGACCAGCTGCCATGTCAAGTTGTCCAAGCTGAGCACCCAGACATCGTTCAGGTATCGACCGCCTGCAATTGACCAGTCACAGTGGTCCTGTGATGCTTTGCTTTGTTTGAGCCTTTATTGATGCAGAACGTGAGCAAAGAGTTGGGGTGAAAGCTGCATCCTTGTTTGGTCATGGTTTGAGAACCAAACAGGCAACTGGGATGTTCAGCTCTGACATGGGTCTCTGGCATGCAGACAAGCTGTGACAAGGCAGGTATAGCAACAGCAGACCAGCATGCCAGACACAGCTCAGTTGCACACAGAAGAGATCGCATGGGCTGCTCCTGACCAATACAGCAGGCTCACCACAGTTGCCCCCAATGACATAAAGGCTGTGTCCAACCAAGCTTGCAGCATGCTCATATCGTGGAGGTGGATGCTTGCTGTCTGATTGCATGGGACTAGCCCACTGTCCTGGTGTTGCCACTGTCTGGATAGCCTCTGAAAGTGATGTTGCTTTCCGCTTGTGTTGAGCCTTTAGGGTGTCTGATGCTTCACTGTGTGAGCTGCCATTGGCAGCAGGGCGACGAGGAGATGCTGCAGGAGAATTGGGGGTGCCATTGCTCTCGGGGATGCTGCTGCTGACAGGTAGCTCCCTATGTGGACTTGACTGAGAGCTGTTGATTTCACTTTCATACTCATCCCACCATGAAGGCTGCATCATCAGCACAACAATTGCTATGCATAGGGCCATCAGAGAACAGAGAGCCTCTCAAGACATGACATCCCTGAAGCTTTGGGAGAACATGCATTGAGTGTACTATTGATGAGTACAGAAGCTGCCGTGCTAAGTGGACATATGGGCAAGGTTGCTGAGGCCTTTTCACCAGCAACTAGCTTTGGACAGCTAGTGCAACATCTGGGCTACCTCTCCCAGACAATGCATGTTGACTGGGGTTGTGCAAAGCCATTGCATGTTCATGACAGGAAGTAATTTCAGGGCACAGGCATGGGAATGTGTTGAGCTGGTACTGATGGCTGTGCAGACGTGATAAGCAGCCTCTGCATAGGGGTCAGGTATGGGCATACCAGTTCATCCTCCAACAGGCGAACATATAATCTCATTGCCTCTACTGGTGCCATATCCTGCAGCTGACTCCATGCTTGCCATTTGGCACTCTCTACCACATTCCATCCCCAGGGCTTAGGCTCTTTGCAAGATCCAACCAAGGCTTGCTGCTCCAGAGCAAACAGTGCAAGCCGGTTCTCATCCTTGAAGGTTTTCCCTACAGAGCAGCAACCAGCATAGAAGGCTGCTGACTATGAGCAGCTGTCAAATTTGCACACAACATCCTTTACCCTCAGCTTCTCGGTCTTTCACAAGCTTGACAGCGGCCTTAAACTTTTCTGGATACGGGAGGGGACAAGTAGCTCCAGCTTTCTTCAGGAGCTGCACAGGCATGGTGAATCTTGCAGAGATATCAAGAGCGCGTTGTTCTTGTAGATGTGGGAGCGCTGAATCAGCCAGGTTGTACAACTGATTGGATGGACAAATTCAGCAGTGATCAGTCCCGATGGCCGGGTGCTCAAGCTCCATACATGGGTGCAGAAGATAACTTCGAATGCAGCATGGATAACTGGTTATAAAGTTCGCACTTGCATGCAAGAGATGGCAAGCCACTGACCGCGGCCTCTAGCGACATGAATAGCGTTTGCTGCCTCCCGACCTGTTGCCTTCTTCCGTGTTGTCAAGAAGTTCTGTTGAGCAGTTGTGTCAACACCACTTTGGGAAACACGCCTTTATCGACGGAAAATCTATCTGTGTTGCTGCGGGGGACTTTGCACTTGCAAGCCAATTGGTCGTGCATGCAGCACCAATACAGTGCATGCCTAAACCAGAAGTCGCATCCACATTCCTTTCCACCTAGCGAAGTTGCGCTTGGCACACGTTGACAAAGCTTGATATTGATCTTGTTCAGGGCGCAATTCTTCGAAATAGGCGTCTGTGCAAATCAGTATTGGAGCAGCGACTGTGGCAGGGGAAATTTGCAGCCAGCAGGTCCTAAAGATCTCAAAGATCTCACAACCTTGACCTAACGCCACTTGTCAGGCTTGAACACTTTGCGTTTTGACACCTGTGAGAAGACAACACCTGCAAACAAGTTTTCACAAGCAACGAGCTCACATACACGAGCATACCCGTCGATGGGTCAACCTTGAAGACCACGCTGACATCCGAGATGCCTACACTCACCTCTGTCAAGACTTGGCTTCAAGACAAGGCAAGACAATCATTCTTCACCCCGCATTCCTACAATTGATTCTTGCAAGTATTCAGCTTTCCGGCTCCGTATACTGCAGCAATGCCCTTGCTGAAGTCACTTTGACCTCAACAGGTTGTCAAACCCTTTAAGCAATATGTTACAGAGGGAGCTGAACCATCGCTGTTAGCATGGTCAGCATCTACAGGCTTTACCGCAGGCCTGTGTCCCCTGCTTGGTACGTTGTTCTCGTGCACAGAGTTTGATGCCAGAAGATCATGTGCGCCCCTGTGTTGCTTTATGTTTTGTACGCTGCTGTATAAGACAAACACGAAGTAGCATAACTATACAGGGCCTGACTGTCAAGCATTGCAAACTTCTCTTGACAGCTCAGCTGATTAGGCAAGAACAACATTGCAACCTATATCACACTCTAGCATTGTAAGCTCTGTCCAGCGTCACATAGCATAGTGTGACAACGTCGTAAGACACCACTATGCAGGCGTGAGCACAGTGCTGGCGCTTGTGCTCCATTTCCTGTTGAAGACTTGCAGCGTGCATCTCCACCTCCCAATGCTTCTCTTAGCAAACCTGGTATCTGTGCCTATTGAGGTGAATGCTACTGCAAGCTGCATAATACAATGACCAGTCGTGTTGCCAGAGTGTGCTTGTGGAAGTCATGATGACCACACAAGAAGAAAGGCAACCTGTCAGACTCAGTCAAGTGCTTGGCAGGTGGCGTGCATCTTGCCGTTCATGAGGCTTGGAGAGTTTATCATAAGGGCCCCAAAGCTCGATGCTGCACCAATGGCCATCAAGGACATGATTTTCAGCAACCCTGGAGCGGCTTTGAAGGGCATTGGGCATGCCTTGGTCGGCTGGCTGCTTGCTGCCCCTATCATTATTGTGGTGCTAGCACAGATTCTGAAGCCCATACTTGCTTGGGCTGCACAGAGGTACACAGCTGTCGTTGCTGTAGCTTGCTTCTCTTATCATGAGAAAATGCTGCTCGGGCACTGCAGCTGCCTGAGCGTCATGCATCATGCTCAGTCTGTGGTTTTGTCTGAACTCACTGCGACGTATGCAGGTACTCCAAGCATCGCCAGTCCACTGACGACATGCATGTCCTGATGCTGGACCAAGGCGTATCAGATGATGCAGAAGCTGCAAACTACCCTATCAGCTGTGAGTAAAATATGTTGCGCTTTTTTATCATATGTTACATTATGCTTTGCTCATGCAATGAGTGCTGTTTGCGTCACATGCTAGGTTTGGATGCCCATACTACTGTGCATGCTACAATGTGACTATGCTTGAACATTTGCGTCGCGCAGATCAAGAGCCAGAGCCACTTTCACCATCACACGGTGGTGTGGTCATGAGTCGCAGAGCTTCATCAAGTCCTTCCAAGTGATGCCTGCTTTTGTTGGAGCGCATTGTCAACAAGCTGCCGCCTGCTTAACCGTGCTAGCAACTAGATCAATCATGAAAGCAGCTGTTAACAAAGTCTATAGCTGCCAGATCTGTGCTGGGATGTTGGTTTGTTGCAGGCCTCATCATGGGCTTGGTGCAGGCATCAATGCTGAGAGTGATGTAGAATGTCAGATGATTGTCAAACTGTAAACACAATCTAACATGCATTCCACACGTGTCCTATAGTCTGCAGCTACAGGCTGCTGGCCTCATTACACAGTCAGACATGCGATACATGTTCAAGGGCAAAGACATGCGTGTGTGTAGAAATGCATGCTTTTGTAGACTGTATTCTGTGCTGCTTGACAAAATTTACCCCTCATCGTGGCTTACATTACAGTCTAAAGGCCTCTGCTGGGACGTCGAGAGCATTTGGCCCAATGAAGCATAAAAAATACGGGAGATCTGTGCTAAACACAAAAGAGCGTGTCCACAAGCTGAAGCACATGAAATGTCAGTGCTGGATCAACGATCTGCCGAAGTGTGAATGGATATAGATGGAGAACGTTCAGTCTGCTCCTTGGTCGCAACATTGCTCAAACTGCATGTGAGCTTCAGCACATTGCCTGATCGGGACAGTTTCAGGTTGCTGGTACACAGGTGGTACACATGTGTACAAGGCTGCTTGACCAGGTATGGCAGCACTCAGCCAGGCTACCGAAGATGCTGCTCTGCCTCAGTGCAATCACATTCAAGCGGACTGCCAACAAGTTGCAATGTGAGAGAGAGAAAAAGGGAAAAAGAATGCAAAAGATAAGATGAGCCTCTGTGAAGAAACAAGATCAGCAGCACGCTGACCACATCTTCACCAGTAATGGAAACACGTGAAATAAAGCCCGTGTGTAGTTACCAAGAACTTGCCCCAAGTACTTAACACATACCCAAACCCAACCCAACCCACCACTCACCACCGGGACTCATACATTGTGTAATGGAACAACACACAGCCACCCACCTCTATCACAACAGAACTCAGAATGTGCTGAAGTTATCATTCTTTTGAGCTGGGCTGCTAGCCCCAGCTGCATTTGTTCTTTTGGGAATGAAGGGCGGTGTTGTGTGCCGTATCAAAGCCCACTTGATGTTCTCAAAGAACGGATGGTTCTTGATCTCCTCGGCACCAGCCTTGGACCCCAACCGCTTTGCTGGATCGCGAATCAACAGCTGGGAAATCAGATCCTGCAGGACCATGGGCAGCTCAGCAGCTTTGACGTGCCGTGTTGCTTTACACACCAAACAAGCAGGAATCAGTTCTCATAGTGCTTCATAGCCAAGATCAAGCAGATCATTTTACACAGCTGAACAGTCCCAGCTGCAGCAGCAATGATGTTGACTTGCAAGCAAGGTGATGTGCAGCTTCTGCCAGTACCTGGCAGTCTGAGCTGGTTGAGGGTTCTGAGGGAAACTTGAGCGGCCGCTTCAAAATGTTTTCGAAGGTGCTGTCCCGCTTGCTCCCTCTGCACACAGTACTAAGTAATCAAGTTTCATACGTAGCAACTTTATGCAACTTCCAGCGGTGCTATTCTGTTGGAAGACTGGGTGAAACACAACAGGAAACTTGCAGTGTATTTCCTGGATGGAAGAGACTGACACACCCCAGTCAGTGCACTGTGACTTACGGGTTGAGCATAGAAGTCTGGGTGAACCACACTGTGATGACCTCACAAGCACAGATACACATCTAATGCAAGCCACAGGTTCCTGTTTTTTGGGACCACACAAATGAACGATGCTGGACAGTACAGCACAAAGCATGACAGGCAGGGAGCCCTGGCCTCATTGCAGCAGTGACTGACCTGAAGGGCGTGAAGCCATAGACCAGCTCATACATGAGGATGCCGAGGGACCACCAGTCAACAGCACTGTTATGGCCCTCGCCATTGATGATCTCTGGGGCGAGGTACTCCTCAGTGCCCACAAAGGAGTTGGCACGCGCATCTGGCTCTGCCACCAGCAGATATGTGGTGGGGTCTTGGGAGCTCTGCATGCAGAAATGCCTTATGCATCAGCTCTTGTCAGGCATAAGACAGATGTGAACTGGGTGAATGACACTATGCAGGACATACTTGCAATACACTCTGCAATATGTTGCAGGAGCGGAAGCAGAAGGTACAGAGAAGCAGAAGCGGGCCTTGCCGGTTGGATCCTCTACATGCTTGTGTGGCATGCAGCGCGTTCTGGACCATTTATGTGTCATCCGAAAACGCTTTGCTGTGCTTTTTGGACTTTGACAACGTGGATTGCACCCAGCAACGCAAATGGCAGTTTGGCGGTGTGTTCTGTGCATTGTGTCTACCATGCATTGACCTGCACCTCATTCACCGATGCACTGACATAGTGATGTCATAGGTCTGTCACAGTGCAATGCTTGCTTTCAAGACTGCCATCAACCACTCACTGGAATATTGTGCTTGCCAGGCACCCTCTGTATGGTGGGTGTGGTGGTGCCATTGCCATACGAGAGATCAAAGTCTGTCAGCATGATGTGGCCAGAGTGATGCAGCAGTATGTTCTCTGGCTTCAGATCTCTGTAGATGAAGCCCAGAAGATGCAGGTACTGTAAGGCCACCAGCACCTGCATTGTCACCGCCATGACTTAGCATGCTGAAGCAACAGCAAGGTTATGACTGCTAAAAGCTCAGCTGCTGGCTCTGCATGTTTGAGCTCTGTACCTTGGGCATTTGAACACTGTTCTATGCACCAGGCCCATAAAGAAGATGTCCACAAAAGTTTGTAATGCAGTGGCAACCAGTGGACGTGCAGAAAGCAGAACACACAGACCAACTCATGTTGCCATGATAAGTTGCTGTCGTGTGGACCCCACTTGCTGGCCACATGTTACTGTCGTATGCACCCCACTTGCTGGCCACATGTTGGCTGTCGTGTGCACCCCACTTGCTGTGAAATGTATGCACAAGATACACATCGTACACAACGCAGGATGCTGTGAGGCCCTCACCTCTGCCACGTAAAAGCGCATGTGAGCTTCCTTCAGCCGCTTGGTGGGCTGTGTAGTAAGGAGGCCATATAGCTCCCCGCCCTCACAGTACTCCATCAGGAAGTGCAAGTGGGTGCCTGTCTGTATGGTGCCATACAGAGACGCAACAAAGGGGTGATCCACTGCACAGCACAAGACCCCTTTGTCAGGTTACAGGTACACCTTTCCAGTAACCTCTACCAACTTTACACAACTTGTTTCTCACAAAATGCATGCACTGTTGTGGGCAGGTCAAGGTGCATATTTCGAGATGAAGAAAGCAAGCGTCGAACAAGGACCCATACATTCATGCTCTGGGAGGCGGCAGATTCTGAATGCTGCGCTAATGTCTGGTCTTGCAATGCACGTGTAGCCAGCGCATAACATTTTATGCTGTGCAGGAATGATAGAACAGCACCAGAACAGCTGACTAGGTCTACATGCATAGCTTGCAAGGCAAGCTGCAGAGGGACAAGCCAAAGACAGTGTGCACAGGATGTGGGTCCTGAATGCAATGAGTGTCTTGTCGATAGGAAAGACGTGAGCTTCAGCTCCTGCTTGCTTGGATGCAACTTGGGTAAGGGATACCCAATCACCTTGCTGGAAACATTGCCAGCAAGCTTGCTTGCATGGTTCATAAGCTTCAGCATGTAAGCTTGGCTTGCTGTCTGCTATAGGTGCCCTGCTGGCAGCTACAGCAGACAGCCAACACACACAACATCAGTGCTCAGTATGCTGTAGGTCAGGGTGCAGCGCAGACTGCAGGATTTGGAACTGACCTTGATTGAGAATGCCCTCCTCTGTGAGGACTCTGCCCACCTTGTTGCGCTCCAACATCTCGCTCTTCTCCAGAGTCTTCATGGCATACCTGTTGCACCAGGCTTGACATGAGAACTGTAGCTGATGCCATTAGGACACCTTGGTGACCAAGGCATGCACATGCACACTTTGCAACTGATAGAATTGGTCACACAAGGTGACTGCTGAATATCTTTGCTTCCATTTTCAAGCAAGTCTTGACAAGACCGCATGACACGACGCCGTAGATGCTGTGTATCTCTTCCTCATTGGTAGCTTTGAGGCAAACCTTGAATTACGCTGAAAGTGGACAGGACTTGTGACTCAGCTATAGAGAGGGGCACGCGCATGTGTGTTGATCTCACCTCATCTGTGCAACCTGTAGCTGAACAAGGTCTACCAGGCCCACGTCGCCCGAGCCCAGCTGCTTCACCCGCTTGAACAAAGACAGGCTCAGCTTGCCATTGTCCCGTTGCACTTTTTGCAGCGCAAGGACGAGCTGGT
>JAABUO010008678.1_pt1 | contig 11453 bp, 9 predicted proteins | sample 5559291 | NCBI WGS metagenome assembly JAABUO01 (sample SAMN10711878, study PRJNA513372) | rock metagenome | isolation source: Antarctica rocks | place: Antarctica: Victoria Land, Finger Mt sud | reverse complement strand
TGCCGCCTCAAGCGCCGCAAAAAGAAGCCTAATACCTATCAAATGCTCCTCGATCCCGCCTTGTTGGGCTTAGGTTGATGCGTATGGGAACCATCTCCCCAGGTTCCCCCGGAGGGGGCGGAGGGGGCGAACGGAGGAGGCCACCTTTCACGGACCGCGACACCCTGACGTAGCCGCAGGCCCCTTTGGGTCAGGCGTGCTAAAATGGCGCCAGGACACCGACATGGAGCGGTGGCGCGATAGGTTTGGGTGTAAGCACGGGTGGATAACCTCAGCGGAACGGTCGAGCGCATCGTCTACCACAACGACGAGAACCACTGGACGGTGCTGCGCCTCAAGCTGGCCGAGACCGCCACACGCTACCGCGCCAAGACCGAAGACCTCACGACGGTCGTCGGCAGTATGCCCGGCGTCAACGTCGGCGAGACTCTCCTCCTCAACGGCGAGTGGCAACTCCACCCGCAGCACGGCCGCAACTTCAAGGTCCACTCTTTCGAGCCGCAACTCCCCTCAACCGTCGACGGCATCCGCCGCTACCTTGGATCGGGGCTCATCAAGGGGATCGGACCCAAGACGGCCGAGCGCATCGTGGCCCGCTTCGGGGAAGAGACCCTGGAGACGATCGAGCGCGAGCCCGAGCGTCTGCGCGAGGTTTCCGGCATCTCCTCGAAGAAGCTCGCCGGGATCATCGGAGCGTGGGCCGAGCAGAAGGACGTCAAGAACTTGATGCTCTTCCTGCAGTCACACGAGGTCGAAGCCGGGCTGGCCGCCCGCATCTACAAGGCCTATGGGGCCGAGGCGATCAACGTCATCCGCGAGGACCCCTATCAACTGGCCAAAGACGTCCACGGCGTCGGCTTCAAGACGGCCGACGGCCTCGCCCGCAAACTGGGCCTCCCCGAGCAGTCGCCGCAGCGCCACGCCGCCGGACTCAAGTATGTGCTCTCGCAGGCCAGTGAAGACGGCCATGTCTTCGTGCCGCGCGCGGAGATCCTGCAACGCGCGGCCGAGGCGCTCGGCGCGGAGCCGGCCGACCTCGACGCGGCGCTCGATACACTGGCGAGCGGACGCGAGGTCATGGTCGAGCCGCCGATCGCGCCGATCGCCTCGGCCGCGCCGAGCGAAGGGGGAGCGGACGACCACGTCTACCTCGCCCCCTTCTTCCACAGCGAGCGTGGCGCGGCGCGGCGGCTCAAGCTGCTGGCCGAGACCCCCTCGACCCTGCTCTTCGCCCGCAACATCGATTGGACGCGCGCCTTCGCCGGCCTCGAAGGGGAGGGCCGCATCGAGCTTGCCGCGGGCCAGCGCGCCGCCGTCCAGAACGCCCTCTCCAACAAAGTGAGCGTCCTCACCGGCGGACCCGGCGTCGGCAAGACGACGACGTTGCGCGCGGTGCTGCATCTGCTGGAGCGGTACGGCATCCGCTACTGCCTCGCCGCGCCGACGGGGCGGGCGGCCAAGCGCATGAGCGAGGCCACCGGCCGCCACGCCTCCACGATGCACCGCCTGCTCGAGTTTAGCCCCGGCCAGAACGGCTTCGCCCACAATGAGGAGAATCCGCTGCCGTACAGCTTCGTCATCGCCGACGAGAGCTCCATGATCGACATCCTGCTCTTCTACGCGCTGCTGCGGGCGATCCCGCCGACCGCGCACCTGCTGCTGGTGGGCGACGCCGACCAACTCCCCTCGGTCGGACCCGGCAACGTGCTGCGCGACGTCATCGGCTCCGCGGCGCTGCCCGTGACACGCCTGACCGAGTTGTTCCGCCAGGCAGCGGGCTCACAAATCATCACCACGGCCCACGAGATCAACCGCGGCGCGGTCCCGCGCTTCGAGAACCGGGGCGACACCGATCTGTTCTTCATCCGCGAGGAGGACCCTGCCCGTATCATCGAGTTGCTCAAAACCGTCGTGGCCGAGCGCGCGCCGCGCGCCTTCGGGCTCGACCCACTGGCCGACGTGCAGGTCATCAGCCCCTCGAACCGCGGTCCGTTGGGGGTCGGCAACCTCAACGTGCAGCTGCAAGAGTTGCTCAACGGGCCACGGCCGGGAGAGATTCAGCTGGGCCAGCGCGTCTTCCGGCCGGGCGACAAGGTCATGCAGATCCGCAACAACTACAATAAGAACGCCTTCAACGGCGACATGGGGCGGGTCGCGCGCATCGACCGCGAGAACCAGGAACTCGTCGTGGAGTATCCGTCCGAGGGGCTGCCGATCAAGCGTGACGAGGGGCTTGCCGCCCCCGCGCGCGGCCGCGGCCGGCCGGCGCCCTCCATCATCCCACGGCCGGGCGCCGCGGGCGGGAACGTCGTCGAGATAGCGTACGAGTTCTACGAGATCGACGAACTCGTCCACGCCTACGCCGTCTCGGTGCATAAGAGCCAGGGCAGTGAGTTCCCGGCGGTGGTGATGCCGCTGACGACCTCGCACTACCTGTTGCTGCAGCGCAACCTCATCTACACCGCCATCACGCGGGCGCGCCGGCTGTGCGTGCTGATCGGCTCGCCCCGCGCGCTGGCCATCGCCGTCAACAATAGCGCCGTCGACCGCCGCTACACCGCCCTCGCCGACCGCCTGCGCGCCGCCCCGCCGCGCACCTTGTCATAGCCGCTAGAGTACACTCTTACCAACGGGCGTAACCGCCTGGATGTACAGGACCGTTGGGTCATTGTCGCCCAACCACAGACCGCCGACACTAAACCTAACGGGCGCTGGTGATGCGCGATCGCGATGTAGTAAGGTGGAATTGTGGACATCATCGAACTGGGCGTGGAAGGGCTGTGGGACACGCCGCCAGATTGGGGCATACTAGTGCGGGACGTGCCTGACGCGGCAAGCGTCCCTATTGTGGCGCTGTTCTTCGGTTGGCGGCCGGACGACAGGTTTGAGGGAGCCGTGAGAGCGCGGTATCGTGAGTTGACAAGGCCGGGCGAGCTAGACGGCCCACAGTGGCCGTGTTAAAGCTGCCAGACCGGCGCACCAACGCATCCATGGCGGTATAGATAGCGCCTCGGTATACGATAGGACATCGGGAACGCTGGAATGATACAACAGATGCCCATAATGGATGGGACCAAGATGAACACCGTCTTGCCCATTGCCGTGGTGGACGACGACCCAGCCGTTCGTGAGCTTTTGAGCGACGTGCTCATCGATGAAGGCTACACGCCCCATCTCTTCGACGGCACGGATGGCACGTACCAGGGCATCCGCGCTGTGTCCCCCGCCGTCGTCATCCTCGACCTTCATGTAGGAGAGCCGGACGCGGGGTGGGCGCTACTGGACCACATCGGCGCAGACCCCGCGCTGGAACGCGCCGCCATCATCATCTGCTCCGGCGACGATACAGGGCTTGACGAGCACCGTGCGGCCCTTGAGGGGCGAACCCACGCCGTGTTGCCCAAACCCTTCGACCTTGACGACCTGGCCGCGCTACTCCAGCGTCTCACGTACCAGCGTCTCACGTATCAGACGACACCGGACCATGACCGCATGAGACTCCTGGGCGGCGTCCAGCCGTAGGCATGTTTCGTGCGTCTCCGACCTGTACAGTTCTCTCATAACGAGGCTATAGTTACAGGAATTGGAGACAACGTATGGCTAGGCATCTTGTGCTCCTCCTCACATCGGATACGCAACGCCGCACCGCCTGGCGGACGGCCACGCGTAGCGCCGGACATCATACTCTGTCTGCCCACACCCTTGAACGCGCCATCTTTCTCTTGAGCAAAGTGCGCCCGACATTGGTGGTCACGGACGCGGAGCTAACCGATGGGCGTGCCCTGGCTCTCCTACGCCATGTGCGCGCGGTTGAGCCTCTCTCAGCGGTGCTTATCGTCGTCCTGGGGGAGATAACTCCAGAGGAGCAGGAGCACATCGTGGCTGATAATCGCAGCCACGTTCGGCCGGTAGACGCGCCTATCGGGCCGGTCTTGGATGAGTTTTTAGCCGCCGCGTAGGCCTGTGCCACGCGAGCGGGACAGCGGGAGCAATTGGACACCAACGCGGTCATCTGTTGATGCAACGGGGGCTGGGGAATGTGGATAACCGTCGCGTACAGGGGAGAGCGCGGCTACGCTAGAAGCGTGATTGCCAATGCCCCTGTATACGAAGGTGAACAATGCGCTTCTCGGTCAAGGAACAGGCCACGGACTTGTACGCGATAGTGCCGGAGGGTCGTGAGCCCTTACCGGCCCTCTTCGATAACCGGGAGCAAGCCCAGCGTCTCGCGGACAAGCTGAGTCAACGCGCCGCATCCGGCGGCAAGACACCCGCGGCGCGGGGGCACACCGTGGCGCGAGAGGCATTGACCGCGTAGCTGACGCGCGCTCGACGCGCGAGGGGCACAACCTAGGCCAGGGTTGGGTCCGAGCGCTGGCCGGGCTCCGGGAAGCGCCACGGCACGTCGACAGTCTCGCCCGCGCCTCCGCGGAAGCCCGCCCGACTGACGATCTCGAACGTGCGGTTGTAGGCCTCCGGTGTGACGAGCGCCGCCACCATGAGCCGCGCGACATCGGCGCGGGGAATGCTCCCTCCACCCAGGCGTGTCCCGCCTTCACCCACGAGCACGTCCCCGCTCGCCGGCTCGTCGAGCAGACGCCCCGGCCGAAGAATGGTGTAGACGAGGCCGGAAGAGCGTAGGGCCGCTTCGGCGACGTCCATAGCCTCGAGCGCCAGGCGCAGGATCTCGTAGCGCTCCGGTGGAATAGCGCCGCGCGCGGTCCCGACGCCGAGTGCCGTCTCCAGCACAAAGGGCGCGGCCCCCATCGCCTCCGTGGCCGCGATGAGCCGTGTCACGCCATCGCGAAAGACATCCGCGCCTCCTACCGCTGAGAGCACCGCGTGAACCCGGGTGACAGCGCGCTCGGCGATCCCCTCCGCCCGCAGGTCCCCGACCACGACGTCGTCGACGCCCATCTCCCGCAAAATAGTGAGCTTGGCCGGCACGCTGGTCAGGCAGCGGACGCGCAGCCCCGCGTTCCGGGCGGCGCGGACAAGGCAGCGCCCTGTCCCACCGGTAGCGCCCACGATCAAGACGGTCTTCATAGCCAGGTTGTTCATCGATCCCCCTTCTCTTCAGGATAGATGAGGACCGCCCGCGGAGCGAACCTCGGCGCCTGGCACCACGCCTCTCATCTGGCTCCTGTATCCGCGGCGCGTCGCCAGCTTCTCAAGCGTCGTAATGCTGGAGCCTGCGCCGGCAACATTGGCGGCATGATCGTTGCGGTATACAGTGAGCATGTCGATAGAAAGAAAGGGATACCACAAGGAGTGATGATGCAGCGCGTGTTGATAACGGGAGCGGGGCGTGGGATCGGACTGGAACTCACCCGGCAATACGCCGAGCGCGGCGATCGTGTCCTGGCCGGCTGTCGCGATATCGAGCGCGCGCCGGGACTGCGCGCCTTGGTCGACCAGCAGCGTGAGACCATCAGCGTGCTCCCCCTGGAGGTCACCGACGCCGCGTCCCTCGCGGCGGCCGTCCATCAGGCGCACCGGGAGGTCGAGGGACTGGACATCCTCATCAACAACGCGGCGGCCAATCCCGGCGACGCCACGGTCGAGGGCCCGGACGGCCAGCGCCTGCTCGACGACGTCCGCACCCTGGAGGTGTTCAACACTAACATTGTCGCCCCGGTGCGCGTGGCACAGGCTTTCGCGGCGCTGCTTGTGCGAGGTAACACGTCACGCGTCGTCAACATCTCGTCGGGCGCCGGCTCGCTCACCTACAAGACTGTCGGCGACGAGTACAGCTACGCCGCCAGCAAGGCCGGCCTCAATATGATGACGCGCACCTATGCCTGGAACGTCCGCGACCAGGGCATCATCGCGGTCATGATCGACCCGGGTTGGGTCAAGACAGACATGGGCGGAGCCGACGCCGAGCTTGAACCGGAGGAGTCGGCGCGCGGGCTGCTGACGGTCATCGACGGGCTCACCCTCAAGGACGTCGGCCGGTTCCTGCGCTACGACGGCTCCGAGGCGCCGTGGTAGGGCCCCAAGCTACCCCTTGGTCCTCCTTACGTCGATAACGGGTCATAGACTCGAACGAGCCAGCGCGCAGAGCACGACAACGTAGAGAACCGCTAACAGGATGCCGTAGACGACGGCAGCCCCGACGCCAAGCAGCACGATTTTGAGCGATTCCATACGGATCGTTACGCGTCAACGAGCGCATGCGCGGCGTCGTCCCGCGCGGCGTCGGGTAGGGTGACGGGGACGAAGCCGCTGCCGGGGACATAGTCGGGCGACTGGTGGCGAAAGTAGGTGTTGTAGAGCTGCGCGTAGTGGCCGCCCCGGCCCATCAACTCCTCGTGCGTCCCTTCCTCGACGATCTCCCCCTCCTTCAGCGCGATGATACGGTCGGCGCCGCGCACGGTGGAGAGACGGTGCGCGATGACGATCGCGGTGCGGTCGCGCAACAGGACGTCCAGACCTTCCTGAATCTGCGCCTCGGTCAAGGGATCGACGCTGGCCGTGGCCTCGTCGAGGATGAGGATGGACGGACCTTGCAACAGGACGCGCGACAGCGCGACGAGCTGCCGCTGCCCCATCGAGAGCGAACGTCCGGCCTCGCCGACCTCGGTGTACAGTCCGTTGGGAAGCGCCGCGATCCAGTCACCACCGCCGATCTGACGCGCCACCGCCTCTATATCCGCGTCGGACGCCCCGGGACGGGCGTAGCGGATATTGTCCGCGACCGTCCCCGAGAACAAGAACGGAACCTGCGGCACGACGCCGAGGCGCCGGCGATACTCTTGCAAATCGAATGTGCGGATGTCGCACCCGTCGATGAGGAGTTGCCCGCCCTGGTACTCGTAGAAGCGGGCCACGAGCTTGCCCAGGGTCGACTTGCCGGCGCCGGTGTGCCCGACCAGCGCGACGGTCTCGCCGGCCCGTATCGTGAGGCTGAAGTCGGGCAGCACCGTCTCACCCACGACGTAGCGGAAGTGGACGCGCCGAAACTCGATTCTCCCGTCGACTTGGGGGACCGGTTGGGCGTCGATCTGCCGCACGCGCGGCTCAGCGTCGATGAGGGCGAAAATGCGCTCACTCGCGGCCAGGCCTTGTTGAAATTGGCTCCAGAACGAAGCGATGCTGGTGAGCGGGAACCAAAAGATATTGATGGCCTGCACGAACAGGAACCACGAGCCGTATGACACGCCGTGATCGAGCACGCTCCGGCCGCCGAACAGGACGATCGCGACCGTCCCCAACCCGGCGATGGTGGTCAGGACGGGAAAGATGCCGCTGAATACGAAGCCCTGCCGCACGTTGACCTGGTAGCGCTGCTCGTTGATCCCCCGGAACTCCTCGTACATCGTCCCTTCCTGCCGGAAGTTCTTGGCCACCGTGATCCCGGTCATCGCCTCCTGCACGCTCGCGTTGACGCGCGCCAGCGCCCGCTGCGCCCTTTGCGTCGAGAGGCGCGCGATACGCCGGAAGAGCAACGCCGCCGCGACGATCAGCGGGGCCATCGCGATCGTGATCCAGGCCAGCCCAGCGTCGACGTGGAACAGGACCCCGGCGATGAGGGCGACCAGCAAAATCTGGCTGAGCAGGTTCAAGGTCAGCGTGACGACCGTCGAGAAGTCCTCGGAGTCCGAGGTGACGCGGCTGACGATCTTGCCCGACGGAAACTCGTCATAGAAGGACATGTCGCGCGCCACGACCGCGGCGAACGCGTCGAGCCGCAGGCGCAACACCACGTCGGAGACGACCCGCGCCGTGAACCATTGCCGCACGAAGTTAAAGATCCAGGAGAGCGCGCCGGTTAAGAGGATCACGCCGACGAGGAGCCACGGCGTCCCCAGAGCCCCTTTGCCCAACGCGTCGATCCCGCGCGAGATGGCGATGGGCAACGCCGTGTCCATCAGCGAGTTCAGGACCACCATCACCCCGACCAGCGCCATCAGCGGGGCCGACGGTCGGAAATAGCCCAGGATGCGCGCCACCAGCGCGCGGTCGGAGTAGGAGCGGTCGTACGCCTCCGCCTCCAGCCCATCCATCACGAAGCCCATATATCCTCCAGAATTGCCCGGCGCCGGGCGCCGGGCGAAGATTGTAGTGATTGCGGCGCCATGCGCGAGCCATTGTCGACGGCGCTACCAGCCCATCCACCTACCTACTGGCGACCGGCGCCTGATTGTTGGCAACCGGTTCGTAGTGCGAGAAGATGCGGCGGTAGAGGTCGCAGCGGGCAAGCAGTTCCTCGTGCGTGCCCTGGTCGACGATCCTACCCCTATCGAGGACGAGCACTTTGTCGGCCCAGCGGATCTGCGAGAGGCGGTGCGTGATCAGGAGCGTGGTGCGGCCCTCCATCAGCCGGCGCATGGCCTGCTGAATCTTGTCCTCGGTCGCGCTGTCGATCGCGCTGGTCGAGTCGTCCAGGATCAGGATGCGCGGGTCGGTCAAAAGAGCGCGCGCGATGGCGACGCGCTGGCGCTGGCCGCCGGAGAGGGTCACGCCCCGCTCGCCCACGACCGTGTCGTAGCCCTCGGCGAAGCCGGCGATGAAGTCGTGCGCCTGCGCGTCGTGCGCGGCCCGCTCGACCGCGGCGCGGTCGGCCTCCTGTCCGCGGCTGAAGCCGATATTCTCGCCGATCGAGCGCGAGAAGAGCGTAATGTCCTGCTCAATCGTCGATATCCCCGAGCGCAGCCGGTCGAGGCTCCAGTCGCGCACGTCGACCCCGTCGACGAGGACGCGGCCCGCGTCGACATCGTAAATGCGGTTAACCAACTTGGTGAGCGTGCTCTTCCCAGACCCGGTCTGGCCGACGATGGCGACGGTCTGCCCCGGCTCGGCCTGGAACGAGACGTCCTTGAGGATGGGAGCCGCGCCGTCCCCGCCGTCCCCGCCCGCGTCGTAGCCAAACGTGACCCGATCGAAGACGATCTCACCGCGCATCGCCCCACGGTAGCCGCCCTCGTTTTCGTCGAGGGTCGTCTCCTCTTTCAATAACGCGATGATACGCCCCGCGGCCGCGACCCCAAACTGGAGCAGCGAGAGGGTAAAGATCGAACTGAAGGCCGGCCAGCGCAGCAGGTACAGCAGGCCCATATAGGAGACCAGGCCGGGGACGGTCAGGCCCGCGTGGTGGGACACGAGGTAGAGCCCGTGGACGAATCCGCCCGCGAGGGCGACCGCGATCAAGAGCGGGGGCAGGTAGCGCGCCTGGATCTGCCCGTTGCGACGATACAGGTCGCGATAGCGGCGCGCGCTATCGCCGAACTTGCGCTCCTCGAATCCCTCCCGCGCCGTCGACTTCACCACGTCGATCCCCGCGACCGTCTCGTTCAACCCCGCGTTCATCGCCCCGAACTGGGCGCGCATGCCGTCGGCGACCGGCTGGAACGCGCGGATGTAGCCGCGCAGGGCGACGACGAACGCGAGCGCGAACAGTAGCGGCGCCAGGAGGAGCTGCCAGTTGAGAAATGCGATAAAAATGATGGGGATGATGAGCCCCAGGTAGGAGTCGACGAAGAGTTGCACCCCCGGCACGATCATCTGGTTGATCTGCCCGACATCGTTGGCGGCGCGGGCCATGATGTCGCCGACGCGCTGCCGGTTGTGGAAGGTTTGGCTCTTCCCGAGCAGGCTCACGTAGAGTTCCTCGCGCGCGTCGCGCTCCACACGCTTGCCCAGCACCTCGGTCGCGAAGCCGGCGGTGGTGTCGCACAGGCCGCGCCCGATCGTCGCCCCCAGGATGGCGAGGGCGACGGCAACCAACGGGCCGCGCCCCGCGGGACCGCGCAGGACGGCCGCGAAGGCGGCGCCGATCAGCGTGGGGATGGCCGCGTTGAGGACGTTGGCCAGCGTCGCCGCCACGGCGAAACCCAGCGCAAACGGCTTATAGCGCCACACGTGCGACAGGATCCAGCGCGCGGGGCCGGATTGGTTGTAACGGTACGCGCCGACGACCGTAAACTCGCGCTTATCGCCGCGCGCGGGGACGCGTTGAGCCACGGGCACATCTCCTCATTGCCAAAACGTAACACGGATACCATATATAGTATGGACTAAAAGGCTGGCACATGGGTGTCAGCCTTTAACGCGTTGTGGATAGCGCTACGCGTCGCCCCGCCCCGTCGCCTCGTAGGCGCGGCCGAAGTCGATACGCTCTTGCAGCGGCGGGTGCGTGTAGAGCAGGTGCTTGACCAGCGCGGGGGGCTTGGGGTCGGCCAGACTCAGGCGGCCGAGCTTCTCCATCGCGCCGATGAACGCGTCGCGCTTGCCCGTCAGGTCCAGCGCGTAGACGTCGGCCGGGTGTTCGACAAGGTCGCGCGAGACGGCGTTCTGGATCGGGGCCAGCGTGAGCGTGACCGCGCCGGCCAGGAGCCCTAACAGGGGCAGCGCCGCCACGTCCTCCAGGCCGCGTTCAGGGTCGAGCCCGTAGCGCGGCCCCACGCGCGCGATGAGAGAGGGGGCCAGGCGGTTGACGGCGTACGCCGTGGCGGCGGTTGTCAGCGCCCCGAAGCCGATGAGCTTCCACACGTCGCGATGGACCTGATGCCCAAGCTCGTGCGCCAACACGACCTCGATCTCGTCCGCCGTGAACTCCTCGAGCAACGTATCGCCCAACACGATACGCTTCGTGGCGCCGAGGCCCATGAAGAAGGCGTTGGGCTTCTTCGTCTGCCGACTCATGTCCATCTGCAAGATCTCGGACACGGCGACGCCCTGAGACCCGGCGAGCGTCTCGATGCGCGCGGCCAGCGCGCGGTCCTCCAACGGCTTGAACTTATTGAACAGCGGCAGCAGCAGCACCGGCGCGAGGTTGGCCAACACGACCGTGAACGGGACGGTCAGGCCGGCCAGCACGGCCCACCAGCGGCGCGGGTAGCGCCGGATGATCCAGTAAATCCCCTGAACAAGCGGCGCGCCGAGCGCGACGCCGAGACCTATCCCCTTGAGTTGCTCTCCGAACCAGGAACGGCGCGACCGGTCCGTCAACTCGTAGCGCCGCTCGACGTGGTAGCCCTGATAGTACGACAACGGCAGCCCGGCCACGAAAGAGGCGAGCGCGGCGACGGCGGTGTAGGGCATGACCGGGCCGATCCGGCGCGGCGCGACCCGGTCGGCCCAGTCGCGCAAGCGGGCTGAGAGCCCGGTCGTCAGGGCCAACACGCTCGTCGCGCCGCTCCAGGCCATGCCCACGAGGACGAGCCACTGGCGCGTGCGGCTGTAGCGCAGCGCGCGCGCGCGCGCCTCGTCGTCGGCATAGAGGCCAGCACCGCCGCCGGCGCTTCCGTCATCGCCTACTCCCACCTAGCCGGCACGGCCCGCGCGCGCCCGGTTTGCCCGTATAGTCATGCTCTCTCCTCGTCCGCTAGTGGGTCATGCCGCAAATGAGTAGCCCTCCGGCAGGATGGCCGCAGACCCGCCCAGGCGGCGCTGGCGGACCCGTTCGCGGCGGCGCCGCCGCTTGCCGTCCCACACGAAGGGTGTGGGCG
>JAABUO010008677.1_pt1 | contig 11454 bp, 18 predicted proteins | sample 5559291 | NCBI WGS metagenome assembly JAABUO01 (sample SAMN10711878, study PRJNA513372) | rock metagenome | isolation source: Antarctica rocks | place: Antarctica: Victoria Land, Finger Mt sud | reverse complement strand
GCTCAGCTGTTGACTGTCCTTGCGGGCGCTCAGATGGGTACATGTGTCATGTTGATGTGTCATGATGATGTGTCATGTTGCATGCAGAGGCCCACAGCGTCCAGCACCTCAACTGACAACAGTCAAGACGATGTGTCGGTATCAGAAGTGACAGAAGTGCAAGCGGCAGTGGACCTGGTACAGAAGCAGATGCGCATCTATGACGGCAGCTTCCTGCAGTTCCGCTGTGATGAGAAGGGCTTTCTGAGCATCTGTGCCTTTGGGCTGCCTGGCAAGACCCATGAGGACTCCCCTGCTAGAGCCATACAGGTGCACAGCTTGCCAACGAGACCTGAACTGATGCCAGGTCCAAAGCATGTGTTACCTGGAAAATTTGCTGCACCAGGGCGTTGTACAGTGACACATTGTTTGTAAGCAGGAGCCAATTCTGCAGCAGCATGGCATGCTCACAGCACATCTCTACAGCTTAGCCACTCATTGTGCACATGTTCAAAGCCCCTGCAGTGCCCCATGGACCCTGTAACGTTGAGCCATGTTCTGTCTGCATTGACCTTGCACAAGCAGTCAGCAGCGCAAACCTTGCGGGAACCATACTCTTGACTTCTTGGCTACGTCCTGTAGGCAGCTCTGTCCATTGTGGAGGGCATGAAAGCTGTGGGAGGGCAGGGCTGCATTGGGGTGACAACAGGGCAGCTGCTTTGTGCCTGTGTGGGGTCCCGCATCAGAGCGGAGTACACAGTCTTTGGCGACTCCATCAATCTGAGTGCCCGCCTGATGTGCAAGGCCACAGCAGGCATGGGCGACATACTGTGTGACTACTCAACACAGCATATGGCCACAGCGGCTGCCGTCTACACCCGTCTGGAACCGCTTGTGGTACGACATGTTCATTGCCTAAGCACCCAGGCCTGGTTTGGCCAAGTTCGTACTTTTATGTTGCATCTGTGCCAGTGACTGTCTAAGCAAGGTTCAAACAAAATGATGAGAGGCTAATGCAGCTCAGCTACCCTGTCAGCAAGGCTTGTAGCAAGCTGGCAGGACTAGAGTAGTGGACTAATATCCTCGCTTTGCCTTGTGCTGCTCTGTTCTGGTGTGAGTCCTGCTGCAGCAGCATATACAGGCTGCCAAGAGGCATTGCTGTTGCAGACATACTATCGTGAGAATCCTGGTACTTCACCTCGCCATGCTCTAGCATGCTGTGACTCTCATGTCCTGTCTGATGGCATGCAACATGGCACACCAATGCTTTGACCCTCAAGTCCTGCCTCATAGCATGCTATGTCTCCTGTGTTCTGTCTCATGGCATGCATCATGGCACACATATGCAGGTGAAAGGCAAACTGTACCCAGTAGATGTGTACAGCGTGGCCCCCCTGCGCAATAATGAAGGGGGCATCCAGGCCGACAGCGCAAGTGGGCGGCGGGGGCGCAAGCAAAGGCGCGCCGGCACACAAGGCTTGGCTGCCACCTCTGGGCCCGTGGCCCTGTCTGGCAATCGCACTCGCTCCACTGACACCATCAGCAAGATCAAGTTCAAGCAGATGGTGGGGCGCCAGAATGAGATCCAACAGGTGGGCTCATGCATGAGTGTTGATGCTGCAGTCATGAGTTGAGTCATGTTGCGCTGTGGTCATCCAGGATTGTCATGTTGAAGTCAAGTGCAGGGGGTCTGGCCAATGTGTCTTGCTGCAGTGATAGAGGTGACAACCCTGAGACTGGCATTATAGTTCTGGGAATTTGTATTTTATTGCACTATGTCAAGGCACAGTGCACAAGCATGTAGCTGGTGAAGCATCTGGGCAGGCTAGTAGGTCATCATTACGCTGTAAGGCAAGGAGAAACGTTTTGAGGCATGGATGAGTAATAGATGTTTCAGATGGATCAATCCCATGCATGCATGCTGTGCGTCTTTAATCACTATCATCCTGAAGAAGATACTCTTGCAGCCCAACGCTGACAGCTGACACAGCACAGCTGTTGCTGAAGCCTTTACCCCAGATACATGGCCTGCCAGCCAGGCTGTGTGAAAGCCGTGACATTGTATCTTTGTACCTTTTCAAAAGGTTGCAATGCAATTCAGTAGAATTATGAACACACTTTTCCGAAGATATGTTCTCAGCGTTGATACAATAGTGATATATATATAAAGTAATGTCCCAGTCTTGCTTTGCGGTCGACTGTGTTGAAGCCCAACGGCTAGCTGCTCCAAGTCTTTAGGTGGACTCCTGTCTATGTTGCAGGTGACAGAGCGGTTGACCAGGCTGGTACGCCACAAGCAGGGCGGCATCATTGTGGTGGAGGGCGAGCCGGGTATGGGCAAGACTCGCCTGTTGGAAGAGCTGGAGCATGAGAGCATGGACCAGCGCCAGTCCCTGGATGCTGCTGCCCCTGGGGAGCTGCCGGCAATCAGGAAGATGTGCAACATATTTGTGGCCAATGGCGACCATGCCAACAAGTCCAAGGTGTGCCAGGCCCTATGCTAAGCCCTATGCCAGGCCCTATGCTAGGCCCTACGCCAGGCCCTACGCCAGGCCCTATGCCAGGCCCTAGGCTTGATGGGCATGGCATGTCGTTGCATCCTCATGCCCCAATGCATCCGGACCACATACATGACTTCATTTGTGACTGATCATCAAGGCTTGATCACAGCAGCAACGTTAAGTTTTGTAAGTTGACAGGCTCAGCAGTGGCGTCAGTCATTGATGTACAAAGTCTGCCAGTGTGCTGACTGCCACGTCAGAATCGCGTGGTCAGGGAGTTACTCAGCGCTGTATGTACCTGGACCCAAGGGAAGACATTTGTGTAATGAACTGAATGGATGTCATTGCATCCTGACTCTTCTCTGTGCTGTGCAACATGTCAAGCCACTGCCTTCATGACATGCGGAAAGTACAAGAGCATGCTCTGTTTCATGTGTCATGAGGGCACTGGCTTGACATCTTGACCCAATGATGGCCTGGAAAACAGGGCGTCAGGATGCAATGACAGCAAATGTGGTATACACAACTCCTTGCCATGCATCTTGGCGCAAGCATCAGTAAGAGCACCGTCAACACATGTGCTCAATGACAAATGCTCAGCTGAGCTAAGGCTGCTGTCCGTGCATACACTGTGCCTTACAAGCAGGAAGGTGTCGCAAGTGGCCATGCTGTTTTGCCCTGCAGTGCTGATCTCATGAGTCAGCACCTGCTGAGCTGGACACAGTCATTGTCAATCACCAACTGTGATTGCTATGTCAATATGTGAAAGTGCGCTTTGTTTTGCTTGTGCCAAAAGAGTTTGCAACCTATATTTGAAATGGTGCCCAGAGGGGAGCTTGAGTAGCGTCTTCAGCTTGCTCAACGAAGCTCCTATCTGGGATGGCTGAAGGGCGGGGGGGGGTTCCAACCTGTTGTGTGGGGCGCAGGTGCTGCACCCGTGGCGTCGCATCTTCCAGCAGATGTTCAACCATGACCGGATGGCGGGCCCCCTGTACTGCATGTGGGACCCTGATCTCAGCACCAACCACCCCGTAGTCACTCAGCTGGGCGCCCGCTGCCGGGCTGCCACAGACGACTATGCAGCATGGCAGGCGCTACTGATCAACACTCTAGACATGCAGGTCAGCCTTGCTGTGCTCACACTGTTTGGCAAACAAAGTGGTGCCACTTGTGTCAGCTGCAGCAAGGTTTTGTCTGTATGCAGCAGAGAAGTGATGTTTGCATTGACACGTCTTCATGGCAGTTGCTCCCACAAGGCACAGGAGCCTGTTACTGGCATAAGGAGAGCCACCCATAATGCATGCATATGTGCACATGCATAGTGTCGCCCCTCCTCAAGACTCAGCCCAAAGCCAGGGAGCGCCCCTCCACCTCACTCTAATACTGAACAGACGCTGCCTCTTGATGCAGCAACAGTACAAGCAGGAGGTGGCTGTGCATGGCGTGGCCTTGCGCTTATAGCCTGTATTGACTGGGCTGTTTGGTGCTTCTCACACCTTGCTTGTTGCTGTATGTCAGGTAGAGGATTTGCCTGTGGCTCCTGCCACTTTGCCCGGCAGTTTGGGCGGCACTGTGGCACACACTCCCGGCATTTTGGGCGGCCCTGTGGCACACACGCCCGGCAGTTTGGGCGGCACTGTGGCACACACGCCTCGCACGCCTCGCAACGTACGCATCCGCACCAGCTTTGAGGGGTCGGGGGGCACCCCCCGCCAGGAGAGCAAGGACTCTTCAGAGCCCTCTTTCTCCAACAGCCGCCGCCACACCGTGGCAAACCGTGTCAAGAGGTCCAGCTCTGTAATCATTGCTGCGTGAGTGCTCTGCTTGCGTTTGACTTGTTTGCTGGCGTCAAGAGGCACATCTGTACAGATTGCTTGCAGCTCACGCAGGAATACCCTGCTTCCCTGGCTGTGGTACGCATCTTGCTTGAGATAGGCATTGAGTGAAAACAGCAGGTCCACAGCAGACAGCTCAGAGTCTTCTGTATGCTGGAGCTGTCTGCTCTGCTCAGCTTTGTAGTTGCTGGTTTCATGCATGCTGACGTCTTGCTGCAACTCCAGGCGTGCTGCGCTGCTGCTTGAATTTTGCAATCACGAGTCACATGGCACAGAAGGCGCCCCTGTTTTGTGACAATTTTTTTGTCAGCATCACCATGGGCCGCAAAGCTGGCAAGACTTCCTGTTTCTTGTAAGAATGAGAGCATATGTTTTGCAGGTTACCCAGCACGGGGCGGTGGAGCTCAAATGCTGCAAGCAATCAAGTCTCCCGTAGTCATGGCAGCACCGGCAGCTTCGAAGTGACAGATCCTCAGATCCTCGATGATGCCATGGGCTTCACCCCCCGCCTGGCGGGGGCCATGACCATCAGACCCGGGGGCCCAGCCCAGTCAGGAGCAGGCAGAAGAAGTATGGAGGGCTCCCTGCATCGCAGTGCTACTCAGGAGAGCATGGCTGCCTCCACCAATGGTCCTGCCTGGCGGGAGATGAGTCATGACCTGAGGGCACAGCGCGCAAAGGAGGTTCTGCTGCAGGTGCTGCACCACTCTCTGTCTCTTTTTCATCTAGTACTTTACAGTCTTTGGGGTGTGGTTTCAGTTGTAACTCATCTGACATCCTGGCTCGAAAGCCTTCTGGTTGTCTTGTCATCAGCCATGCAAGCATAGCAGTAGATTCTCTTGCTTGTCTAGTCAATAAACACGCCGGCATGTGCCATGCCTCTCGTTGCAATTGTGGCAATAAGCCCAAGCCCTGCTGAGTGACAAAATTTTGGATCACAAGAGAAAGACGACAGCACAAGGCGTGCTGCACCGCAGTGTGAGCAGCATCAGCAGCAGCAACAGCAGCTTTGAGATGCAAAAGACCTTGTCACCCTCTTGCCTGTCTTGTTTGACAATACAAATGCATGGACGCACTGAAAGTCAGTAAAGCCTAGAAGGGACATGTTCCTCAATCATTGGTGCTGGATCAATTGTTGGGCGTATGAACAGGTGCTGAAGGAATTTGTAGCGGCCTATGGCCCCCTGGCCATTATGCTGGAAGACCTGCATCACTTTGACAGCATCAGCTGGCAGTTCCTGACCACAGTGGTGGAGAACCTGAGCGAGCAGGTGTTGGTGGTGACCACCATGAGGCCAGATGATGGTGTACTGGCGGCAGCTAGCCGGCACGAAGAAGGTGATCTCATGAGCCCTAATGCGCAGCTTGTGCTGTTTTGATCATCGTAGTGGTTACGCTATCGCAGACGAGGCATGCCAGCCTTCCCTTTTCCCTGCTGGCAGAGCTATGATGAGTAAGCATGGCTGGTGATGTCTGTCCAGGTGGATGTCTTGTGACTGTTCTGTTTTGTTCTGTTCAGTCCTGACCACTTGCGTATCAGAAATGCGACAGCTGAAATGTTGCATGAAACAGTATAGGTGTGTGAGACACCACATGGTACTGGAAAGTCTGCTGCTGGTATGTTGAGGGCTTGCCAAATGATACTGCATGGTGCTGGAAAGTCTGCATGTAGTAACGCTTTGGGGCTTGCTAAGTGATGCTGTGGTGATAGATTGTAGTGAGAGGCTCTTGAGTTACACAGCCATTGGTTTTTAATGGTAGCATGGGTTCACGCTTGAGCTTGTTGCTGCCCTGCCCAGACCACAGCTTGCCTTGAACATGCATCAGCCTGTGTCAGCTCAACAACATCAAACGCCTAGGAGGCTATAGCTTTTGCCTGCCCCTGCAAATGTGACCGATCTGTTTCAGGACTTGTCTGCCATGCAAGCTGCCTTCGCTGCCTTCAGTTGTCAATTCTCGAATGCTCAACATTTCATCAACAGCTCAATAAGGAGAGAGCGTGCAGAAACAAAAGTGCTGTCCACTGGTTGTGTACATAATCTGCAGGTCATTCACTACTCATTTTGTTGCTCAGTCACTCATTCATTTATTCACTCGGTCACTCCTTCACTCGCTCATTCATTCTTTCACTTGTTTGTGCATTCATTCACTTATGCATTCAGTCACTCATTCATTCATTCATTCATTCATTCACTCAGTCACTCCTTGACTCAGTCAGTCAGTCAGTCAAGATGTGTCAAGTGTCAGGTGCAGCTGCTCAATGTGCTGTTAGAGTTTATGCAGCTACCTGCAGAAATGGTGTGTGTCTGTCGAGGCCAAGCGGAATGCCGGTGCTTAGGCAGGGCGCAAATGCTAGAAGGATAGCTCCTGTGTTTGCTGGGTGTTGGCCAACACTGTGCTGAACAACCTTCCAAAGCAGTCCCAACGACTCACTGGATTGTCCAGCAGCTTGTTCAGCCTGTTCCCTCAATGGTCTGAGCAAAGATCCGCCAACACTTCTTGTGTTGTCACACAGGGAGGGCAGTGCTGTTTGAGAGCGCACAGCAGTCCTTGAAGGCCATCAGGAGCCTGTCCAGCTATGAGCAAATGGTGCTGCAGCCCTTCACGACTGCCGAGGTGCAGCAGTACATGCGAGTGGCCCTGGACAGGCAGAACATCTCTGACCATGTTGCTGGGGCTGTGCGGGAGCGTACCGGAGGTCTGCCCCTATATGTGGAGCAGGTGACGCTGCCAACAACAACTCTTGATCTCCTGTGATCAACCACGCGCAGCTCTGCATGGAAGACATAGGCTACTCCCCTTGCCATGCAAACATCAACAGCAGTATGACTTGATCGTCTTGCTCACTTCTGCTCTGTACAGCTGTCCATACCATTTCATGTTTGAGTCTGTTCAATGCGCCCTTGCTTCCTTGGGTATGACTGTGCTGTAGTCCGACAAGCACTTGACCAACATGTTGTTGCAGAACATTGAAGTAGTGAAGCAGTACTTGCAGGCGGTTATCCTATCAATACTCATCCATGGCAGGGCATTCATACAACCAATGACTGTTTGTAAGTATCTGACCTCAACAGAAGACACTTGTATGTGAGCAATGAATGATTCACCACAGGCTCAAGGCAGCTGCGCAGACAGCCGGGAGAAAGCTCTGCCCATCTTTATGTGTGCCACGACTTACTCTGACTGTACCCCCTGCTCTGTGTGATAGATCTGCTGCGCATGCAGGCGGTGCTATACCTGCAGAACAATAACAACCTGTTAGAGGAGGGAACAGAGCTGGGGGAGCAGGACCTGCTGGCCTTCAGTAACATCAGGGTCAGCATACACCACGTCATCACAGACAGGATTGATCATCTCAGGCCCAGCCAACAACTCACCCTCAAGGTCAGCCATTTTGCGCTGGACAAACTTGTGGTGACCAGCTGTTGTTTGATAGCAGCCACTGCATCAGCATGCTCCTGTAGAGCGCAATCTTGGACCCTTTCCTCTGCATGGAAGCTTGGCTCGTACTCCAAATCTCAACAGGATCAGGAAGAAAAGCTGCAAGAAAACCTGTCTTGATGTTTGTTTTGGAATGGCAGTTCCTAGACAGAGCATAGTGTGCGCTCCCCAGGTTGTGAACATACACTGCCGGTCGGGATGATGACCCCTCTGCATGCTACAGAACCCCAAGCACCCTGCAGCTCTACTTTCAAAGGTTGCAGACACCATGTCTGTGGGAGTAGTGTCGTGCATGCATTGTCTCCAGGGGGTGCAACCCTGCTTCATGGGTAACAGAGCAACAGCTTGGTGCTCAGTCTGGGCTTCTTTGGACTGTGTGACTGCAGAGGCAACAACAAAACAGTTGCAGATGGCTGATGCTGGTTGGCTGCTGTAGCTCAACCATCTCAGCCCTTACTGACACTGCATGCTGCATACGGGTGGCGAGCTTGATGGTTCTGATGCTGCTGCACATCCACTCACATTCCTGACACTGCATGCTGCACACAGGTGGTGAGTGTGATGAATCTGATGGTGGTGGCCCTGCATTAGCTGCTGCACATTCATCCAGAACTTTTGACACTGCGGGCTGCATACAGGTGGCGAGCTTAATGGGTCTGATGGCGGTGACCATGCATTAGCTGCTGCACTACCACTCACATGCTTGACACTGCATGCTGCACACACAGGTGGCGAGTGTGATGGGTCTGATGGCAGTAGCCCTGGATCTGCTGCTGCGCATCCACCCAATGTCCAACGGCCAAGAGGAGCTGAAGGAGATGTCCTCCAGCCGACAGGACCTGAAGAATGACATGCAGGAGCTGGAAGCTGCCGGCTTCCTGAAGCCCTGCAAGGAGACTCCTGACTCCTGGGACTTTGCTCAGGTACACCTAAGACATCTGTCTAGAGTAAAAGCGCTAGACACTGATCCTCAGGCCTTGCTGACTTGACAGTTACCTTATGGAGTGGGCATCCCTGTTCTAAACGGTGAATCCCCAAGAGCCCCAAAGCCATGATCATCAGTAAGAGACCTGGGTCACCTTTGACATAGGCTTGCCTACCTAGAACCTCTGCTGGGGTCAGTATCTGTCTCAGATGTGAGTGAGAATGCCTCCTCACTTTGACTCCCAAGACCTTGCTCATATGCATATGCTGTCTTGCTTGAGCTTTGCTTCCCCCTTCTGTTGTACTGTTGCTGGTAGATGCTTCAGCAAAGGTGGTGGGATTTCCCAGGCCATGCAAAGGCAAATATGGCTGCTTGCTGTGGACCTCTGAGTTGGACGGCATGGCAACATCATCATCACCATCATCAGCATCTTCATCATCATCATTAGCATGTGATTGGTACACAGAGGGAGCTGTTGTTATAGCTAAATGATGCGTGTCACGACATCCTGTGGTGGTTGCCAAAGCACACAGCCTATTCTCTTATGCTTCAAGGCATCACCTCTTGGACAACATCTGTCCCAAATACTGACAGTGCATGCTGTCTGTGGCTGTAGGTTCTGGCACGTGACGTGGCGTATGACTTGATCCCATTTGCCCAGCGGCGTGGCTTGCATGCACGCCTGGCAGAAGCTTTGGAGACGTCTCTGCCACGAGCATCAGCCACCACCATCGCCTTCCACTACAGCAAGTCATGCCATGCTGTGGAGGCTGCTGAGTGGAAGCGCGCTGTGAAAGCCATCCAGTTCTGGGAAATGGCTGCAGAGGAGGCCATGGAGGGCATAGATCACCACCAGGTCAGGGTCACTCATGCATTGCTGACTGGTCACTTCTAGGATGTTATCAGCCACTGTCCTTCACAATTGGGGCGGGGCATAACTGATACCTGCCTGGCTGATGCAAGAGCAAAGGCTGGCACAGGTTCAGTTCAATCAGTCAATCAAGTCATTGTCAAAGATTGGTGACAGAACAGGCCATGGAAGGCATCGGTCACCATTAGATAAGGACCACTCATACATCACTGGCAACCAGTCGCTCCTCCATTGTCATCAATCATCATCGGATTTTGGTGACAAAAAAGGCTTTGCAAGGCAGCGATCACTATTAGGCACTGATCACTACAACAGCACTAGTTGATCACTTTTCCAACGGCATCAGTCATTATTGTTGTTGTGATGACAGAAGAGGGCATTGTAGGCAATGGTCACCAGGTGGCAATTGCTACTCTCTGCTTTATTCAATAGGCTAGCAAGGGTAGGCAGTGTCAGGTGGTGTTGCTGTCCGTTTGTGGTTGTCAGCAATGGGGATTGCTGAGCAGGGTTGCCATAGGAAGGCAGTGATCATGACCGGGTAACTGTAAGTAAGTTGTGGCACTTGGCAGCTGCTCTGTAGCCTTCTCAGTGACTCAGCTCTGGGCTACTGCAGGTTCAGCAATCATTTGGAGTACTGGTCCCCCACTAGCCGCATACAGCTTGTGTTTCCTGACAGGCTGAAAGGCAGCAAATGTGACCAGCACTCTTCTGCCAGCAGAACAGCTTCATATGTGTTTGTGTTTTGTCAGATGTGTATAAGAATGCTGGAAAAGTGTTGGGTCATGCTGCAGGCCCTGCATCTGTTCAAGAAAGCAGAGATTTTGTTGGAGACCATGAACAAAGAATTGGACAAGAGCCGGGTGATGTCCAACAGGCCGCCTCGCAATGGTGCCCTCCTGCAGCGCACCTCTAGCATCAGCCTGGGGATGCCCCAGACCCCTGGCCCCACCCTTGTGCCCGTCTCACGTGTGCGGCATGCCAGGTACAAGCGCAACTGCATTTGCACTCTTTGTGCAGGTGCCGATCTGCTGTTAGTCAATCCATGTGTGTTTTTGTCTGCATTGTCAGCTGTGCAAGTGGCCTAATCTTTCCACCTCCCTTGTCATCAATCAGCTTTTGTCTTTTGTCTGATTGTGGGCTTATGCTTTCAAAGCTGAGCATGAGTTGCGTGCTGAGGCTGGCATGCATCATGAGCTGCATCCGCCTGAACCTGCCCTTCACACCAAGCTACGCATCTGCAAACATATGGAGCTGGCACAGACTGAGCGTTGCAAGGCTACCAGCCTCCAGTCATGAACCACGCTGACCTGCTCATCTGGGATGAGAATGACATGCCAGCTGAAGCCTCACGTCTGTCCACACAAATGGAACTGTCACATAGGCAGCATGCAAAGGCTGCAACTACATGGTTGTCACCTATATCCTGGCAAGAATATCCAGTGCAGTTCTGGGAACTTGTCCCTGGAAGTGACAGGTTACAGGAGTTGCAGACTCAGCGCAACAAGGTTGAGTAATCAGTGTAAATCCCATGTAAAGCCCAGTTTGGATCCAGTCAGTCTGAGTCCAATCAGTCTGAGTCCAATCAGTCTGAGTTCAAGGTATATACATGCAGGTGGAACCGTCACATGGCCAGCATGTGGATGCAAGCAGGGAATGTGGACACAGGGCGGTTCCACTCCCTGAGGGCCCTCCACATCCTGGGGGCGCCCCTGCCAGTTGCTGAGGAAGTGGACAACCAGGGCAGTTGCCTGGGTTGCTCCTGCGGGTCAGCCCTGTTCCTGATAGGCCGGCAGGGCAGGGCTGGTCTGCACCCTGCCTCAAAGCGAAATGGCTCAGTCAGTGAGCTGACCACCACCAACTGGACCGACAGGCCCAGCCGTGCGTCCCAGTCTGATGCTGCTA
>JAABUO010008676.1_pt1 | contig 11454 bp, 11 predicted proteins | sample 5559291 | NCBI WGS metagenome assembly JAABUO01 (sample SAMN10711878, study PRJNA513372) | rock metagenome | isolation source: Antarctica rocks | place: Antarctica: Victoria Land, Finger Mt sud | reverse complement strand
TAATGGCACTGCGACTGATGGCGCGGCCACACTGTGTATCGGCAGAAGACAGGCGGCATCACTGGTCGCTGGAATAGTACAGGCCACGGTGCGAATGCCGCACGATGGCTATGGAGGAGGAACAATGCGTGACCTCAGCAGTTATCGGTCGGATGATGGCCTGAATGATCAGGTGGCCGTTTCGGGCAATGCGCGATCCCTCGAACAGACAGATCCCGCGGCCCTCGTCCCGCAGTCTGATCAGAGAGATCACCGCACCGAACTGTACACACGGCTGCGGAACATCATTGACAATGCAACCGAATCTATTCGCGTACTCAAAGGAGAAAACGCGGCGCTCACCGCGCAGAATGCCGAGATGACCGATCAAATCGGCACGCTCGAGTACCGCATCCGCACCGTAACGGCGGACCTCGCCAGCGACGAACTGGCGCTCCGCAAATCCGCCGAGATGCTCGAGCAAGTCCTGCAAGGGACACCGACCGGGGCGGTCGCATCCATTGATGCTGACATACCACCTGAGACCGCCGATTCAGCGCCGAGCGCGATGGAGGATGATCCCTCAGCGATAACTCCCCCCGAGTCGCACACCGCGATGTCGGAGCCGGAGTCGGAAGCGGAGTCTGAGACCGAACTGGAATTGGAGCCGGAGGCTGAGCCGGAGTTGGAGATGGAGGCCGAACCGGAAGCGGCGATGCCGGTGATGGAGCAAGCAGTTGATTCCGCGATGGCGGATACCGGGCCGATCCCGCAACCGGAGCCGCTGCCCGCGCCGAATGAGCACGACGAGGACGACGAGGACGAACGCGTCGTGGCGCCCCAGCTCGCGAGCAGGCCGGACGGGACCTACACACTCATCGCCTATCCCTTCGTCCGCTTCTCGGACCTCGGCCAGTTCCAAGCCGCGCTCCAGAAACTAGCGGGTGTTCATGATGTGCAGGTCCGCCGATTCGCGCAGGGAACATTGGAAATGCGCATCGGCTACAGCGGCGCGACCGATCTCGCGACGACGCTCCGCACACTGGCAACCGAAATCGAAGATGTGCACGAAGAGGAACCCTATCAACTACGCATCCGCCTCCGCACGACCCAGGATTCGTAATGGTAGTCGGGTGCCGGGATACATTGACGGGACGCACGCCTGAAAGGTGAAACAGAGATGGCAAAGGCAGCATCGAAGCATACGGAGAAGGCGGCACAGCCCGCGAAGCGCGAGCCGTGTCCACGGACGCCATTCAGTTCCTCAGACGCAGCGCTCTGCCTGCTGCTGCTCCTGGTTGTGGCGGGTGTCGCCACCCAGGCGATTGAGTTGACCGGCACGGTGCGGCTCCTGATGCTTGTCGCGACCAGCCTGAGTTTGCTCATCGGCGTCTGGTTTCCTCGTATTCGGGCAACAATCTCTGCGATTCTGATCGTGGCGGGCGGCGCGGTCGCAGCCGCGTATGTGCTCAAGCCAAACGGGGCATCACTCTTCTGGATCGCGATGAGCGGGGCGATCATCGCGGTACTCGGCTTCGGGGCGATCTGGGTCAGTTCACTCCTGCGCCGCGTCTACCGTCGGATGCGCGAGAGTCGCCGGGTGATCGAGGCCCTCACGCAGATTGACCCCACGACGGGCGTCTTCAAGCCACATGCGGGCCGGGATCGCCTGCGCGCCGAGGTCACGCGCGCCGTCCGCTATCGCCGTCCCTTCAGCCTCCTCGTCGGCAAAGCAAAAGACTGGGAGATGGAAGTGGAGCGCCGGGGGATCGCGACCGCGCAGGAAGTCTTCGCCGAGACGCTGCGAACGGCGACAACGGTGCTACGTAACAACGACATCATCGCCAGCGAACCCGACTATTCCTTTATCGTCATCCTGCCGGAAACGACCGCCGAAGGGGGAGAAATCGCCGCGCAGCACATCCAGGAGGCGGTACAGGGGTTGTTGGAAGTCCAGTTCAGCCTCGTGCAGTGCCCCGACGATGGCGAAACGGAAGAGGACCTCCTACGGGAGGCGTACCAAGCGCTCACCTTCGCGGAGATGGCGAACCTGCCCCTCGTCAGCCGCCGCGCGCTCATCGGGGAATAGGGAACCTCATCCCCCCGTCGGTTTGCGCGACGTATTGAGAATCGCTTCAAGGTCGTTGAGCGCCTTGGCGAGTAACTGATCTTCGGCGATAGTTCCGTTGGTCATGGGCGGAGCCATCACGACCGGGGGCGGCGAATGCGGTTCGTCGTGCGATTCGTCTGTCGCCACGGTGGGTGGTCCCGCCGCGACGGGTGAGGGATCATCCGAGGCGGTACGGATTATGTGAGGGGCGATGCTGCGCGCCGCCTGACTCAAGAGGCTTTCCGCGAGCGATTCCAGTTCCACGACTGCCTTCTGGCGCCGCTCGCGCAGCGCGACGATTTCCGTCTCGAATTGCTGCCGTTCGTCCGCCATTTCCGCTTCGTACCGCGCGCGTTCATCGGCCATTTCGGCCTCGTAACGCTGCCGTTCTGCCATGGACTCGCGCCGAAGGACCGCGACTTCTTCGCGCGCCTTCGTCTCGGCCGCTTCGATCTCCTGCCGGGTCTGCTCGCGGAGTGTCTGTGCCTCCGTCCAGGCATCCACAACGAAGCGGACCGCCTCCTCGCGGATCGTCTCCGGGCGGTTGGCAATCTCCTGGTTTTCCTGCTCCAGCCGCGCGACGCGCTCCTGTACGATACTGGCGGTCTGACTCGCCTCGTCCCGCTCGGCAGTCGCACGGACGAGCCGCCCTTCAAGCTCTTTGACGCGGGCATGGAGTGCTGTCTGTTCGCGCTGACATTCCGCAGCAAGGTGTTCGACGGCATCCGGCGGCACACCCCAGAGACGCCGCCGACGCAGCAACGCTTCGTATTCCGCCCCTGACATCGTTTACCCCCGATCCCCTTCGTACAAAAGGTGCGCTAACGCAATCAGCGATCGTGTTGGCTTTCAGCCAGCGCCTCGCTATTGCAATCGGTTCATACGCTCCCTACCACCTATTCTACGCGATTGGCTTCATTTTCGCAAGTGGTTTTCTTCATACGTTTTATGCGTACGTACAACATACGGGGAGCATAGGTTCGCGCCGTTCGATTCTTACGCGGATGTAAGTATGAGTACCGATAAAATCGAAAAATCGGCGGATAGCACCGATGAGTGTCCACTTTCGGTATCATTCCTACCCGACCATCGCTAACTCTATCAACCTAGACTACCATATGCGTACGTTGTATCGTTCAGAGGAGGTGGCTAATGGGAATGAGAGAGTTTGGCAACGCGATCCGCACCGCGCGGATCAAGGCAGCGATCAGCCAGAAGATGCTGGCGGATCGCGTCGGTTTATCACGGGAGTCTATCTCCAATTACGAGCGGGGTGAAGTGCAGGTCATCTCCCCGGCGCTGCTGGAAATGTTCGCCGCCACATTGGGCCTTGATCCGCGCAACCTCGCGCGGATTGCCGGCTACCTGAGCACCGGCGATGATTCGACCACGAACGGCAGCGGCATGAAGACCGCGCTGATCACCGGTATTACCGGGCAGGATGGTTCGTATCTGGCGGAATTCCTCGTCGCGAAGGGATACAAGGTCTATGGCATGGTGCGCGGGCAGCATAACCCGAAGCAGGAACTCGTACAGGCGATGATCCCCGCACTTGAATTCGTGGACGGCGACTTGCTCGATCAGTCCTCACTCGTCGCCGCGCTGGAGATCACGCAGCCGGACGAAGTTTACAACCTTGGTGCGATCAGTTTCGTGCCGCTCTCGTGGAAGCAGCCGGTCTTGACGGGCGAGGTGACGGGGCTTGGCGTCGTACGGATGCTCGAAGCGGTGCGGATGACCAACCCGCGGACCCGCTTCTATCAGGCGTCATCCAGCGAGATGTTCGGCAAGGTACGCGAAGTGCCGCAGACTGAACTGACACCCTTCGCGCCGCGCTCCCCCTACGGCTTCGCGAAAGCATACGGCCACTATGCGACGGTCAATTACCGCGAGAGTTACGGTCTGTTCGCGTGCAGCGGCATCTTATTCAACCACGAAAGCCCCCGACGTGGGCTGGAATTTTCAACGCGCAAGATCACGAACGGTGTCGCGCGCATCGTCGCCGGCAAGCAGCACGAACTCGTGCTGGGCGATCTTCAGCCGCAGCGGGACTGGGGATACGCGGGGGACTATGTGCGCGCGATGTGGGCGATGCTCCAGCAGGACGACGCGGACGATTATGTCATCGCATCAGGCGCAACGCACAGCATCGAGGAGTTCGCCACGCGCGCCTTCGCGGCGGTCGGGCTGGACTGGCGCGACTACGTACGCTCCGATCCGAAGTTCTTCCGACCCGCCGAGGTAAACCTGCTGATCGGCAAGGCAGAGAAGGCGAAATGCGCTCTCGGCTGGGAACCGACCGTGGATTTCCCAAACCTCGTCCGCATGATGGTCGAGGCCGATCTCGCGAAAGAGGGCGTCACGGCGCCGGTGTAAAGAGAGGAAATCTTATGCACGGCCGTGGGCAAGGCGGGCGAAGCGTTCGGCGGCAGCGGCGAGAGTTTCCGGCTTCTTGGCGAAGCAGAAGCGAATCAGCAGCGCGGCGCGGCTGGCGTCCGCGTAGAAGACGGAGGGCGGAATGCCGACGACGCCCGCCGTCTCGATCAGGTGAAAGCAGGCGGCGACATCGTCCGGCGTGCCGAACCCCGTGACATCGGCGAGCAGGAAGAAGGTGCCGCCCGCCTTCAGCGTCGGCAACCCCGCGCCTTCGAGCATTGCGCGCATCGTGTCCCGCCGGGTGGTGTAATCGCGCGTCAGTTGCGCGTAGTACCCGCGCGCCTCTGCCTCCTGGAAGGCGGTCGCCATCGCCTCCTGGAACGGTGTCGCGGTGGCGAAGACGCTGAACTGATGGACGGTGCGGAGAGCGGCATTCAGGTGCGCCGGGCCGATGGCGTAGCCGATCTTCCATCCCGTCATGCTGAACGTCTTGCCCGTGCTATTGAGGGTCAAGGTGCGCTCCCACATGCCGGGCAGCGTCGCGAGCGGCACATGCACGGCATCGTCGAAGATGATGCGGTCGTAGACCTCGTCCGTGATCGCGATGACCTCATGCTGCTGGCAGAGCGCGGCAATCTGGGCGAGATCATCCCGTGTGAAGACTTTGCCGGTCGGGTTATGCGGCGTGTTGAGGATGAGGACTTTCGTCTTCTCAGTGAAGGCGGCGGCGAGGGCATCCGCGTCGAACGACCAATCGGGCGACTGGAGCGTCACATAGCGCGGCACGCCGCCCGCGTAGATGATGTCGCCCACATAGGCGTCATAGAATGGCTCGAAGAGGATTACTTCGTCGCCGGGGTCTACGAGGGCGAGCAGCGCGGCGAGCATCCCCTCCGTCGCGCCCGTCGTAACGGTTACGTCGGTGTCGGGATCAATCTCCCGGCCGTACGTCGCGCCCCACATTGCGGCGATGGCGCTCCGCAGGCGCGGGACGCCGTGGCTGGGCGCGTACTGATTATGATCGGCGAAGATCGCCGCCGCCGCCGCTTCCTTGACGAAATCCGGCCCGGCGAAATCCGGGAACCCCTGCCCAAGATTGACTGCCTGATGCTTGATCGCCAGCCGCGTCATCTCGGTAAAAATCGAAGTCCCGAACCCGCCAATTCGCGCCGCCCCTACCTCTCGCATCGCAACCCCCTAAAACCAGACGAAACCGAATGAATCGCAAAGGCGCAAAGAGCGTAAAGGACGCAAAGAAGGGAATAAGAGTACCTAAAGAAGAGCGGGCGAAAGCGCGATTCTTCGGATACCGTCTTTGAGCGTCGCGACATTGAAATTAATGAGGAGGCCGAGCGGGTATCTGGTGACACGAAGATAGGAGAGTAGTTGCGCGGTATGAATCGGTGCAAGGGCATCAACCGCTTTCAACTCGATGAGTGAGCCATCAACGACAATATCAACGCGCCCCGCACCAACCTCACGGTTCTTATAGCGAACGGTGACTTCTTGTTGTCGGACAAACGGAATACTGCGCTCATACAATTCCATGCAGAGCGCCTCTTCATAGACAGATTCGAGAAAGCCGGGACCGAGCGCGCGATGCACGTCAATCGCCGCCCCTATTACCTCCCGCGACCGATCATTTACTCTCTTCGCTATCTTCCCGTTTCTTATCCCATTCATCTCTTTCTCATTCTTCTCTTCTTTGCGTCCTTTGCGCTCTTTGCGCCTTTGCGGTTCATTCGGCTTCAGCCCCGCTGGTTTCGGTGGGGAGGTCGGTGCGCGGGCCCCATTCGTTCCACGAGCCGTCGTAGTTAGCCCAGTCGTGATGGCCGGTGCGGTGCATGGCGAAGAGGACGCCCGTTGCACTGACGCCGCCGCCACAGTAGGCCACGGCAGGTTGCGCGTCGGAAACACCGGCGGTATGGAGGATCGCGGCGAGTTCTTCGTCACTCTTCCATTCGCCAGTTGCCGGGTCGAAGAGCGCGGTGGCGGGGACGTTGATCGCGCCGGGGATATGACCGGCACGGCCGCTCCGCACGACTGCGCCCGCATATTGATCCGGCGCACGGGCGTCTATCAGTTGGGCGGAGCGCGCGCCGCTGATCGCCGCCATCTCGTCTACGGTCTTGCGCATCGCCTGCCGGGTGCGTGGCGCAAACGTGGCGGGTGTGAAAGTCGGCGCCTCGCTGCTGGTCGGCATACCGTCAGCGACCCACTTCTTCCAGCCACCATTCAGGACAGAGACATGATCGTGGCCGTAGTACAGCAAATCCCACCAGACACGCGTGGCAATCGTGCCGCCCGTGTGGTCATAGACGACGACGTGCGTGGCGTCGCCAATACCCGCGCGGGAGGCCCACGCCGCGAACCGCGCCGCCGGGGCGACTTGCACGGGCACCGGGTCATCGGGATCGGTGATGTCGGTCGTCCAGTCCACAAAGACCGCGCCAGGGATGTGCGCCGCGTCATATTCTTCCTGCGCGCCCGCGTATGTGACGACCATCTTTCCCGTGCCATCGTCAATGTGATGGACGTAGCCGCGCGCATCGAGAATGCGGATATGTGGATCGTTCAGATGTTCATTGAGCCAATCAGCAGTGACGAGCGAATCCACCGGTTTTGCGTTTCGCATTGCTATCCTCCCATCGCGGGTATCCACGCATCAACCACCAGCATGCATCATACCGCGCGGATGCGCCGGTAGTCAGCAACCCCTCTACGCGAGGAAGGGGTGACTCATCGTAATACCGAGGTGTTTTCATACCACCCTCATCTCATGGAGGCTCACTCCCCCTTCCCACGCCGAGGAACGGAAGGGGGTTGGGGGGTTAGGTTGATTGAGAGTGCATACGCCCTGATGAGTGGGAAGGGCGAAGGTCGCCGCGCTTTATCCCGGGATTGGCGTGAGGCTTTCCTGGACATCGCGGGCGGCGCGCTGGCGGCGCGTCCGCCGCGTGCCGCGACGAGCGGGATCGCAGGCGCGTTCCAGCAGCAGGAGCAACCCATTGATCGCGAAGGCGAGCGCGGAGACGGTGATCGCCCCGGCCCAGATTTTGTCGTACCGGTTGCCGGAGATACCCTCAAAGAGCAGCCGCCCCAGCCCGCCCGCGCCGAACTTCGCACCGATCGCCGCGATGCCGATAACGACGACCGCAGCGATTCGCAGACCGGCGAGCATGATCGGCAGAGCGAGCGGAAACTGGACGCGCCACCACATCTGCCACGCGTTCATACCCATACCGCGCGCCGCTTCCAGCATCGCCGGACTGATAGATTGCAATCCGACGAGAATATTGCGCACGAGGATGATCTGCGCGTAGATGATCAGCGCAATAATCACCGATTTCGATCCCAGCCCAAAGGCGGGAATGAGCAGGATGATCAGCGCGAGGCTGGGAATCGTGTAAAGGATGCCGAGTGTCCCGACAATCGGCACCACGAGCCAGCGGTAGCGATTGACGAGTAACCCGAGCGGCAGGGCAATCGCCAACGCGATGCCGAGCGCAATTGCCGTGATCTGGAGATGCCGGAGCAGCAAATCCCGGACGATATCCGGGTGGTCAATGATGTACTGCATCGGTCTTCTCTGCCAGGATGGCGCGGTGAATCTGGTCGAGCGTCAGCGTGCCAACCGCCGTTTCGCCCTCCATCACCGTCAGAGCGGTCGCGTCGGTACGAAGGAGGAGCGAGAGCGCGTGGCGGAGGTCATCGTCCCGCCCGATTGTCGGGCCATCGGCACGGCGCACACCGCCCGACACGGCCTCCATTGTCTCCTCGACGCGCAAGAGGCCCAACCGCCGTACCATATCGTCCGCGCCGAGTAGATCATGGACGAAGTCGTCGGCGGGTTGCGTCAGGACACTGAGCGGCGTGCCGGACTGAACGATCCTGCCATCCCGCATTACGACGATCAGATCGCCAAGCCGCAACGCCTCCTCGACATCGTGCGTGACGAAGAGAATCGTCTTTTTCAGCGTCCGCTGGAGGCGGGCCATCTCATCCTGCAAGCCCATACGGGTGATCGCGTCAATCGCGCCGAACGGCTCGTCCATCAGCATCAAACCGGGGTCCGCCGCGAGGGCACGCGCCAGCCCGACACGCTGCTGCTGCCCGCCGGAGAGTTGCGCCGGGTAACGGCTGCGGTACTCTTCCGGTGGCAGGCCGATCAGCGCGAGTAGTTCGTCTGTGCGGGTGGCGATCTTCTCACGCGGCCAGCCAAGCAGTTGCGGCACGACAGCGATGTTTTTCGCGACCGTCATGTGCGGGAACAAGCCGACCTGCTGGATGACGTAGCCGATCTTGCGCCGCAGTTCCGTCACTGGCAGTTGGTGAATTTCCGTGTTCTCGAAGTAGATTTTGCCGCTCGTCGGTTCGTAGAGCCGGTTAACCATCTTCAGGAGTGTCGTCTTACCGCAGCCAGATGGCCCGACGAGTACGACGAACGACCCGGCCTCCACTTCGAGGCTGCAATCGTCCACCGCCGGACGCGTCGCACCAGGAAACTGCCTGGATACATGGTCGAAGGAAATTGCCCGCACGATACAACCTCACCCCTGCCCCTCTCCATTGCGATGGAGAGGGGTATCTTGTCTGAAGTGCCGTGGTGTTCCCCATGTGCCTCGATCTATCGGCGGTCGCTTCCCCTCTCCATCGCAATGGAGAGGGGCCCGGGGGGTGAGGTTCCCTTATTTCTTCAGTAACCCCTGCGTGGTCAGGAACTCCTTGGCGACATCGGCCGGTTCGCGCTTCTTGCCGTCTACCTCATAGTTAAGCGTGGACATCACTTTGTCCGTCAGCAGCGGCGAGACCGCATTGAGCACCGCCTTGATGCCGGGTGTCGCGTCCAGGGCTTGCTGTCGCACGACCGGAGTGATCTGCGAGATCGGGAAGAGATTCTTGTCATCTTGCAGCACGACGAGATTGTCCGCCGCGATCTGCCCATCCGTGCCGAACGCGACCGAGACATCCGCCTGCCCGCTCGTCAGCCCCTGATACTTCAGGCCCGGATCAACGGGGATGTATTTCTTCAGTTTGAAGTTCCCGTAGACTTTCATGATCCCCGGAATGCCATCTTCGCGCGTCTGGAATTCCGCTGGCCCGATCATCGTCAGTTGATCCGCCTTGGCGACCATGTCGGAGATCGTCTTGACCGCGAACTTCTGCGACCCCGCCTGCGTCATTGCCAGGGCTTGCGTGTCATTCATCGGCGCGGGATTGAGCCAGACGAAGTTGAATTGATCCTTGTATCCCTTCGCGACCTGATCGTAGGTCTGCTGCGCGTTGAGGCCAATCGTCTGCTGGTGAAGCACAGTAAAGAGGCCCGTGCCGGTGTACTCAGGGTAGAGATCAATATCCCCCTTCTGCATCGCCGCCTGGCAGACGGGCGTGCCGCCGAGATTCTCCTTGTAATCAACCTTCGCGCCAGCTTGCTCGAGGAGGAGTTTATACATATTGCCGACGATGAACTCCTCAGTGAAGTCCTTTGTGCCGACCTTGACGGTGCCACTGAGTTTGACATTGGGGATCGTACCGCTTACTGCGGAACCGGACGCCGTCGTTGTGCCTGTGCCACCGGTCGCGGAACTCGCCGCGCGCGTTCCTGTCGTCGTGGGACTGGCGGCGGTCGTCGTGCTGCTCGTCGTCACGCTACTCGCCGCTGTGGTGCTGGCGGGCGTGGTGGCACTCCCCGCAGCCGTGCTGCCCGCCGGTCGTGTGGCGGCAGCCGCGCTACTCGCGGCGGCTGTTGTGACGGGCGTTCCACCGCTGACCTGACCACTCGCCGTGGTGGCAGCGCCAGCCGCAGTCGTCGCTGCCTTGGGCGTATCGGTCGCTTTGCTGCCGCCACAGGCCGCAAGCAGCGCCGCTCCTGCCGCCGCAGCAAAGCCACTGAGCATCGTGCGACGAGAGAGCCGCCGTGCATCCTTTTCGTTCGTTCCAATCATCCTAAAACCTCCTCATAAGGCCGTGCGCGTGTGCGCAGTCAATGGGTCGGCGGTTGTAACGCGCGTTGCAAGCCGCTCATTCCAATCTCGGCAATCAGTGCGAGCAACGCCACCGGGATCGCGCCGACCAGCAGAATAGCATTATCGTACGTTGCGAAGCCGAGCGTGATGTAGATGCCCAAGCCCCCACCGCCAATGAACGCCGCGAGGGTCGCGCTGGCGATCACTTCAACAGTCGCCGTGCGGATGCCCGCGATGATCACCGGCGCTGCCAGCGGGAACTCGACACGTCGCAGAACCTCCCTTCTCGCCATGCCCATGCCATATGCCGCCTCGCGGATGGCCGGGTCAATGTTGCGAAACGCGGCATCGGTGTTGATCAAAATTGGAGGAAGCGCGAGGATCGTCAACGCCAGAACGGCGGCCTTCAATGTCAGCCCGAAATAGGGCAGTGCGAGAAAGAGAATCGCGAGACTCGGAATCACGCGGAGCGCATTGAAGCCGTTGATCACCGTCACGGAGGCTACGCGAGAGCGCGCAGTGATCGTGCCGAGCGGCACGCAGACGAGGATGCCGATGCCGAGCGCGATCCCGACGAGCAATAAATGGCGCTCGACCGCCGCGACGAATTCGTCGCGATGAGCGTTAGCATACTGATAGGCCTGTATGACACTGTGCATGCGCTCCGTCCATCGCCTTGCCCCACCCATCCGGCGGTGAATCACTCTCCGTTACGCAATCAACCGGATTACTGTCGCAAGAATGGGGCCATGCAACCACATTCCGTTGCTGCCCTTGCTCGCCCTCCCGATGCGTTCAATTATATCATGTGCTTCGTGGAGTGAACATTTGGGCAGCGCGCAAGATTCGGTCTCCCGTGGCGCTCATGCTATCCTGCGACTGGCGCATGTGCGTTCGTCATCTGAGGGTGTCCGCCGTGAGGGGGCAATGCACGGACGTCAGACGATTCAATAAAGGGAGGCCGTGGGACGATGTTGGTAGTGATGCGGAGCGGGGTGGCGCAGGGAGAGATCGAAGCGGTCT
>JAABUO010008675.1_pt1 | contig 11454 bp, 4 predicted proteins | sample 5559291 | NCBI WGS metagenome assembly JAABUO01 (sample SAMN10711878, study PRJNA513372) | rock metagenome | isolation source: Antarctica rocks | place: Antarctica: Victoria Land, Finger Mt sud | reverse complement strand
TTTGCGCTCGTGCGCTGGGAAGGCGACCGCCCGCGCCTGCGGCTTGTCGAGTGCAAGGCCAGCCGCAAGGACCGGACGTACCAGCGGGTCCAGCTTGTCTTGTACCGGATTTTAGTCGGACAACTGCTTTTGGAGCAGCCGCTGATTTTAGGCGATTACCGGCTGATGCCCGAAGACATTGAGTGCGTTGTCGCCCGGCTTGACGAAAGCACCAGCCGCGCTCAGGATATTTTGGCATTGCCGCCGCTGGATTTGGACATGGAAGAAGCCGATGTCCGGCTGCTGCTGACGCCGGACGGTACGTTAGAAACTATTCGTGCCAAAGACGTGACGGAGACAAGCTATCAGCTTGACGTGAAGTGCGACGACTGCTCCCTTAGTTTGTACTGCCTGCCGGAAGCGGCCCGGCGTCGGGAAATACAGCTTCTTGGGGTAGACCCGTCCACGGTGCGTGCTTTGGGTGCGGCGGGAGTCCATGACCTCGACGCTCTGGCAGCCCTGCCGCCGGACGGCTCGGCGGCGTCGGCTATCCGCGCTCATCCTGATTTCGGCGTCAGCCTGGAAGGACTCATCGCCAAAGCCCGGTCTCGCCGCAGCACACTGCCGGGACAGCCCGCCCAAGCCGCCGGTGACGGCGACCCGAACGCGGGATCGCCGGAACACAACGACGTTGTTCCCCTGCCGCATTCCGGCGCGGGGCAACTCCCGCCGCATCAGACCGGGGCGAGCCGCCTCATTCGTGTGTATCTGTCCGTGTCGTATGACTACGCCGAAAACCGCGTCGGCGCGGTCTCCGCCCATGTGACCCGCAGCAGCCGGCCGCTTTCGACGCTGTTTGCTTACGAGAACGGCGAAGAAGGAAAGCCGGGCCGCTGGCGTCCTGACCCAATTGTCAAAGAACAGTGGGCGACAGGGACCGACGCAGACGGCAAGCGCACATTCGCCGAGCAGCCTTTGGACGCCATTGAATGCGCCGGTGTCCTGCCGAAGCCCTGGTCAGGGGACTTTGAGGAAGACACGAAGCGCGAAGCGGATTTACTTGGCCGCTTCTTCACGCATTTAGTTCAAGCTGCGCGTGATCTCTGCCCCGAAGGGTCCGCGCCGATCCACTTTTACGTCTGGTCCCGCAGCGAGATAACCCGGCTGGTCGAAGCCTGTGCGCGTGGGAACACGAACCTGCTGGGAAGCCTGCGCGAGCTTTTGGGCTGCCGCGAGGGTTTAGAGCAGCTTATTTACTCCTGCCTGTCCGACGAAATCAACACCCGCTACGCGCTCGGCTGGACCAGCCGGGGACTGGCGGCGGCGACTTCCCTGCGCTGGTTCGGGCGGCGGTTCCACTGGACCCGCCGGGTGGGAACAGGAGACCTTGCGCTGGACCGGCTGTTTTCAGAAGGCATCTTTGACTTCAAGACGACACTGCCGCACGACGCCGCCGGGCGCTGGCTGCCTTTAGAGGCCGCAGGAGCCAACCGGCACCCGTTTGAAATCCGGGCGTCGTTTGGCGACGCGCTGCCCGCGCCCTACTGGCGTGCTCAGTGGGGGACGCTGCCGGACGCGGACGCGCCGGGCCTGCCGGACAAGTTGCGGGCCGCCATCCGCGCCTACGGCAAAGCGACGCATCCCGGCTGCCTCAAAGCGTATTTGAAAGCTCGCGCCCAAGCCCTGCGCTGGATTGAAGAAGGCATCAAGTTCAAGAACGCCGAGATTGCAAAGCCTCTGGTTGACTTAAAAGCCCTGCCCGATTTTACGCTCGGCGTCGAGACTGCCGCCCAAGCCGCGCTTGACTTTTTGTGGCTGGAACAGCGCGTCGCCGTGAACGACTGGATGAGCGCCCACTTAGTCCCGCCCGCCGGGCGCGTTCCGCTTGGGCGCACCCTGCCGGTGCGCGATGTTCACGCCGTCGCCGACAATCAGCTTATGGCAACGGTAGATTTGACGGGCTACCCACTGGACGCCGCCGCGCTTCAGTCCCGGTGCAGCCTCGGCGAAGGCAGCTTTGTCCGCCTCAGCCCGTGCGCGGACGATGCGAACCGGGGTCAGACTGTGGCCCAATTCCTGCGCGGCGGAAGCACCTGCCGGATAGAGTTCTTAGACTGGGACAGCGGGCGTGTGGAGCTGTCGGTCCTGCCGTACCGAAACAAAGATGACCGCTATATGCTGCCCAGCGTTTCCTGGCCGGTCGGCGGGGCGAACTACACGCGGGCGACGCTCGACGAAAGCCTGTCCGATTTTGTCGCGGGCAAAGTGGACGAGCGCCTCGCCGGCGGCCTCGGAGCGCACGTCCACCAGTGGTTCAACCCGCAGCAGCCCGCCGTGCCGCCCCAGAGTTCGCTTCCAGAAGAGTCCCTAGCCGCCTACCGCGCTTTGCTGGACGGGATGGATTTAGGGCAGGGACCGCTTGCTCCAAGCCAAGCCGCTGCCGCCGTAGACGGCCTGAACGCCCGCGTGCAGCTTTTGCAGGGCCCGCCCGGAACCGGCAAAACCCAGACCACGGCGGCAGCGGTCTTGCTGCGGATTCTCGCAAGGCGGCGCGGCGGGGACATTCTGAGTCCCGGCGACGTTGTCCTCGTTGCGGCGGGGACACACATGGCGGTAGACACTCTGCTGAAGCGGATTGCCTTGCTGCTGCCTCGCTTTGCTTCTGCCGCCCATGCCGGCGGCTTCGACATGCCCGCCGTGACCCTAACTAAAGCGCAGTCGTCGCTTGGCGGCGAGAAGACCGGAGACGGCATTGAAGACTTCGAGACTTCTCGGTGCGCCGGCTTCATCGCCGAGCGCCGCTCGGACGGCGTTTTGGTGATTGGCGGGACGCCGAGCGCCCTGCTCAAGATGTCCCGCGAGCTGGGAAAGCAGCCGCCGTGGAGCGAGAGTCCGCAGAAGTTCCAGGCGTCGGCGTTAGTGGTAGACGAAGCGAGTATGATGGTCCTGCCGCCGTTTCTCGCGCTGGCGTCTCTGGTGCGCGAGGACGGCGATATTCTGCTGGCGGGGGACCACCGCCAGCTTGCCCCAATTGTGGCCCATGACTGGGAGCGCGAAGACCGGCCCCCGGCCCGCCGTTTCCGGCCCTATGCGTCGGCTTATGAAGCTGTTCGATCCCTCAAAGAAGAACATCCCATGCCCGACGCCGCAATCCGGCTGTCCGCGCTGACCTTCACGTTCCGCCTGCCGCCCGAAATCCGCAGTCTGATTGCCCGGCTGTACCGTCTGGATAACTTGACGCTGGAAGGCTTCCCGGCAACAGTTCTCACGCAAAGCGCAGCAGCGGGAACCAATACTCTCTGGCAGTGCCTATGGCAGCCTCCGACCGGCCTGTTTCTCGTCACCCACGACGAGTGTATGTCCAAGCAGTCCAACGCCGTCGAAGCCGAGATTATCGCGCAGATACTCGCGGCTGCTGGCTCGCTGCTGGACGGCAGCGTCGGCGTGGTTGTCCCGCACCGTGCCCAGCGGGCGCTTCTGAAGACCGCGCTGGCCGATAACCCGGCCGTGAGCGTCATTGACACCGTGGAGCGGTTGCAGGGCGGCGAGCGGCCAACGATCATCGTGTCCGCCACAGCCAGCGACCCGGCGGCCATTAACGCCCGCGCCGAGTTCATTTTGGGCTTGAACCGGGCCAATGTCGCGTTTTCCCGTGCCCAGCAGCGCCTCATTGTGGTCTGCTCCGAGCGCCTGCTGGCCCATCTGCCGCCGTCGGCGGAGCATTACGCCGAAGCCCTGCTTTGGAAGTCCCTGCGTTCCGCCTGCTCCGAGTGCGTAGGGGACACGGACGTCAGCGGCTACAAAGTGCGCGTTTGGACAGCGCCCCCTAGCCCCCAATAATGGGGGAACCGGACAAGAACAAGAAAGCCTCTCCTCACTCTTCTCATGTTCCCCCATTATTGGGGGCTAGGGGGAATCTTCCCGCGCAGCCTCAGCAAATCCTCCGCCGTCTTCGGCCTGTCCTGCTTTATGGCGTCTCGCTCCGGCGGCAGAAAGCCGCGCCGGGTGCCGTCCGAGGGCCGGAACCGGAGTTCGGGACGCGGTGCCGGCTTGGGAACCGGCTTGTCCCTGACAGGAGCGTCCAGCCACCACGTAGACTCACCCCACTGCCCCAAAGGTTCCCATTCGCCGCTTTGAGCCGGGTGCGATGCACTGCCGCAGAAGGCGGCCCGCAAAATCGCCGCCGGCTTCAGGCCCGGCTTTTCCGGGCTGCCGTTTTTGTTTAGCTTGTGCGGCGCGACGTAAAGGTGCAGCGCGGACCGGGGCCGGGTCATGGCGACATACAGCAGGCAGAGCATCCCGGTGACTTCCTCGGCGGCTTCCGCTTCGGCAAGGTCAGACAGATTGGGGTCAAGCTGCTGAACGGCCTTGCTCGGACGGGCATACACCGCTTCAATCCGTGACGTGCCGCCCGAAATGGCACGGACACTGGCCCGCTTGACCAGGCAGGCCGCGTCGGAAGCGCGGGTCTTCCATTCTAAATCGGGCAGGAAAACGGCGTCAAACTCCAGCCCTTTGGCCCGGTTAATGGTCATGACGCGCACCCGCGCCGCGCCCGGATTTTCGACGCTGCTTTCGCGGACGGCCCGCACGAACTCGGACGGACGCAGGGGCGGCAGGGCGTCAAACCCGGCGGCAAGCTCCAAAAGCTGTTCCAGGCGGCGTGCGGTCCGGTCTAAACCGTAGGGTGCCAGGGCGGCGGCCCATTCGACGATTAGCCCGGCGTAGCCTTCGGAAAGAATGCGGCGGCGAATGGCGGCGGCAGCCGACGCGGTCTCGCCCGCCACTGCGCTGCTTGAATTGTTCGGGGTAATCTGCGGCAGCTTCAGCAGCGGGCCGAGCGGGGAGCAGGCGAGGTGGTAAGCCGCCGCCGTATGCCCCGGATGGTCGGCCAGCAGCAGGGCCGACAAAATCAGCTCTACCGCCGGATCGTCGGCGATTTTGCCGACGCCTTCGCCGCTGACGGCGATGCCTTCCGCCCGCAGCAGTTCCACCATCTGGGCCAGCGTTTTGTTGGTCCGCACCAGAACGCCGACTGACTTCTCCGGCGGCAGCCTGCCGATTTCCTGCGCGATGCGCTTGCCGCACTGCGCTAGATGGGGGGACGCGCTCGATGCCCCCCAGCCTGCGCCGCCGTCCTCGTCATCCGCGTTTCCCGCCTCGCCGTTCCCGTCTGCGGAGGCCGCGATTGGGTCCGCCGGCACGGGCGACACGCACAACTCCACGAAGCCCGGCTGCGGCCTTGCGGTTTGGTGGGCGTGGAAGTAGGCTGCCCAGCGCTCTGCGGTCTGCGTATGCTCTTTCAATACCTCGTTTGTGCTGATGGCCCCGAATACGGCGTTGACGACCCCCAGCACCACTGCCGACGAGCGGTAGCTTTTCTCCAGAGTCCCTGCGGTCAAAGGCTGAATGTCGGTGCCAAACTGCTCGAAAATCTCTGCCCGCCCGCCGCGCCAGCCGTAGATGGCCTGCTTGGCGTCGCCGACGACAAACACTGAGCCGGGGCCGGACGCCGCTTGCTGCGCGAAGCCTTTCAGCAGCCCCCATTGGGCGTCGCTGGTGTCCTGGAACTCGTCGAGCAGCAGGTGTTCCAGAGGCCCGTCCAGCCGCCGCCCGGTCTGCGCGGCGTCGCCTATAACGCGCCGCAGAAGCGCGGGCGTTTCCGAGAACAGCATGAATCCGTGTTTCCGCCGCTGTTCGGTAAACTTCTCCGAAAACGCCGTGGAAATCTCCCGAAGCGCCAGCGTCCGCTCTTTCAGCTCCCCCAGAAGCTCATGTTTTGCCACTGCCAGCAGCACTTCGTAGACTTGATTTGTCTGGTCGGTGATGTCTTGCTGCTGAAACTTGGATTTCCCTGCAAGGCAGGCACCCGCAAGGCCACTGCTGCAAAACGCTTCCCAATCGCCGCTGAGGAACTGCCGCAAATTATTGCTGACGGCATTCCGCCAGTGGCCGTTCTCGGCGCGAGGAGGGGTATTTTGCAGCCAGGCAACGGCACGTTCTATCTCTGCCTGCGCCGGGCGGTCCGGCACGGAAAGCTGTTCCCAGTGGTGTGGCTCTGCGCCGTCCACGGCCTCGAAGATGGCTTGAAGCAGCGGCAGAAGTTTAGAAAAGACCGACGAGGCCGCTTTCTGCTTTGTCAGCGTTTGAAACAGCCGGTCGGTTTCCTCCAAATCACCTGATTTCAGCAGGGACAGCAGCGCTTCTTTTTGGAGGGCGCTGCAATGCGGACTTTTCAACTCAGTCATCCGCAGGTCGCCGCTGAGGCCGGCCTCCTGCCGGTAAACCCGGCAAAGCCGCCCGAAGAAGCTGTCCAGTGTGCCGATTTGGACCCGGTGCAGGGAGCGGCAGAAGTGATGCAAGAGGTCCCGGCACTCGTCTTGGGTGAGCGCTTCTTCTCCGAAAGCCTCGCGCAGTTCCAGAAGCCCGTTGCCGCTTAACGCCGCGTCCGCCAGGCGGATCAGAATGCGGTCAAAAATCTCGCCTGCCGCCTTGCGCGTGAATGTCGCGGCCAGCAGGGACTCAGGGTGCAAGGCAGTCGTGCTGCCCGCTTCGATCTCTCGGTGCTGCGCCCGCAGCAGGCGCAGGTACTGCGTGGTCAGGGCATGGGTTTTGCCGGAGCCGGCGGACGCGCTGAGAAGGTGGTTCATAACGGCTCCTGTGCGGCGACTTGGAACCATTCGCGGCGATCCGCGCAGGCATCCAAACACAGGCCGCCGTAGCTTTCCGAGCGGCCGGGGTCCGTGCGCGAAGGCGGGAACGGCGACGGGTCCGCCGGGGGCCAGAACTTGCCGGCCCGGATGTTTCGGATGATTTCCGCCGCGCACTCTTGGGCGCTGTCATGGTCGGCATCCGTCCAGGAAACTGGAACAAACCCCGTGCCGCCGCTGCGCTTTTGCTCCGAATAAACCACCGGCTTGAGGTCCGCCGACAGCAGGATATATCCCAGCGCACCCGGCGCAATCTGGGCCGGGTCCACGCCGCTTGCGGCCAGCAGCAGGCGGTACAACGGAAGCTGTAAGTCTGTCCATTCGGAACCGCCCGCGCCGCCCTCGTGCTTCCGGTGCTTTTCTTCGGGACCTGCGCCCGCATCGCCGGTCTTGTAATCGAGTATCCGGTACAGGCCCGACTGCGCGTGAAAATCCACGCGGTCTAACCGTCCCCTGAAGATGAAGTCTTCGCCATCCACCTCAAGCATCGCCGTCAGCTCTTTTTCGGAAAAATCACTTTGGATCGCCCAGCCTTCTTGGACCGACTGCGCCTGCCAGACGCTAAACGCCTTGAGCCGGCGGCCCGCCTGCCGGACTTGCATCTGGATCGCAGGTGAGGGGTTCGCCCCGAAGCGCTTCCGGCTCTGCCGCGAAAGCTCATCCGTAAAGTAATCTTGGATTTTGCGCGGGTCCGAAAACTCGGCCGCTTCCGAATGCGCGAAGGCGGAAAGGCACTCGTGGATCAAGACGCCGAACAAGCGTGGGTCCATCTCGCGCTGCGAGTCCTCCTGCTCGCCCAGCTTCAGGACATGACGCAGGTAAAACCGATACGGGCAGGCCAGGTAATCGCCGAACGCCGAGACACCCATCTCGGCAAGGGGCGTTTCTGGCACGGCGGGCAGGGGAGGGGGCAGGGCGCGTTTCGGCCCGGAAGCGAACAGCGCGGGCACGGGAGCCGCGTCTTGGGGACGCTCCGCGAACCGCTTGGCACGCCGCGCCGCTTCCATTGGATCGCAGGCAAACAGCAGGCGGCTTGGCAGGCGCGGGCTGCCGTCCGCGCTCCGGCGCGAGACGACTAGCCGTGCATGGCGGCCTTCCACTTGGCGGCCTTCAATTATCTGGCGCAGCAGAAAGCCGTCGCGGGCCGCCCGCCGCCGGTCGCAGGCCAATCCCAGCGTCTGCCGCAGGCTGTCGGGAAGCAGCGGGTCGTCGCCGCTTGCGGCGGGAACGCTGCCTTCCTGAAGCCCGGTGAGCAGCAGGACCGGGGCGTCGTCGAGAGCGAGTTCCAGCCAGCCCATCATCTCGACCCCGCCGCCGTCCCCCAAGCCGGGTTCCAGCGGCAGGCGCACTTCTTGGGCTTGGCCCAGCACAAACGCCAGCGCCTCCAGGCCGGAAACACGCGGGGACAATGCAAAGGGTAGATCGTGCATCTGCTGCAAGATGCCGGTCAGCCCGGCCAGCGCCCGGCTGAACTGACGGCCTGCCGCCGTTTCTTCCGAAAGCGGCATCCCCGCGTACACGGTGCGGAGCAGGTTCGAAGTCGGCTCGGCCCAGCCGGGCAGCAGCCGCACAGCGCCGCGCAGCGGGGCCATCAGCCGGTCGGCGGCGTCATGCGCGGCCAGCACCCCGGCCCGCGCAAGTTTTGCTCGCGCCGGACAGGGAGTGTCTAAAAGCTTCCGGGCGTCTTCCCCAGTCGGCAGGATTTCCGGGTGACACTCGGCCCGGTAGATGTCCAGTTGGGTCAGCAGCGGCAGAGCGTCCTCCGCCGGCTCCGCTTCATCCCGGTGTGCCGTCAGCCACGCTTCCAAATCGGGATGCCGTGCCAGGGCCGCGAATGTCCGGGCGGTCGGCGCTTGCAGATACTCCTGGACTGCGCTCAGCAGCGCGGCGGGGCGGCTGTTTGGCAGCATCCGGCCAAACGGCGAATAAGACGGAACGCCGCAAACCGCAAGGCGGCGGGCCAAGCTCTCCGCCGCCGCTTCATCTCCGATGCCAATGGTGATTTCTTCGCGCCCAAACGCCCCACCGAGCGCGGCAATGTCGCCCACAAGTGCGTCCGCTTCTTCGGCGGGACCTGCCACAAACCAGAGGGCATCGTCCGGGATATACAAATCGGCATGTTCCCAGCAGTCGGTCCGCAGGCACCCCGCCGCGTCAAAACGCTCTTGCTCTTCTTCGGGCGCGGGGACAATGGCAATTACCGAAGACTCCAGCGCGGACAGCATCCTGCGGTCCAGGCCGTTCAAGTCCTGCAATCCGACCAAATAGATCTCCTGGTCACAGGAAACTTGACCCGCCGCCAGCGCGTCCATTCGCGCACCGTCCCGGTCACACAAGCCCGCTGCGTCAAGCTGCGCCAGATAAGCGCGTTCCAGACGCGCCAGGGCCGGCCAGCGTTTGTCGCCGCAGATGTCCGGCAGGGCCGCGCACTTTTCCGCGATTGCTTGCAGCGTCAGCCCCTCACCCGCTGCCGCGGTTCTTGCCCGCTGCGCCTCGCGGGCCATCCCGGCCCCGCCCATACTGCCCTGCTCCGGGTTTGTTTCCGGCGCGAACGCGGCCCTGTCTTCCCGGCTCGCTTCCCGGACGGCCTGCACCCAGGCGAAATAGGCCGAAACCGGGTTCGCAATCTCGCAGGGCGGCCGACAGAGCTGCTCCAGCAGCTCTCCCGGCGTCACAATATGCGGTTCAATCAGCGGACCCTCACGGCGGGCGTCGTGCAGGAGCCGCCGCAGCCGCCGCTTGGCCTGTCCGCCGGGAACCGCCACAAGCGCCTGCCCCATGTCCCAGACAGCGCCGCCGGCATAGCGTTCCCGCAGCAGCCGGACCGCTTCCCAAAGCGCCGGTTTGGCTCGGCCCACAAAAACGCGCTGTATCAGACCTCTCTCCTCGCTTCCATTCTTTCACCCATTATAAGAGATCAAGTAAAATCCGTCAAGACAATTGCAGGCTCATCCCAATTATCCGCTTGGACGGATCGCCCCGGAACGGCTCACTTTGGCCTGTTTCCACAAAACCGAACCGCTTGTAGAACGCGATGGCCCGGTGATTATCTTCGACAACGCCCGCTTCCAGGACGGCGAACCCCTGAGCCGCCGCCCATTCGACAAGCAGCGCGACCATCGCCTCGGCGACGCCCTGCCCCCGCGCTTCGGGAGCGACCCAAAACGCCGTTAATTCGGCGGCGCGAGTGTTTTCTGCTGAGGGAAAAGCGCTTGCCATGCCGCACGGCACCCCCTCCACAAACGCAAGACACCCGGCAGCAGGCGGTGACCCGGAAAAGCGCCGCGCCCGCGCCTGCCATTCCGCCTCGGAGTATGCCTGTGCCTGAGCAAGTGTCGTGCCGAACGCTTCCGGGGCGTCGGCAAGCGCCCGCAGGCGAACGTCTTTCAGTACCCGCCAGTCTTGCGGCAGGATGGGTTTGATTTCCAGCATGGTCAACTCTTGCCTTTACCGCCGGGGCTGCGGCGGCCAGACGCCTGCGTCTTGTTCTGAGATGTCCGTCTGCGGCTGTGTGCCGACCGGAAGGCGAGTGACCGTTTTCCAGAACCGCACGAACGACACGATATAAAATGGTACGCTGGCGAGGTTGAGGAGATAAACTGCTGATCCCAGAGCATAGTCGCGTGAATGAATATATCTCAGGAGGGCTGTTAGCAGATATGTAATCGCACTGAGGCTACTGCCAATCATTGAAGGCAGATACCACCAAGTATGTAATCGCACTGAGGCTACTGCCAATCATTGAAGGCAGATACCACCAAGCGTAAGAGCGAAGATGCTTGCTAATAATTTTGCCGAGCAAAAACCATCCCAAGATGCAGAGGAGCGGGGCTGTGAAAGTACCCACCATCAAGTATATCTCAGCGACAGCACGGTATAACGGCATAAAGCTGAGTATACCACAAGATGCAGCCTATCGGAAAACCCGCAATCCGCGCAGTGAGTGAACTTGGGGCAAACGGCATAATGGAAAGTGTAGGCGGGAGCGCCTGCCGGAGCCGCTTTTCAGCCGGTGTTTTTCAGCCGGTGAATGGAAAGTGTCCCGCGTGCCGAGGCCGCTAGGTCCTCTTGTATCGGCCCACCCGGCGGCTGCTTCCGTGCTGCAACGGCGCATACGGACAGCAGCCGCTCTTGCGGGCTTACTCAGAGGTTTTGTTCAGAAGTTTTATTCAGAAGTTTTGTCCACTGGAAAGTTGTTACCAATGGTGTATCAGATGCCGTGTCCCGGCAAAACGGGCGTTTTTGTTGCCAGCAGCTACGAAAGCCGGGAGCAGGCACAGCGTGAGCTGCAAGGCTGGGCGGCAGGAAATGGCTACCGCTTCGCGGCGGCGGAGCGGACGTTCACGGTCTACGGACATCAGCAGCAGCCCCGCTTGTGGGTGCTGCTGGAACGAAAGTCAGGCGAAAAGAGCGGGAGTAATCAGCGGGACGCCTCGCGCACGGCTTGAAGAATGTCTTGGTCGGCGGCCCGCAGGCGGAAATTATCGTTCAAGTACGCATACTTCACTTTTTTGTCCCGGCCGATGACGAACACCGCAGGCTTGAGGGTGGTGCGGCCCGCATAAACCCCGGCATACTGCCGGGCGGCAGTGCCGGTGCGGTCCGACAAAAACGTGATAAAATCTAACCCGTGCTGGTCCTGCATCTTCTGCTGAGCCGCCGGGTCTTCATCGGAAATTGCATACACCGCCGCGCCGCTTTTTTCAAATGCCGCTTTGTCTTTGCCGACCTGCGTCATCTGCGCCTGACAGAACGGGCACCAGAC
>JAABUO010008674.1_pt1 | contig 11454 bp, 13 predicted proteins | sample 5559291 | NCBI WGS metagenome assembly JAABUO01 (sample SAMN10711878, study PRJNA513372) | rock metagenome | isolation source: Antarctica rocks | place: Antarctica: Victoria Land, Finger Mt sud | reverse complement strand
ACGCAGTTTGACTGGGTTAAGATCTGCACTACTGCAACCATACCGTTGTTGCTCAAACTCGTCCTGCACCCTGAAAATCCGAAATTTGATTTTGCCATCCCGCACCAAGCCGTAATATACTGTGCTACGGTGTAAGCACTACGCAATTCATGAATGTCAGAGAACTTATGGTGGATTACGGCACATTTTGGCTGTTTTGGAATCAAACTACATCCCGCAGATCACTATCATCTTAATCTTACGGAATGCGTTTGAGCAGTTACAGTACTGGGAGTCTAGGCTGCCACTCCAGCTGAAGTTTCAGCCGACAACCAGAGGCTCCCATTACAATTGCCTGCTTGCATAAAGTCTTCCCGACTAAACTTAGGCAAGCCTTGCAGCCGTCCTAGAAAGAGGGTAATGTTGAAGAGCGCTTACCAATGGGGTTGACGTCAGCACTGCTGCAATCATACTTTGTAAGGTACCCCCTCAAGCCCTCATCAACATTTGCACTCCCCAACACCAGCAGGAAGCCGCTCCTGAAGCATAACCACAAAGCACCATGTCGGTTAGTGACTGCAGGGAAGTCATACCACATCACATCACATATGCTTGTTCGGAAAGGTAGACATGCTTCTCAATTGCCTGCGTCCTTGTGCTGGTGCTGTACAGATATGTTTCTGCTGCTGCTGCTGCTGCTGCTGCTGCTGTTGCTGCTGCGAATGATGATGCACTGCATTGCATTGCATTGCATTGTGAGAAAGCCCCAACAGGATGGAAACAAGATGCATCAGGAGGCACATGGCCACTGGCTACTTTCTGCAGCATTGTGGCAGAGCCCTGCTAGGCACATGCAACATACAGACATGGAGTGAATTTCTGAGCACCAGTCCCTGACCCAGAGGGAAGACATGTTTTCCGGGAATGAACGAACGAACGAACGAACAAACGAAGAAACAAACAAACGCATGCACCAACGAACGAACGAATGAACATCTTACCGGTCCCGCACCCAAGGCATGAGCTGGGCCAAGAAGAAGGCTAGAACCATACGCAGCCGGGCCTGAATGTTTTGCAGTGCTAAGTTCTCTGCATTGCTCCCTCCATCGGCCTGCACACACACAGACTGGTGAGAAGAGAAGAGAAGAGAAAACAATATTCAGTGCCAGGTTCTCTGCATTGCTCCCTCCATCCGCCTGCACACACGCACAGACTTGGTGAGGAGCTAAGACACCACAACATGCCAGCAAACAAAGGGAGGAGGCAGAAGAAGGGAGAAGCGACACCGCAGGGCTGCACACATGCACAGACAGGTGTGTTACTTCCTGGTCAGCTATGACATTCGGTGTGACTGAGGGCCTGATGTGCAAACCCTAAACTGTAAAAGTTCAACCTGTCTGCTTGATGTGCATCAGAAGCCACCTGGAGAATGAAGACCCAAACATGTCCGTAGCTACGTGTGATGCTTGACCAATCATCCAGGGTCGCTTGATTTAACATCAAAGCATTATCGATGGCCCAACCTAGCCTGACCTGATCTGATCTGCCTCGACCTGATCTGCTCTGATCTAATGTGACCTGATCTGCTCTGACCTAATGTGATCAACCTCAACACACCACAGACCAGCTCACCAAGTCTCGATTGCTTGCACAGACTAGCTCACTAGTTGTAATAAATTGGGCGAGCACCTCAAAATGTAGTGTGCTATGGTGCTGATTTCAGCCCCATACATCATAGAGCGCATCGTTATGGGGATGCTTTGTAGCCCCATATACCACAAAGCGCAACAAGCCTAAACCCTAAACCCTAAACCAACAGTGGTGTGCTGTATCTTTCAGGCAGGAGCTGATTTTGATCCCACACATCTTGCCAGTCAACATCACAAAGCTGCCTTATGGGTTCAGGCCCGTGATGTGCCGTTGCCTTTACCTCTGGGTTTAGATTTGTCTTTGCCTTTGGCGTTGCCTTCCTGCCTTTGCCTGTGCTGTGTTTTCTGGTTTCTGGTTTCCATACATATGGACCACCATTACACCTTTGCCTGTACTTTTATCTTTGCCTTTGCCTGTGCCTTTGCCTTTACCTTTGCCATTGCCTCAAGGTTTGCCTGTGCTTTTCCTTTCAGACATATAGCTGAGTAGCATGGAACTTCCACCTGTGGTTTCGCATTTGCAAGAGATGTGCCTAAGGCAAAATGTATTTGGCTTGGACTCTTACACAAGCTGCAACTCTAACTCTAAACAGGAAGTTCAGTCCTGTGCATACAGAAGCTGAAGGACAGGGCTGACCTTCCAGTTTAAATTAGGATTTAGGGTGTAAAACCCTAATGTCAGCTAGCAGGTAATTACAGCAAGTTGGCGTGGAAGCTTAGCCTGTGCTTCTGCTTCTGTTTGCACAGTAAGTTGTTGCAGCTGATGTAAAAGCCAGCCCTGAGTTTTCAATTGCCTCACACCTCTGTCCCATCTCACCTTTTGGTCCAGCTGTTAATTGCTCACACACCTCACAAAATGAAATACACAGCAGCAAGAGGTTGTCATGAATCTGGGACTGCAATTCTGAAACCGTAAACCCCAACCGCAAACCCTGACCACGAGTTTGGATGAGATGCAAGCAATGGGCAAAACCCCAGCCTGACAGCAGCTGATGCAAGAGCTTACCTTGAACCTTGAACTCCAATCCAAAACCCTAACTACACATCCTAACCCCAAAGTTGGATGAGATTTAGGCAGTGAGCAAAAACCCAACCTGACAGCAGCTGATGTAAGAGCCTTACCCTGAATTTGGGGGTCTTGCCAGTGATCATCTCGAAGAGCTTGGCCATGGCATCAATCACAATGTCCACCTTCACATCCAGGTGGTCTGCTCCAATCTGCTTAGCTAGGTTCCTGGCTCTGTCTTTGGTTGCGGACCCACTGTTGACGGTGCCCATGTAAACCGTGGTGAAAATGCGGTTGGCGAGCTCCTGAGATGTGCCGATTTTCTCGCCCTCCTTGTATTGCCCAACCCTGCATTGCAATGGTACAGTACACTCACCAATCAGTCAAGAATCAACCCAGTCCAGTGCCATTCCAGATGCTGTGACAGGTTTCAGAGTGTCTGGTGATGAAAAGATGATGTCGGCCAGCTCTTGCAGTGCTGCCTAGCTTGTCACCCTCCTTATACTGCTCAGCTCTGTATTGCAATGATACAGTCAGCTGTTCATGCATGTCACGAAGCAGCCAAATTCAGTGCTGATGCAGCTGCTGTGACAAGTTTCAGTGTAGATACAGGTGAAGATGATGTTGGCCAGCTCTGTGGGCCAATCTTTTCCCTCTCCTTGTGTTACCCAATGCTGCATTGCAATGATACAGTCAGCTGATCAGGCATGTCGCAAAGCAGCCAAATTCAGTGCTGATGCAGCTGCTGTGACGAAGTTTCAGTGTAGAGATACTGGTGAAAAGATAATGATTGCCAGCTCTTGCAGTGCTGCCTAGCTTGTCACCCTCCTTGTACTGCTCAGCTCTGTATTGCAATGATACAGTCAGCTGTTCATGCATGTCACGAAGCAGCCAAATTCAGTGCTGGTGCAGCTGCTGTGACAAGTTTCAGTGTAGATACAGGTGAAGATGATGTTGGCCAGCTCTGTGGGCCAATCTTTTCCCTCTCCTTGTGTTGCCCAATGCTGCATTGCAATGAGACAGTCAGCTGTTCCTGCATGTCACGAAGCAGCCAAATTCAGTGCTGGTGCAGCTGCTGTGACAAGTTTCAGTGTAGATACAGGTGAAGATGATGTTGGCCAGCTCTGTGGGCCAATCTTTTCCCTCTCCTTGTGTTGCCCAATGCTGCATTGCAATGAGACAGTCAGCCAATCATGCATGGAGCGACCAAAACCAGTGCCGTTGCAATTGCTGTGATAGTTTCAGTGAAAGGATGCGGTTGCAGGCTGGCTCATGGGGACGGCTTTTCTGTATTGCTTTCGTTTACTGCTCCAAACAACATGCTTTATTTGTTGCTGTACACAACATGCTTCATTGTTTTTGATGCATTATACCTTGTTACTACAAACCAACACATCTGCAAAGCATTGGGCAGTCAGCGCGTCCAGATTCTATCGCTTTTTGTAAGTATTCAGAGAGCGGCTTTTGCACCTGGCACGTTGACCACGAATGTAGACAGCTGCCCAAGCCTTTGTGCACAGAAACGCCCCTGTCTTGGCTTTTGCAGCATGCATGCATTCCTTCATTCATGTGCTCCTGCGCTCACTCACCCACTCATGCACTCACTCAATCACTCATGCACTCACTCACTCACCCACCCACCCACCCACCCACTCTCCCAATCGCTCACTCTCTCACTCACCCACTCATGCGCTCACTCACTCACCCACCCACCCACTCATTCAAATATGGAGTCAGGTACGTACATGCCTATGTAGCTCCGTGTGAAAGATCCTGCTTTTGCAACATCCACATGATCTACAGTACGTATGCAGTGCCATGCTTGGCTGCCTGCATGGATTTAGGTTTAGGACAAACCCTAAGGGTTGAACCAAACCCTAACCCCTGGGCTGCAATGACTGCAATACAGGGTCTCAAGTCCGACCTTCTGGCATCAGCTTCAACAAGCTTGTCACCAGCGTCCACAGCCTTAGTCACCAGCTGGGTCATGCAGCCCACAATGGCAGCCGTCGCGCTGCTGTCTGCGCCGCCACTGAGGGGCAACATGTAGCCTGATGCGCCTGATCTTCTCAGATAGTCCCATAACCAACACGCAGGCCCTGCACGCATGCACAGATCCAAAATATGACAGCTTTGCAAGATGGCAAGGAGTCTGTCACCACCGAAAGGTAGCCTGATGCGACTAAACCCTACCCTAAACCCTAATCTTCTCAAATATCCCCACAACCAACACGCAGGCCCTGCACGCACTCACGGCCAACCTATGAAAGCTTTGCAGGATGATGACAGGGGCTTGATCACAACCAAAGCAGCAGCAGTGAAACTGCTGACGAGTAGAATGTAGCATGATGCTCCAAGTCTTCTCAGATAGTCCCACAATCAACACGCCGGCCCTGCACACACGCACGGATCAGACTCTGACAGCTGTGCAAGATGGCAAAAGGGGTTGATGACAGTCGAAAGGCAGCCTGATGCTCCAGACCTTCTCAGATAGTCCCACAAAATCCAACAAGCAGGTCCTGCATGGACGTATGGACAGACCACTGATGACAGCTTTGCAAGATGCGGACAGCTTTGCAACACACTGATGGGAAATGTCTCTGTGTCGTTCTGGCAGACATGCAGCCCAGTGCATGTACATTGGGAGGCACACGCTGCAGGAGCTTAATTTGCCTAGGGTCTGAGGCCCTTACCTAGAGCAATTTCCTCCTCAGGGTCGTGGTACCTAACTTCAATTGGCTGGCTGGGCAATCTCTCTGTGTCTTTGGGTAAACAAGCAGCCCAGTCCACATACACCGTGGGTACATGCTCTGCCTTGCTTGCCTGCTCTTGCAGACTGCTGATCACTCCTGAACAACAGATGCAGTGTATGTCCACCAGACATGTCCACTATTTCTGTCCACCAAATGTGTCCATCATTTGTGCCCACCATTCATATCCACCAAACTTATTCACTATTTGTGTCCACCATTTCTGTCCACAGTTCCTGTCTACCAAAATTGTGCACCATTCATGGTCTGCTGAGTATGTCCACTGTTTGTGTTAACAAAACATGTCCACTGAACAAGCAGTTCATGTTTGCTACAGCAGTGCAACTGCCATTGCCATCATCAGCCTGATGGTTGCAGCATGCACTTGATAGATAGAATGCCAAGACAAGAAAGTCTACCTCTGTAGCGGACGACTTCATCCAAGTCTACTGTAGCAGTTACCACCTCCACTTCATTCACACTGAACTGAGACCCCTACAAGTGGACACGACTGTCAGTCTTGGAATGGACTGCTGATCGTCATGCCTTGTGCCTCTTTCTTTCCCTTGAAAGTTTGTTCCCTTTTGACTTGTTTTCTTTTTTTGTCTTGTGTACCCTCTTTCTGTGGAGCTTTAGCCGTAAGACTTATGCAGGATGCAACAGGGAAGATGAAGAATCTCATTTCACAAATTTCTATGTTCATGAGTCTGTCTTCACACAATCAATGCTGTTCGCCAATTGCCAACTGCAAAAGTAGCTGGTGCTATGCAATTTCATGTATATATCACGAACCCAATGGTATACACTTGTATGCCTTTTGTATGGTAGTCGGCGTGATTACAAGCAGACACTGAACATTGCCAAAGTGTTTCGTCATGCAGGCACGCCTGTAACAATTTGCTTACGGTGCAATACCTAATCCTAGGTCATTAACGCTAACCCATCGGTGTTTGGACTTGAACTCAATAGGCTAGCACATTAGCCTCATTTATGTTACAATGTCAACAGCAGGAAGAAGATGCACGCACCTGAGCAATGAACTCCCCGTTTGATGCAATACATGCGCAGCCGTCGTAATACAGCCTGTTACCGTCACAGCCTTGCTGATTGGCGTACATGTAGACGCCGCCACACTTGCGCGTGGCTCCACGCATCAAGTCCAGCCTTTGGTCGAGCTTACGCAGCTGCAGCACAAACAGCTCATCTGGTATCTTTTACATCCTTTGGTGAAAAGCAGGTAAAACTGCAAGAGAAGGATGCCAAAAGAATTCAAACAAAGACTTTCGAAAAGAAAGGAATTCAGAAAAATATAGGTTTGGTGTTTGATCCGTGTTTACATGTTGTTCTTATGGATTGTTACCTGCCAACCTGTTGATGGAACTCTCAAAAGTTTCTATGTCATAATCTTTGCCTTTTTCTGTTGTTGAAAAAGGCAACACATGGATTGCATGGCATTGACAGAGGCTGATGCTCAAGTACAGGCCTCAGTGCCACCAACGGCCAAGAAGAAGAGAGGAATAAAGCGCATGCAAGTAGGCAGAAGTAGTGGCTCAACAGCATGTGAGCAGGAAGAGGAGAAGAAGACAACGACACAGCAGAGAATCGAGAAGAAGACCTGCCCATGGTGATGGCTGGATACGTACCCTAATGTACAGAAGTACCAGGAAGAAGAGGAAGCCCCAGCACAGCCTATCAAAAAGGCATCCCGATGTTAGAAGAAGAAGATCACAACTGGGAAACAAGAAGAAGACTGCAATTGGGACAGAAGAAGAGGATCATGACAAAGCAAAAGAAGAGGAACTAGAAGAAGAAGAAGTTCATAACAGAAGAAGACACATATGAGAACAGAAGATGAGGAAGAGAAGGAAGAAGAGGAACGACCGGGAGGAGAAGAAGAGGAGCAAAGAGAAGAGGAAGAGGAAGGGTTGCACCTGGTGGTGGCTGCCGCTGCCATTGGAGAAGACCTCGATGCCGCTCAGAGCCAAGAAGATGTGCGGAGCAGCCGGCGTGAACAGCTCCTCACACGTCTCTGGTGCCAAAGCCAAATCCCTGCATGGAAGGCAACAGCTGGAAGGTACTCAGCAACTACAAAGGGCAGCTAACCCCTACATTGCAACCGGCACTTGAAAGGCAACCAAGAACCAACAAAAGGCAGTTGTTTTAGGGAGGGAAAAACCGAAGTTGTGATGGCATGGCAAACCAGCAACCAATGAAAGGCAGCTACTCCGGGAAAGCAAAAAGGTGAAGGTCTGCAGGTTGACAATGTCCAGGAGGCATTGACAGGGACCAAACCAAGAGGAACAGTGTTACTTAGTTACCTGAAGATGAGCGCTCCGTCCCCAAAAGGCACAGAGCGCTGTCCAGTGATGTCAGCAATGGCAGTCATCAGCATGTGGTCCTCCACGTACCGCAGCCGCTTCCATGTCTTGAAGTACCGGCTCTCCCTAGAGTGAGGTCAGAGAAGTTAGAGAGGGGAGAGGGGAGGGGGAGACAGGGTGTCAGAAGGGGTTAAAATGGGGTTAGAGACACACTGGCCATGCAGTACTGGCTTCCCCTGGCATGGAATCCGAGAGGTAAGGAAGGGGAGGGGGCAAACTGGGCATGCACTACCAGGTCCCCCTGGTATGGGGTCAGAGAGGTTAGAAAGGAGTTGAAAAGGAGCTAGGAACGAAACAGGCATGTCAACTAGCTTGCCAAGCAACAAGTACAGCATGGAGGTGCATGTGAAGGTCCGGGTCAAACGGTGTGGGCAAATGCTTATCCCAGACAGAGTCACATGGCATGATCCATATGCACTTGCCTGTAGTTGCCATCATCTGCCATGGAGAGCTTAGGGCGGATGAACACAATCTTGCGGTTCAACAGAAACACCCGGCAGTTGAAACGCACGCCCCTGCAGCAACGCAAGCACGGTTGAGAAAACAAAGCCTCGATGTGGCTTTTTGGTGCATATTTTGCAAGTGTTTGGTGACGTGTCTGTCTACTTTGCTGCTTTTGGTGCTGAGTTTTGTCGTTACTTTGGGATTTTTGCTTGTCTTGTCTTGGTGCTTGCAGACATGGGCGACTGTCTGACCAGATGCAGTCCAGTGTGACCAGCTGCAGCATGCGTCTGAAGCCTCACAGCTATGCAGTTGCGACAGCTTGCATGCACAAAGCGCTTGCACTGAGGCATTTATGTAGCACAGGCATACACACGCCGTTTGCAAGTACAGCAAGGGCAAACGGACCTGTGAATGACTGGCATGCCAATGTCGCAAATGATGTTGTCAGTGAGGTCCCCTTTCAAGAGCTCTGCAATCAGACAAGACCACACAGTCAAAGCACAGCACCAAACGGCAGTCATCTGGCAAATTGCAGATGCACATTGATCATGACATGTCGCCGACAATATTGATGCTGACAGGCGTGGATGTTCTCCTGACTACTACGCTTAGCAGCAGGGCTTGCGTACCATTCTACGACGGCGTGACAATGCAAAGCGTGTGGGATCTGCAAGGCAGCAGGAAGTATATCCATCACGCTTTCTGCCAATGCTGTCAGGATTGTAGCTGTACAACCGGCAACATGCAAGTGTCATGGTCATTTGTGTCATGTGCAGGATGAAAACAATTGACAACACTGCTGACGTTCGTGCGCCCGCCTCAAAAAATGTCATCTGTGCACAACAACAGAATAGAATGTCATTCAGACAGCAGTTATGAAACTTCAGCTGCATATGGGCCGCAACATTTCCACTTTTGACCTGAAATGCACTCCCAGCAGTGCTCAACAGTGTCTAGCTCCTGAAAGTGGTCTTCACAGCCGTACCCTGGGAGCTCTAGCTCCGGTCCCAACTGCAAACAACTTCTTTTTGGGAACCTTTTGTCAATTTATGCATGTCATTTCTGATGCTAAAGTTCTCTCTGTTGTTCCGGTGAGCAGATGTAACCAAGATAACGTATAGGCTGAAGCCTGAGATGTATGCAGCAAAACCCACATGCCCAACACAGTTTTGCATCAAGTCAGGTATGCAGGCCATCAACCAGCACTGGCTGCACTGTAGGCATTGACAGCAGCAGCAGCAGCAGCAGCAGCAGCAGCAGCAGCAGCAGCAATAGGGTAGGAGATGCTATGTCAGAACAGAGGTGTATGAAAGATTGTGGAGTAGATGAATGGCTTACGCGGTATGTGGCGCCTCTGTCTTTGGCAATCTGAATGGACTCCTTGACGCGGCGTAGGTTGCCTTCAAAGTCCATGGCCCATTGATTTAGGTTGCAGGTAGCCAGGGTGATCAGCCGGTGTGACATGTTGATGGCAGGCATGCTGAGGTTGTCTGTGTGCTGCAGGCTACCTGTCAAAGTGCGCTGCATGTCAGTGCACTGCGGTTGTATAAGGCGGAGAAGATAGGGTTGGTGCCGCTTACAGCTGACGCCTCGTGATCTCCTGTTCTGTTTATACAGAGTGCGTCTGGATTGCTGACACGACAAAGTTCGTTTTAGAAAGCTATGTCCTGGGCGAAGCAATCCTGTACTGAGTAAGTTGGTTGAACCTGGAATCTGCCGGGAAAGGGGCTTCTTGATGCTGCAATTACTGTGCATATATGTGGGCTTGCCTCAATGTTTGATCACCGTCCCTTTGAAACAGCCGGAAGAACTAGGAGAAACAGGTGATTTGAGGCATGCAGGTAGTCAGAGTCGCATGCAGCATGCAGACGCAAGTTTATTACGGTGACGTGCAGCCAGTAGCTGCTTTGCTCTCAGAGCTGTCCGTCCGTGACGATGCAAGATGTGGCACGGCTTATTGGGCCTGCCGGCGTTGTTGTTTTAAGCAAGTGCTCTGCGTCATGTTGACTCTTCCCCTGATAAGGCCGGTCAACGTGTTGACCAAAGGGCAACGGAGAGGCGCCTCGAAAGTGCACCGAAGGCCACTCTGGAGTATCAGGCGCTGGAGAGCAATTTGGCCAAAGCAGATTCCTGCATGTGCATTTGCCAAAGCACATACCCTATCACAGCCTTGCAACGACCATGGCAGTATTGTCAGCACTGTCATTGAATTAGATGCACTGCAGTTGCTGAGCAGGTGAAGGATTGAGCGTGCAGTCACAGAAGCGGTATAAGACAGGTGCTTGTGGCGCTACCAAGCAAGCAGGATTAGGGCCAGAAAGCACTAGCAGATTCTGCGCATGCATGGGACATTTGCAGCAGTATACATGTATAGGCAAGCAAGCTGAAAGATTTGAGCTACAAGCTGGGTATTATGAGCTTCAAAAGCGTTCAAACATAATGCTGGTCTCTCCCGTAATCAGCTTACAATACATTCAGCTCATTCCACAATGCTGAGCCTGCTGGTGGTTCTGGTCAGTGGACTTTGGGTAACTTGACTCCCGTTCTGCATTTGCAACTTCAACATCCTGCATGCACAGCAGTCAAATACGTCAATGTTACCAAAATCAGTCCAGCACCTTGTGTAGCGCAATGACATGCTGCAATTTTATTGCAGATAGTTATGAGTATAGAGGATCGATCGTGATATCATGACAGAATCTGCCAACCCTCATGTGGTTCTACACAATTGCAAGTCTTTGTTTGAGTCCTTCAATGCAAAACCATTCTGCACGATCACGGATGCAACGTGTGAGACTTTCAACTTTGCACTTTCTTTTTACTGGGCTACTGCAGGTGAACCTTAAGTCATCCTATGCTGGGCGCACAAAACTTGAGATCAGCTGACTAGTAGCAGAAGTGCTTGAAAAAAGTCTCCAAAGACTTCCCAAACACTGTCCGAGGGGTACGCAGTGCTTGAATTAGGCGACATGCCCTTAGGGCAATAACACTGATACCAAAGCGAGCCACACGCTCTATGCTGTGTCACTCAAGGTAACACTTGTGGTTTTCTTTGCTTTCCTTGTCTTGGCCTTTTTTTCTTCTTTACTTTTCTTCATTCAAGGTGACATTTTTTATTCACAATGCCCGTGGCCAGTGCACTCGATTAATCATCTTAGCAGCGCAGACAGCAAGCAGAGTTGGTGCAGTGCTTCCTGTGGGGATGACAAACTTCAACTTGTGCCCCTGGGCAGCCCGGTACAATACTT
>JAABUO010008673.1_pt1 | contig 11456 bp, 19 predicted proteins | sample 5559291 | NCBI WGS metagenome assembly JAABUO01 (sample SAMN10711878, study PRJNA513372) | rock metagenome | isolation source: Antarctica rocks | place: Antarctica: Victoria Land, Finger Mt sud | reverse complement strand
GCAGTCAACAAGTCTTGCAGCGCTTCCAGCAGTGGTCCATCCTCCATGAGGTCGCTGAGAGCACGAGCAGAGAAGGCAGACACACCACCCAGGCCCTGAGCCGACACCTTCCTGGGGGCTGCTGCTTTGTTTTGCCTGCTTGTCCCAGGCGAGGCAGGCTGAGCAATGGCTGGCAAAGTGACAGGCTCCAGCTCTGTTGCAGGCGCAGCTAGATCAGCCATGGCCGTGGCATACTCAGTGGCTGTAGAATGAGTCGCAAGACCAGGCACCTGCCTCTGTGGTTGTGGTTTGGTGTCAGTCAAAGGCATATGCTTGGCAATCTTTGTCATGCTTGTGGAGTGCTTCCGCTTCTGCTGTGACCTTCCAGCACCACCAGCTGCAGGCTGATTAGCCGCAGCTGCGCCGTCCAAGCCCGCTGTTGCATCCCCATCAGCAGGGGCAGCAGCAGCAGCATCTGGCTCAAGCTTTGCTGCCTTTGCTGATTTATCTTTGGGGGGCTGTGAGGCCGTGACTGCTGCCGCCTTACGCTTGCTTGGTGCAAGTGTTCTATGTGGCGCTGCTGTTGGCGCCTGTTGAATAGGCATGGCCGGAGGCTTGCACCACCAGTGCTGCGGTGCCTTGCGGCCTCCCTTGGGATGCAGAAAATCACGCACCTGCAAGCACAAGATGCTTGAGTACTCGCTCTGTGAACTGGTGAGAGACTGATAGACTGCCTTGAGCCAATGACAGTCACATGAAGGAGCTGGTGTGGTTACCTGGGTGGCATATGCCAGGGTAGCCCAGCCCATAATAGAAAGGTTGCTGTTGCAATCTGTTGTTTTCTGAGCAGTGGAGTTTGGCTCATGTTCAGTGCACCTCACACAACAAGGGCTGAAAGCGGCTGACTGCAGCATGCATATGATTGGCTGCTTCTCATTGTGCAGACAGTGGGAGCCCAAAGGGAGCTGCAGGGTCCAACATGGTATCACATTATCTTGCATGCTATTGATAGGTAGCAGCAACATGTGATCCAACAAGGAACACCATGAATCAGCACCTGCTCAACACCAAGGTCAAACAGCTGCCTGTTCTTTGACTTGTTCTTGGACCACAAGTCGTTCTTGAGACCCTGAGCCCAGCTGCAGACATCCTTTGAGCTTGACCATGTCACCTCAATTGTGCCAAAGAAGATTACAGGCAGCTTGCCAACTTTGGGCACATGACCAAGTCTGGGCTTGGCTGCTGTTGCTGACAGAATTTGAGCCTGAAATAATATGCATACCGTGTCAGAACCTGCTTCACCTGTGTATATATGTGTATATGACCAAGAAAGCCAACATGCCAATACCAGACATGCTGAGTGCATGCTTTGTACATTGTATGTGTTACACACAACAGGTGACTTGGATATAGAGTCAGTGATCCAAAGGGCAAGAGCTGCTTACAGGCCAGGCAGGAAACCCCTTCACTCTGCACCAGACAATGGAATTTTCTTCTGCCAGCTGCATAACCTCGGGAAAAGCCACTTGTTGAATCAGAGCCAGGCTCTCAAATGGCTCCTGCTGAGGATCACTGGCTTGACTAGGTACCTGCTCACTGGCTTGCTTTTTGGCACTGCGCAACCTGGGACTAGAAGGCAGGGCACCTGCCTTTGAGAGGCCCTTGTCTTGGCTGGACACCTCAGCAGACACACTTACTATGGCTGGGGTAGCTGCTGGTGGGATGTCAGTGTCCTGGGGTGACATCTCACGGGCGCGTTTCTTTCTGTTGTGCCTCTCAGGTGGTGGACTGCTGCCTGCACTTGGACTGCCTTGCAAGTATGACGAAGCTGTCTGCTGAGCAGTGACTTTGCCACTAATTTCATCTTGAGCTAAATCAACGCTTTTGTCTGTTGCATCAGCAGGATCAGGACCTGGGACACTGTCTGCTGCAACCCTTCTGATAGCTGTACTGTTCAACACCAGGTTATCAGCTTGTGCTGAGGAGGTTGCTGCTTTTGTGACTAGCTGTTTGGCTGATTGCTGATGCTGGCCTGGGACACCACGTGCAGCAGCTGATGCACTGTCAGTACTGTACGAAGGTTGGCTGTCAGTGTGCGAGTTGCTACTGCCAGTGCCAACAGAGGATGCTTGTTGAGTCTGCATACACAGACTGATCAAACCTGACTACACAAGACAGACAGTTTGCAGGCGGGTACACGCGCTCCGCTATGATAACTGCATGTCATGAAAGCATTATCGTACCGGCAGGGACAATAACTCGTTCTGCTTCCTCTCTGTCAAGTGAGTTTTATGCTGTTTGGAACTACCCATCCACAGCGTCAGATACGAATGCTTTCCGCTATGAAGAAAGCACAGCAATGCTGCATACCTTCAGGACCATTATGTTACAGGACGAGCTGGCCGTGCTGCAGCACGACAGTCAAAGTGTTGCACAGCTACCGATCAAAGCAAGTTGTATGATGTCCGACACGACGACGCTCAAATGTTCTGCATCAGCTCTTTGAGACCCGAAATTGGATCAGCGTGACCACTCCCTGCGTGCGTGAGGCTAGTGCAACCAAGTCTCGGACATGCAGGTTGAATGGCACCTAGAGCCAAATTGTTATGTAATGAGACTTTGGCACTGCTTGCAACTGTGTCTGCCACTGCATGGTGTTTGGAGCTATGCTTGCCTCCGTTTCTCTGCATGTGCAGAATCAGTTCATGATGCAAGCAGGCACGTCTTGCCAGCAGATACTGCTTCAACACGATTTAGGTGACCACTTTTGGCCAAGATCAGAGTAAGTAGTCAGCAAGGCACATATATATAATGATGGGCTATATTGAACATACTGCAAAGGCATCACAGCTTGATTCGCACATGAAGATGACCAGGTGGCACGTTGCAAATCAAACATGGACATCATATAGTTGTTATACTGCATGCAACAGCACATATTGATCAGTGGTTTTTTACTGTTCAACGACGCCTTTTTCCTTAGTGGTCGCCTGTTGATGCATTGGATGCAAGTTGGAGCACAGGCACCAATGAATGTTGAACACATGTTTGTGTACTTGCCTTATGTAATTTACAAGCACACATACTGTAGCGAATGGTACATAACAGAACATCAAAACTTGGGCAATGCTGATCAGGCATGCCATTTGTTCCTTGCCAAAACTGTTCAGTGAAATGAGCGGTGACTCATGAGCAAAACAAGACTGTCAGTGCATTTGCCAAGACAAAGTCTGTTTCCAAAGGGACCTAAAGAACTGCCAAAAGTACCAATGGCATCTATGTGAGTCTGGACAGGAGTCTGGAGGCACTATACTGATGCGCAGGACCTGCTATCTGCCTTACTTATGCAAGACAGCTCTCGATAACCTAAACATTGCTTGCAGCGAGGGTAATCTAAAGTGTGGGTAGTCGGTCCTCGTTGCCAACAATAGTCAACAAGTTGTAGCCAAAGGGATCAGCAACGTGCTTTGACCAGTTAGCGTATGGGCCTTCTCCTGTCACGTAACTCTGAATGGCAAACGCCTACACAGTGCATCACAAGGTCTCAAATTGCAGTCTGTTCTGAAGCAGAGTTGGAGCTCTGTGCATAGCAGCTGCACACCTTTGCATGCATACAAGATGTCTGGGTCCATGCAGCAGTGTGTCGCAACCAACAAGAGCTGTTGACTGCAACACTACATGAAAACAGAACTGTACATCAGGGCATGCACCCTGTCGCAAGAACTTGCGCACTCACCAAGACAGCCACCATTGCTAGTCGCCCATTCTTGATCTCCTTGACCTTGAGCTCTGCAAAGGCCTCTGGGTCATCTGCTAGGCCGAGAGGGTCAAATGGTCCACCAGGATACAGGTTGTCAAGTCTGTCAAAGATGTCTGAGTCAAACTTGCCAACTCCTGGGGAGTACCCTTTGGGTCCCTTGCCTTGTTGCCTGCAGTTCACAGCCAGTCAGCAAATGCCAGGGACAGAAGAGAGCACCAGCAAACAGATGCAGAATGCATTTGCCCTTGTGAATATATGCTGCAAGGCAATCCAGCAAGAGATGCCTAGGATCTAGTGAGGTAGTAATTGCGCATGCAACAGACTGTTTGCGACAGAGTAAGCAATTGCATCAGAATGAATTGCATCGGGCAGGCTTGTGTGTGTGTCTGCATGCTAGCAATGTACACAAAACAAATAATTTGTGCTGCAATGATGTGCTCACCTGAATCGCTCAACAGCACCCATCAGCACGACCTCAATGCCTGTGACTGCTGCTAGAGGCAGAGGGTTGTTTACTACACCCCAGGGCACTGCAAAGTAGTTCAAGGTGCCACCGTTTAGCATCTCAGCTCCTGTTTCAAACCAGGTTCCACCGTAGATGTCTGCACCGTTGGCCTGCAGGCCCTCGGGAATGACAATGCCGGCTGCTGCCAACATAGCCCAACGTGCATGCAGAAGCTCGTATGACCTGTACTTCTCGACTGTCTCTGGGTCCTTGCCGAGAGACAAAGGGTCGTACCCATAGCTGCACCAGAAATCAACGTTGTGACCATATTCGACAAGTCATTGCTCGTGCTCATTGACGTAGAACAAAGTCCGATCAGAAGCATGCATCGAAGTTACTAGACTTACTCTCCAGCCAACTGGCCGTTCAGGTAGCCTGGGATCTCAGCCTCATCTAGCAGACCGCGGGGCAGGAAAAGGGCGCGAGATGGTCCTGCAGAACGAGCACGATCTCATCACATATTAGTTCAAGTCAACGTCAGGTTGCGAGCGCACAAGCCGACAGCTCGTTTACGTACCATACCACTTGTCCAGGCCAGAAGCCCGTTCCTCTCCAAACCATCCCTTGGATGAGCTTGCTCCCGCCTGCTTGCTGGCCTTGTTGCCGGCCTTCTTTGCGCCCTGGAAGACTTTCTGGGCAGCTTTCTTTGGGGCCTGAGTTTGCTTCTTTGATGGAGCAGCTGGGGCTGCCTTCTTGGCTGCTTTCTGACCCTTCTTGACAACCTGGGTGGCGTTGCCTGGCAGCTTCTGCTTTGCTGATTCCTGAACCTGCTTAGCTTGCTTTTGAGCTTTCTTGAAGATAGCAGAGACCTGGAACTTCTGTGTAGTGGGCTTGGGAGCAGCGGTGCTGGACTGTACAGCGGCGCCCATGAAGTCACTGCGCATTGCGGTAGCCATGGCTGCTGACGATGAGCACAAATTGACACAATGCAAGCACGCAAGCAACCAAGTGTATCAGTGTGACTGCAACACCGATCAACGAGCCAATCTCAGTCGAGATAAGGAGCGATTTTGGTTTAGGGTCCCGTGGACCATAGACGCATTCCGTGCCCCTTGCCGCAAGATTGAGTAAATCTGCTACAGAGGCTAAAACCCAATTTCTGGGTGTACTGGCTGGGAGCTGAATGCGACCACTTCTCCTATGCCATGTACGATCAATAGGTGCCCGGTTGTCTGATGTTGGTGGTCAGTGTGCAGGCAATTACACTATTATTTGCCTAAAAGCTGATCTTTAAATCTTCGAATTTATGTCTCCAAAGATGTGTTTGGCAAGGCAATCACAAGGTCCAGTATGCAACAGAAGACCATCATGATCTGCCAGAAACGTCAACATTGGTCAATAGAGCACAGTTGAGAGCATTGTCACAACATATGCAAATCATGCACATAACCCATCCATCCTTTGATTGCCCTTGACTTCTTTCCACGGGAGCAGTCAAGAGGCCTATGCTTACTCATGCATCAGGCAGCCTGGCTGACTTAATAGCCCCAACAACCTTAACAACCTCAATGATGTCCTTTTGAAAACACCAGACTACTCTGACTGAAGAGCTAACAGTGACAAAAGTATGCAACATGCAACACAGATTGCAACAACTTGGTCTACACAAGGACTGCACATGATCAGCATCAGGTTGCCGTCAACAACTTAGATGTTGCTGAGATAGATATGTCGCTGTATGGCTCTTCCTGTTTCAGGTTGACATAGTGCCTGGTTTTCAAGACCAACATCTCAAAGAACCACCTTGATGCGTCCTTACGCCCTTTGCCTTCTACAAGGGCATTCATGCTCACCTGCACAACAGTTTGCGCCGCTTCTTTATATCACACTGACCACATTCAAGCAGCAGCAGCAGCATCAGCACCAGCATTCAACGACACATTGGCAGGACAAAAGTCATATAAAGCAAACAGGTACACAAAGGAGAGTGCACAGAAATGCTACCTGTGGTGCAGATCCGTGCGAGGAATTGCTTGACAAGCGACGCTTCTTGACAGACCCTTGCTCAGCAGCTGCTTCAAAGTTGGTCTGCAGACTAGACAAGACCATCTTTGTCCTGCTAGTGAAGCTGTCTTTGGTATGTTCATCCCCTCCAACTGACTTCAACTCTGTGCCCTGTGCAAAATACGCATGTGGCATAAGACCAACATCAATAGATTGACTATTGACTTGCATATGATGGCCTGAGCACCTGCCTGGACAGCTGCCTCGGCAGCTTGTGAATAGCAGCATGAAATGTATTCTGCGGCTGCAGGCCTTTGACTGCAGCAAAGCAGTTGACAAGCATGTCTCAGACAGGAAGGCCACCATGTTTCCAGGCCAAACATATCTCCAATACCCCTTGCCCAGCATCAGAGCTAACTGTCATTGAAGTCACAAGGAGCAGCATTAGGCAAGCAGCCCGTTGGCACTCTCTGCAATACCTGCGAGCCAACTTCTTCAGGGATGGAGTGGCCATCAGTGAGGGGTGGGGTGGCCATAGCCATGCCATCTTGGGCATCTTCAGCAGGGCCAGCTGGGGATAGTCCTTCATGGCGGTCATCACCAATTGTCATGTCATCCCCTACAGCGCCAGAATTGCAAGTCTTGTGCAATTAGCTGTATGGTCCACTGCAAATTGCAATGGCAGCAAACCGGTGGAATGTGTTTCTCTTATCAGTCTGACCAGCAGCTAATTTTGGCATCTATGCAAACAGTGGTGTCGTTTTGCTACCTGCACCAAAGCCCTGGTCAGAGAAACCTGGCTGAGCAGCACCAGCTGAGGCATCCATACGGTCTTCCTGCACCCCCTCCATATCCACGGGACCCCCAAAGTCCAGAGCATCACCACCATGCAATGCAGCCTCTGGCTCAGCTGCCTCTGCAGCTGCCATCTCATCTGCGGCAACAGCTGCTGCAGTGGCTTCCTGAGTTGCATCAGGCCAAAAGCTGCGCTCTGCAGCCCTGGCTTGGAGGCGTTGGTGGGCCAAATCTTGCTTGGAGGTCATGGCGGTTTGATACAGGCTGTACAGCTGAGGCGCCATGCTGGCAGAGACTGCTGGCCTGTGTAGCAGACTCTCCTGGGCTAGCTCGCTGTATGAGGCCTGCACGCAAACACAGCAAATGCCCTGAAGGCCACATGTTCACCAACGCTAACGCGCGCAGGATCTGCTGGAGGAAGGGGTAGAAAAGCTGATGCTTCAACAGTGCCCTGGGTAAGATGCAAGATGGGCTATAGCTATGGCATTTTCAGCACACATCTTGCCATTGGATACCAGCCTCTGTAGAGAGCCCTGCAAACCACAACTTCATGAGGATTCACGAAGTGAGACAAAAGCATCATCTTGAAGTACAGCTTGCATCAGGCATCAAGTGTACTTTGAACAGTTACACACCACAAACATTATGGTCAGACCAAAACAGGAAACTTGCAACAGCAGCCTGGCTTCCTGAGCCAAGCAAAATTTGTACTCACCACATGAAAGCTGTTGCGGATGTGCTTGTTGCCCTGGAGGGTGCTGATGCTGTCACGCACTTGCACAAGGGAGCTGGGGTCCTTCAACAGGCTCATGATCTCAGCCTTTGGCAGCTCAGTGTTTGGCTTGTCTGCAAAGGGCAGAAGCAGCACATCAAAAATGACAATTTTGGCTGTGCTGTACAAAACAGCATCATGCAACACGCCATATTTGGCCTTCCGCCCTAAGGCAGCTTCATAGATCTGTCCTTTTGTCTGTCTGTTGTATGTAAGAGAAGCTGTGTTCTGTGTGGTAGCTATCAGGTTTGTAAAGTGGGCACAAATAGACAGCTGAGTCTCAGATTGCAAGCCATGAAGTGACTGTTGCATACTTGAGGCGACGTCCAAACGGGCTGGGCGACGCTTCTTGCTGAGCTTGATCGCCTGCCTGGCTGGTCGAGGAGGCTTGGTTGCTGCCTGCTCCTCTTCTTGCAACTCTGGGCTTGCAGCCCTGAGCCATAGACAATGTCTGCTGCATATTACCAGGAGACAGACCAGCATGCTCAGAAACAGATGCAGCATTGGCGAGTATACACACCATTATGTGATCTGGAACAAAAGGTAGCTCATGCTTGATGGTTAAAAAAAACCTGTACTAGCTTATGCACATGCTCCTCTTCTGCTCTGCATACTGTTCTGCTAGCAAAACTGCAGCTTGGTGATGATAACTTGCCCACATGATGCAATTCAAACCTGCAGTAGGTGTGATTTGGGCTCTGGTTGAATGTTACCTGATGCTGCCACGAGGCGCTGACATGTTGCCGAAATCTGCCAGTGCTTGCAAGCCATCACTATGGGCAGGACTGGGCCCTGCAGCTGGCTCTGAAGGGGGAGCAGCAGGGGTTCCCTCTTCCAGGCCAAACATGAGATCATCAGGCGGTGGTGCCAGCATGTCATCATCTGGGGGAGGTCCTGCAACTCAATCACAAAAGCTGGCAAATTTGGCAGAACAACTCATGTAGCATACGCTGTGTGCTGTTGTTGTTTTCACTCCAAGCTTATTCATTGCATGCTGTGCACACTGGATGTACCTTTCAGGCCTTGCATTACTGCTTGTGAAGCATCTGTGGCAACATCCAAAATTAAGGCAGCCATCAACCTACATTACTGACGATGAATGCAGCTCTTTCTGCAGATAGCTACAAGCAGCCTGAAGTAGAGCAGAGTAGGTTGCCTGTGCTCATCATGTCATCACCAACGCCGGAGTCACTAGTAAACAGGGGATCAGGCCCTTGACGCTGTGCCTCAGCAGCAGGGGCAGCCCTGAGCTTCTCAGGCTCCAAGCCACCGTCCATGCTGAAGTGGCGCCTCAATTCCTCCCCACCTGCCTCAAACTGCTCCTCTGCAAGTAACAACTTGCTCTATGAAGTTGTGATGACTCAGACTTGCAGCAAAATCCTTAGACTGCTTGTTTAATTTACAGTGCAGTCATTTGTGAGAAGCACTGTACATCATCCTGCTCATCCACTTGCAAAAGAGATCAGTGCTTGCCTCCAGGACAGTTGCCGACTATCATGTGTACTGCTTGAGGTGATAAAATTTGCAGTCAGCAGGCTGTTTGACATGCTGGCTCAAAGCATGACTGTGCATGAAGAAGCTGTAAATTGAAAAAGACCCAATGAAAAACATGGAACAATCATCTGACCAAATGACTGCATTTGGGCATTAATGGGATAGCTAAGCAAATGTACCGTCTATGCTGCGCTGTGTGCCAAAGAAATCTGACATGTCATCTGCCAAAACAAAAGACTCACGACGCCCATAGGACACAGTGACAGGACCACCCTCATCGTCCATCCTGCATGGCCACATCTGTCAACTGGTCTGCGCTAGGCGTTGGCAGGGAGTTACAGGAAAAGCATGCTGATCACTACGTCGCAGGTTTGAACACATTGTGCGGAGCAATTAGTTACCAAACATAGCACACTACTCACTCCAGAGTAAAGCTTGGCCCATTCAAGCCAAAGTCCAAGTTGTTGAAGTTGTCTGGTAGGGTGATAGCATGCATAGGAGCAATAATGCCCTCAGTAGGAAGGTCAACATCTCCTGCCTTGAAAGCCTGTCAAAAAGACAAGCAGTTGACTTCACTGAACAAATCTCACATGTGCAAGCAGCTGCTGACACGCCACTTTGGGCACGTGAAGACAGCTTTGCGCACCTGCTTGATTTTGACAAGCGCTTCATTGCAGTCTGAGTACAGGTAGTTGATTTTGCGGGAGTAAATCCGGACCACTCCTAGCAACAGCTGACCCGAGAGCCTTAACGCCAAGGGAGCTTCTGGATTGATGATCGAGTCTGTAGCAAACACACGATGTTGCCTCTGATAAATGCACGGTCTGGAGAGTATGCATCCTAGTATAAGACTCACCAACAGAGCTAGAAATGTTGGTCTCGTATATCTGGTTACGCTTGAGGCGTTTGTCCAAGTGACCCGCTATCCACACGGTTCCTAGCGGACCCTTTTTGGCAAGCAGTTGAACAGAGTAGAACATGTTGGACTGTACGAGGACTTGTGAGGCCCAACTTGTCTTGCCTGCCCCAAGCCTGTCCTTGCAGGGGCAGGTTCCGTTGAGGTCAACGCCACAAGCAAACCAAAAAGCAACTAACGCTTGCAGAGACGTTGACCGGGTCGTTGGTGTCAGCGCACTTCACAGCATGCTGCGCTGTGCTTTGAATGCGGAGTCTTCCTCGATATTTTTGAGAGCCTTGAGGTCAGTCAACGCCATGTCAAGATCCACGCTTGCCACAGTCATCGCAAGACTTGCAAGCGCGGATCGCTGCTCAGTAGCACGCGCCGGAACTTGGTCTTTGACGCGACAGCGCAGTTTTGAGAGCATGCCGCTTGCAAAGGAATACCCAACTCGACATGCTTGAAGCAAGATCATAGACCTGTTGAAACTGACGACGCGAGTTCACCGAGGCCCATGAACATGTAACCCTCTGACAACACAGAAATTTTTGTCATCGCCGCCTAATCTTCCTGTCTATAGCGCAGCATGGTCACAAAGGCCGGTGCCGAGTTGGAAGGCCCGTCTGGCAGGTGCTTCTTTCGTGACCTTTTAAGCGCAGAGTATGTCCTCAACCGCTCAACGCTTTTCACAGAAGCACAATGGCTACAGGCCTAAGTATGATGACCTGCTTTCAAATCCCACATCTGATGCCCAGGCTGCTGGTCATACGCGTGCCAGTGCAGCGTACAAACAAAAGGCAGGCCCTGCTGATAATGCTCACTGTCAGATGATGTAGTTATGAAAGCAACAGACAGTTGGAGTTTCTTCAGGCTGCCATGGTCCCTGCAGGGTGACCGGTTTAGGTTGGCAACACAGGCTTTTGACCGCCAATATGCGCATATTTACTTTCAGCGTCTGATGCTCATGAAACCACCACTGCTGACAAAAGTTAGGCAAAAGTGGCCAGGAGTTCAATGTGAGAGCAGTCTTCAGGACACACTGACAGCTGTGACAATTGTCTCATCTGCTGTAAATTGAGCGCTGTGCTGCAGTGGCAAACATCCTGACTCTGCCTGAAAATGATGAAGTATTGGTGGTTGGTACTGTTTACAAGGATATGAAGCTGAAGCCCAGCATTCTGGATGAGTATGTCAAGGTGTGCCTGTGGATCACCGGACCACTCGAATAGCCACACACGCACGTATCTGCTGTGTTGACCCATGTGCTCACATCATGCTTGCTGCTGCTGTTGTCAAAAGATGAGAAGAC
>JAABUO010008672.1_pt1 | contig 11456 bp, 9 predicted proteins | sample 5559291 | NCBI WGS metagenome assembly JAABUO01 (sample SAMN10711878, study PRJNA513372) | rock metagenome | isolation source: Antarctica rocks | place: Antarctica: Victoria Land, Finger Mt sud | reverse complement strand
GTCGAGAGGGAACTTGAGAGGGCAGGTGGGTAGAGATTGAGGCAGATCTGTATGCAAGGAGGCACCTTTAAGCTTACCATATCTATCTGGCTTGACTAGACTGTTTAAAGCATAGGTGGTCTGGTTGGTGAGGCAGCCTGCAGCACAGACTAGTCAACTCATATTGAGAACCCTTTCAGCGGCAAAAGCTTGCAAAAGCTTGCTAATTCCAGCATGTGACAATGAACAGTCATCAGCAATTGGCACTTCTGACATTCTCTACATCTTTCAAGCTGAGAATGTGCACACCTACAGGCAATGTCAATGATTTGCATGTGCGGTTATGGATATGCATCAAAGGTATGCCTGATCAGACATCATGACAGACAGCCTACCTTCTTGTCAACATCCTGCTGAAGCTGGACCCCATGAGAAGAAGGTGTGGCAGCTGCAGATTCACCTGCATATTGCATGCAAAGGTCTGATTGGCTGGGGTTAAGGGGGGAGGCAAGGGGTCACAGGAGAAGGAGGTTGGGGTGGGGGGGGGAAGAGTGAGAGGGGGGGGGAAACAGTGAGGGGGGGGGGGAAGAGTGAGGGGGCGAGAGGGGAAATGAGAGGGTAGGGCACTAAGAGCTGGGCAGAGGGTGAGGCAGATCTGTACGCACGGAGGCGCCCTTAAGCTCACCATGTCTATCTGGCCTGGCTGAGTGCTTGAAGCGTAGATGGCCTGATCTTGTGTTCCCAGCGGCGCAGCCTGCATATATGCAAGTCAGATACTCTGAGAACGGTGTAAGTGGCAGCTAGCCGACAGCTCATGAAAGAGAGGCATCGCCAGCACGTGACAATCAATACAAATCAGCAACTGGCATTTCCAGCATTCTCTACAATTTTCAGACTGGTACTATGCACACAAACAGTAAGGACTTTGCACCTATGGGGAAAGTATGTGAGTGCAGGGCTGATGAAAGTAAAGCCTCGTCTTTGATCACAGAGACACAATGAAGCTGGCAGCGCACAGTCAGCACTGCATGGACTGCTTGATGAGGCGAGCAACTGTGAATGCAACAGCAGTGACAAGCAGCAGCTCAAGCAATAGCTGAACAACAAGAAAAGCCCAGTACTCAAAGTGATCTGAGCTGTAGCTGAGACCTTCGGCAACAGTGGTTTGCAGTTGCTGACATGTGACTGATGAAAGCTCTCAGCTCTGCAGGTTGTGCACCAGACAATTTCAAAAAAGGTAGCTATACGCCTGTGTGTGTCGACAGTGCTCTCCCCTTTATGCATTTAACAGGTCGCCGAACTGAGCTGTCATCACCAAGCTCAAGACATGCTTACAGCATACCTGAAAGTTCTTTGCAGTGCAACGTTGGCGGCGGCACGCCCACACAAGTCCCAGTCAAAATCAGACAACTCCATGCCAGCCATTTGTGTTGCCGGCAACTTGTTCAGCTGCAGCAAACAAAGCAGCGTACAATGCACCAACCCCTGTCAACAGGGCAGCTTTGATATGCTGCTTAACGGCAACAACGTTTCTGCTGATCTGGTGAGTTACTGCATTCAAACATGTTGTGAAGTGGCTGCAGCAACAGTGAGCTAACAAAATTGTGCATTTGACATGTGTCAGAAGGTGACATAACTCGCCTCACAGTCGCATGCAAATTTGCTTCCAGCACAGCTAGAACTTTGCTATCTGCTAACATGTGTCACAAAGTCTCAAGTGAGCATTGGCTGCCCTGTCGGCAAAAGAAATCATATGATCTGCAGTGACAACAGGACGTGATGCTACTGTCTGCTTAGATGTTTCTGCCATGTCTGCTGTCCATCAGGACACCGTTAGAAGCTGACGCAACAATTGCTGGCAGCTGGAACCTGGAAGATCCACCTGAAAATGAGTATACAGTATCAGCTTCAGAGGAAAGCACTGCAAATCAGCCAGGAATGTGGCGCATAACCAACACCGGGCTACAGCAAGCGGCGCATGTTCAAGACAGAAAGACACTTTTGCGCAGACACAAACAAGCCAGGGAAAGAGCGTACATATGGACATACTCGAAAACTGCTCCCAGGTCTGCTGCACCTGTGGAACAGTTATCTAGTACATGGAGACCAGCGCTGATATGCTCTGCAGGACCAATAAGTATCAGCCATGATTGAAGCTGCAAGGCAACCGTACAGGAACTTGAAATGACAGGATTTTGTGCCTGCTTGTGCAGACTTACTTGGAGAGACAGCAAGTAGAAAGTAGAAGCTGAAGAAAAGCATCACACCGCTGTGCTTCCATCAGGCAAACTCGTGCCTCATCTATGGCCTGTCAACTGGCAGGCACCTTAACTTGAGTTGTCTTGGCTGGAGGAGCAAATACTACTTTGTACAATGCCAGGTCTGCCAAGAGCAACTGTCTGCCGGCTGTCATTCGACAGCTTCGCCTCACGAGTCGTCTGCATTTCCTCTCCACGCTCCCATGCCGGCCATTTGTACAAAGGTAATTTTAATTTGCCCTCTGATCAGAAGACGTTGGCTGCCTGTGTACGAGTTCTTTTGACAGTTTGCTCCACGCAATCTGCGCACACGCAAGAAGCGTGCGTCATGACATAGACGGGCGTAAAGGTGCGGTTTGACACGCGACCTACACTACTTGTCGAGTTGGCGTTAGCAACAAAAGGCGCGGGAATGTTTCGCACGTTTTAGAAAACCTATTGACGGAACTGTAACCCTAACTCGCTGCCTTCACATCTGCGCGAACCTCACTGGGCCATGGCCGTTGTCCTGCTCGCTTGTGAGATATATCAGTCTCGCAGCAGCTTTCACCACATGAGGGCTCTATGCTGTTGTAAAGTCGTGGCTGCACGCAGCCGAAATGTGATCACGTCTGAAGGCTTGTTTTGTGCCCCCATAGCCGTACCTCCGGGCTCAGCTCCTGGTCCCGGGACAGACACGAACATCCGATAGTGAACATCCTCTTGTTCCACTAATCAGCTTCTTGCCATCCATTGCTGGCTCTGGGGTTGGATTGGTAAGCATATTGGTGCTGTTCACCAAAAACGCAGCCTGGGCACACTTTGAAAAACTCCACTCAGTTGCATGACATAGAGAGACATTTGTAGACCATGAGCACAAGCTTTTTTTGAATTGCTTGCTGACCCTCCTGGAGTAGTTGTTGCAAAAGTCTGATGACAGTTGCACCTCTCCCGTTGTAAGAATGCATACATCACATGCTGCTCTGTCAAAATCAGCAAATGCTGCAACTTATGTTGGTGGTCAGCTGCTGCAGCAACAATATCTCTTTTTACTTGCAATGAAGATTACCTGCAAGTGGTGTGAGCCATGGCGACATCATGCCATCTGTCTGTCAGTCAAGACTGTCAGACGTCCACACAGCAGAGCAGTCGGAAAGACCTGAGCAAGATGATGGCTTCTGGGCTTGTAGCTTCCTGTTCTGTTCTGGTGCTGGGGCAAATGGTGTGCACCTACCAGTTACAGAGTACACCTCTGCTTCAGGTATATAACGCTTTCTGCAGCAATCTTACTGTTTCCTTTGCTGCATGCACTGCAAGGCCTGCATGAGTCCTGAATAATCTGAAATTGTGCATGACTGCCGATGACAGTTCCAGGCCAATCTCTGGACTGAATGCACATGTGCAATCCCCAGGTCAAATTGGATCACCAGCATATAAAACAGAGTTGTCAAGACCAGCATGTGTTGGTTTTACTGTGTGATCACAGATGACATCCAGCAGTGCCTGCCAAATGAGTAAGACCACATGCTGAAATAGCTCTGCAGTGGCTAGACAGTGCCGTGTTAAGCATCTGCTACTGGAACATATATGCGTCCATCTCCTCTTTTCCATAGTCGTGAATTTTGATATGATTGCCAACACGTGTCCAGCATTTGGTTGTGCAGGCTTTGGGCTTATGCATGCTGGTTGCTGATGGTGGACCTGCACATCTGCTGGTAGGTATGGGCAAGAAGCTGAAGCCTATAGAGCTTTGCTCTTACACTCTGGCATGCAACGCTGCACGCTCATGATCAATCAATTGCAATGCCTAGCTAGTCAATGGACGAGTAGCAGTATATAGCAAAGCCTCTCTTGGTCATGAACGTTGCAACAATTGTGGAGGCACCGTGGTGGTATTTTCTGAAGCTAATGCACAAGAGACACCCGGCTATAGCTAGGCATGACTTAAGAGTTGTTAAGGGATTTGAGACAACATCAGAACAGTCTCTTTCAGAGGTTTAAAAAACAAGTTGTGATGCTGAACAAGTCTGAAAGAAATCAGACTTCTTTAGGTGATGTCAGACAACGCTGTTAATGTCTTAAACTTTTTCAGGGGCTTAAGACTATGCTGAGAAAGTCTGTAAGATCTTTCAGACTGCTTCAGGTAATGTCAGGCAACGCTGAATAAGTCTCAAGGTATTTCAGGGTCTTAAGGGTGTGCTGAAATAAAGTCAGGCACCTTCAGGGTTTTAAGGTCGTGCTGATCGTACTTCAGGTCTCGTAGTGCAGGTCTCACAATGCATGGGGACAATGACCACTTGCATAGCCATTTGGTAGTGGCACATCTTGTGTAAGCATGCACACCCCGCAAGGCATGTGCCTGTGCTTGCAGCTGCAGAGCAGAACTAAGTTCCCAGCAAGATTTTGCTTGATCAGAGACACCCCTGCTTGGAACAATTACCCTGTGTGGTGGTGAGGACTTTTACGGCATTGCACAACAAGTCTACAAGAAGCGTACAATAAGTTGCCGCATTATGTGTTGAACCAAGGTGCTGCTGTGCATATTGATGGTAGGAGACGTGCGTCATGCATATGCTGAGGAAAGGCATCGAGTGCATGCTGCTTCAAGTGATGGTGAGCATAATGGTGGCATTGAGCTGAAGCCTTAGGTGTGATTGTGGACGGCACTCGAGTGGGGACGGTGTGACGTATGCCCCTGATGCTTTCCTCTCACTGACAGATGTCTTGTCAGGATGCATCTTAGTGTGCCACTTGCTCAGAGATATCATTCAACGCGCAAGCTTCGACTGTGTGCCGGATAGCACTAAGCCAATTACCTGTGTAATCGTCATTCTGTGGACAGCAGAGTCCTAGACCTTGCATGTATATAGCGATACCGATACTAACACTAATGTGGAAAGCCTGCATCTTTTCAGCTCTCACTTTGGCTATGCAGTACTGCATGGATGGCTGCTGATCAGCCATGCCCATTTTAGCCAATTGTTTCTGACACGTGTAAATGTGCCTTTGACATGAAACCAGCATGCTATCAAGTGTCACCAGATCTTTTATGCAGCAAGCATGATCCTTAATGTGCAATTGTGTTGTAAGTAAAGACAAAGAATAGACACACCCAAGGACAGGCTGGTCACAAATTTTGACCAATCACCAATCTAGAAGTCCCAAGCATGCTCCTCCTCTTTGTCAAAAGAACCTTGCCCATAAATTGCATCAAACAACAAAATGTATGCCTCCCTGACTCTCTCAGGCAGACTTGCAACAGCTGCAGCAGCTGCCACAGTGTAGAGCTGCGAGCTGTTGAGCCTCCATGCCGCTGGAAGTTGTCAGCGCTGAATTTTGCTTAGCCACCTCAAAGTCACTTTTCAACACCTCAAGCTTGCATATTGCCTTGCGCCCATCCCCCTGCAACACTCTAATTATCATGCTTTGGTGTTTATGAAGGAGTCTGCCCTGATCCTGAACTTTCTGTTCTTGCCTATTTGTTTCATCCTACAACTCCTGCACAGCTTGAATAATTAGCTGTGCAGTCTTTGTTATGAGGTTAATAAACCCGGAAGGGTATTCCTCCGAGTCAGCAGCAGTTGCTACTGAAATGCTTGCTGGAGTTGCATGAGCTGAGTTCCTAGTAAGAGCTTACTTGATCGAAACATCCCTGCTTGCAACAATTCAGCTGTGTTGACGTAAGCTGATGGTGAGGACATTCACAAGCTCATGTGCTTCAATACAAAGCAAACCTTGTCTTGCCTGGCATGCATAGTACTATGCATCACTAGTGACACCGTCTTGTTGTGTCTCTCGTCCTAGCACCTCAGTTCGGAGGTGTTGAAATGCTTCTGTCGGGCCCTGGTCTTCAAGATTGTGCTTGGAAGCTTCGATGGCATGACTTCTCGTACTACAATCAATCAATCAATATATTTAATGTCCTGGGGGGCAACTGGGACCCAACAGACAAGAAGTTCAGTTCAGTGAATTCATACAGGCAAGATTTGCTTCCTACATGCAAAGCATTCCCTAAGAAAACCACCACATGCATTTGGTTCACACAAAGTCATAAAGTCTGCAATAGTACAACAGTGCTGCAGGAGGTCCAAATGCTACTAGATTGAACGCGAGCAAGGGTATCGTTCACGTGCTTATACCATTACTCATCACAGTCGATCTTCACGTAAATTTGGGATATCACATGGTCGTCACTTTGACTGGGGTGCACTGACGCAGCGAGAGGTCTGGCCAGGCGACCCTATGTAAGAGTCGCGACGAAACACAAAGTTGCTGGTCATCCGTGCGTTTGTCCTCAAGTTGGCGGTACCTCTCTGTATCCGGTCGGAAATTCGCCTTGGTCGGATTCACCCGCAGCGGATCGTGCGGGCCGTGCCTGACGCACTCGCACGGCCCCGTGAAGCAGCATGGCAAAACCAAATGGTGATGCCTTCTTTTGGAAGCACGCCCGCTGCCGTAGCTTGCTCAAGCCACCTTGCCTGCTGATATGCATAAGGGGCACAATCTTGCGTCAATAACGGAAACGGCAAGCCGACTGCGTGCAGGCTCAGCGCCAAAGCCCAAGCTGTTGATAGCTAACAGAGGCGAGATCACCCGTCGGGTCATTCGGTCAGCCAAGGCCCTCGGCATCCCGACGGTTGTGGTCTTCACCGAGCCAGACGCCCTATCCCTGCATGTGAAAGATGGCGACGAGGCTGTCTGCCTAGGCTCCTCTCCGAAAGAGTATACTAACGCTCAAAAGCTCCTGGAGGTGGCCAAAACAACCAAGTATGCCTGAGGACAGGCTCTGCAGTTCCCAGGGTCAAAATAGCCAAAACAGCTGTCTACCAGTCACCGTTGCTGAACTGCCTGCAGCACATCCCGTCATGCAATGCTTGCTACATAGCATACTGAGTGTCAACTACGTGCATTATATGTTCGTTTCCTACAATGCAATGCAGTGTCCACCATGTGAGCATGTCCTCGTTGCCAGCAATGGCATCACTGACTCATGACATGACACCTGATGCTTTCTTTGCAGGTGCAATGCTGTGCATCCAGGCTATGGTTTCCTCAGTGAAAGCGCTGAGTTTGTGGACATGTGCGAAGAAGCCGGCATTGCTTTCTTGGGTCCCAAATCAGACACCATGCGGCTGTTCAGTCGAAAGCATGATGCCAGAGCTTTTGCTGAAAATGCTAAAGTACCAATCTTGGCAGGCGAGCAAGCTCAATCACAACCGCAGTGCAGTTGTTGCATGCTGTGCCTTGGCTTTGGCACACCAAGGATCTACAAAAGCGTAATGAAAGGCACATGACTTGCTTCCATGCCAAGCAACTGGATACTTTGTGAGGTTCACAGCATGTTTCATGTAGTCATGCTGCACAAAACACTTGAGGAGTCAGCACAACCACATTGCCTCATGCAAGCATTGGTGTCAACACAACATGTCATTTGCAATGAATCTGGGTGAAACAAGGCTGCTGGTGTAGGTAGCAGCCTGTTGAGCTCAGTTGAAGAAGCTCAGGCTCAAGCTGACAAGGTGCCATCATTCATGCCTCATTGTGCATCCTAGCACACATTTATAAAGCTGTGCAGTTATTGTACTGCTGCATGCTGAGTGCCATAGATACATGCATGCATGCATGCAGAGCAGCAGCGCATTTACCTGCATACATTTCTCCTTTTGTATCGGGCTGGTTGTTGTGCTTGCACAGTGTCAAGCATGCGTCTCTGCAACCTTGGAGCTGCGTTTTTGCACAGCTCAAGATGCATGTCACCTACACAACAACCACCTTAAGATCCACCCCCAACCAGCCCCCACCACCCCAGGCTTGCACTTTTCATTTGTCATGCACCTGGCTTGCACTTTTCAACTTTCATGCACCTGGCTTGCAGTTTTCAAATTTCCTGCACCTGCCTGTGTTGAAATCATTTGACCCCACTTGTGATGGCTCATCCCAGGTGGGGTACCCAGTGTTGCTGAAGGCAACAGGGGGGGGTGGAGGCATTGGCATCTATATCTGCCATTCCAAGGATGATCTGGTCAAGAACTTTGAGACTGCTGGCAGGTGCAACTTGCTTGTATGGGACTGCATGGGGACTGTTTGCAGGATTGCAGACGCAGCTCTCATTGCATCTTTGTCTTCAACATGCATCAGCGCTGAAATTGTTATTCAACTGGTTGTGGTGACTCTATTTGAGCTGCAGATTTTGCAGTTGTGATCAGTCTATCAATGACAATCTGCCCTTGCCCATGATTTAGTCAGGCTGTCAGCAGGAAGGAACACTAAAGTATGTTAAAATGCTGGAGGTTCATGTGATATAGGAGCTGCTAAGATGGCCATGGCTCTAAGTCTGCCATTACCTTATTGTATTGTTGTGCATCTGTACTGTTGTATCACTGTACTATACTGTTGTACTGTTACTGTATTGTGCTCGTGAACCTGAGTGCACGGCACAAGAGACGCTGTGCGTGTGCGTGAGCATACAGCGTTGTCAGGTCAGAGGCTGCCATAGTTGTTTGTTTGTACCTCACAAAATTATTTTGATTGTCCAAGATGCCTCTGAAGCTTGAAACCTTGTAGCACGAGCCAGCTATGCCGTGTTGAGCTATGCTAGGCAGTGTTGCATTTTCTGCTGTGCTTAGGGTTTAGTGTTTTAGTGTGAAGCTGTGTAGCAAAAGCTAATGCTTTCCCAGCAGTATCCACTGCATGTCACATTCACATGGGCTTCAGTCTGCTGTATGACTCTACAGGCAGGGCAAGGCCAATTTTGGAGATGCTGGCGTTTTCGTTGAGAAGTATGTCCAGCGTGCACGCCACATTGAGGTGCAGATGTTTGGGGATGGCGAAGGTAACATGGTGACCTTTGTTGAGAGGGAATGCTCGATACAGCGGCGGCATCAGAAGATTGTGGAGGAAACCCCTTCGCCTTATGTAGGTAAGGTCACTCACTCACTCACTCACTCACTCACTCACTCACTCACTCACTCACTCACTCACTCACTCACTCACTCACTCACTCACTCACTCACTCACTCACTCACATTCCTTCCTTCTAGGGGAAGCATACCAACAACAATGTGTGTTCATGTGTTCTAAATCGACCTGAGCAACTTCATGCCAACCAATGCAACTATGACCAGGGTCCGGTCATTGTTTCAACATGCAATATAGCACTGCATTCAAGTTGCCTCTACTGAAGGGGAAATCATCAAAACAACGGCAGCAGAGCTGAGCAGCAACTGCACAGAGACACTAGATTGACAATCAAATCACCGAGTCTCAACCGTCACGTTACATGACATAGTGAAATACTGACTGCTAACAGCAACACTAACCTCTTTGCTTGCACTCATATGTAGGATAATGTAATGCGAGTGTCACATGTCTGCTGCAGATAGGATGGGATCACACCTGAGGCAGGAGTTGGCGGCAGCAGCGAACAGGCTTGGGTCTGCCGCCAAGTACCGGTCTGCTGGCACAGTAGAGTTCCTGGTGGATGATGATACTGCCAAGTTCTACTTCCTGGAAGTCAACACGCGTCTGCAGGTCAGCTGCTGTCACACGCTATTTGCCGCATGTTGCGTCGGGCACAGAGTCAAACACATGACGTACATGTAATGCATAGCGGTGACTCTTGTCACTCTTTTGTTGATACTCTTTTGCATGGGCTGCTGTCTGGTGCATACATGTTTTGTCATCTGAACAAACATCTGGATGCTGAGACCCTGCTATGCATGCTGAGATGCTGAGACCCTGCTATGCATGCTGAGACGTTGCTCTCCTGACTTTGCATGCTACAGCAGTTTCATATTACTGCTGTAAGCACTGTGGTAACCTGTATCAGGTCTTGGTGATCATCAGAGTAATGTTCTGCAGGTGGAGCATGGCATCACAGAGATGGTAAACAGGGTAGATTTAGTTGCCTGGCAGCTCAAGCTACAATGCCCAGGCTTCAAAGTAAGGCAATCAGTCATCCCCCCCCCTCCCTGACAGCCCTTGGTCCACATGACCTGCTGTGTGCTTTGAACAAGACATGCTGATGCTCAAATGCGTCTTCTAAAACCATCCAGCATCAAAATCAAATTGTGCGTGAAACAGGTGTGATAGCGCAAGGCACAGTGTTTTGCCACCTGTAGCTGCCAAGCTCTCATGGGGGAAGAGACACCCTGCATTTGTCATGCACCTGATGATGTGCGTTGATCTGTAGCAGCAACTTGATCTAAACCTGATGCAGGCAGACAGCCTGGTTGACTTCAAGCCAAGCCACAAAGGCCATGCAATCGAAGTCAGGATCAATGCTGAAGACCCTTTCAGGGACTTCGCACCTTCGGCAGGAACCCTGGGCTTAGTGGAGTGGCCAGAATGCAGCTCTAAGACTGGTGAGCATCTTGTCTTGCCATCATCTTCAGATTGATGGCTGTGCTGTGCTGTGCTGTGCTGTGCTGTGCTGTGCTGTGCTGTGCTGTGCTGTGCTGTGCTGTGCTGTGCTGTGCTGTGCTGTGCTGTGCTGTGCTGCCTGGCTGCACAACCAGGCAATCATGCAAGCATGCAGCACTGTGCTGGCACAAATTGCCCAAACTTTATGCCAGACATTTGTGTTACATGGAATATATTCTCTGCAGCCGTGCGTAACACAACATCTGTATTTTCGCAGCCTTGCGTTACACGCACCATCATGCCCTGATTGCCTTGCGTCTGGTTCCCTGTCCTTGACTGTGCGGTGCCTTGCAGGCGTCAGAGTGGACAGCTGGATTGAGAGAGGCACAACCGTCAGCCCTCACTATGACTCCCTGCTGGCAAAGCTGATGGTATTTGCACCTGACAGAGCAGCTGCTACAAAGAAGATGAGTGGCGCCCTTGCAGAGACACAGGTGCGACCATGCTGTGCAAAGAGTTGTCTTCCTGCTGTCTATGCTCCTGCAGCACAGCACAGCACAGCACAGCACAGCACAGCACAGCACAGCACAGCACAGCACAGCACAGCACAGCACAGCACAGCACAGCACAGCACAGCCCAGCCCAGCCCAGCCCAGCCCAGCCAGCGCAGCATGACAGCAAAGTGCAAATCCTGTTCTGCTTGCACTCTATCACTTTATCTATCCATCAGTGCAAGCAGCCTACAAATGTCTGCTTGCAGCTTGGCAACACCACTACACCCACCAGAAACTTTTTGACGTTGGCAACAACATCAGGACAAGAGTCTGGCTGCATCTGCTCAACCCTGCCCAAGTCTTGTGTGTAAGTACCCAATGAGAG
>JAABUO010008671.1_pt1 | contig 11456 bp, 10 predicted proteins | sample 5559291 | NCBI WGS metagenome assembly JAABUO01 (sample SAMN10711878, study PRJNA513372) | rock metagenome | isolation source: Antarctica rocks | place: Antarctica: Victoria Land, Finger Mt sud | reverse complement strand
CGCCCACCCGAGTGGCGATCCGCGCGTTCGCCAACCCCTCGACTGCGAACAACAACACCTGCGCCCGCTGCACCTCACGATGCGGCGCAGTCTGCGAGCGGGCAATCACCTCCAAAGCCGCACGCTGCCCCCCCGAAATCATCAAAGCTGCAGCAGGCGTCATCACCCGCCCAGTCTACCGCGGAAGCCACCGATTATTTTGGAGACACACCACTAGATGCTCTCACCCGCGCACGCACCGCTGATGCCAGCCGGCCCCGTCAGCAGGTCACTTGATGACCTGTGGGTTCACCGGTGAGCCGACGGCGCCGGGGATCACCAGCGGTGGGCCGACGAACAGGAATTCGTACTGCCCGTCCTCGGCGCAGTCCACCGCGAGCGGGTCGAGGTCCCAGATCTCCCCGACCAGCAGGCCCATGCTGACGATGAGGATCAGGTGCAGCGGCTGGAAGACGCCGGGCAGCTCGTTCGGGCGTACCTCGGCGCCCCACGTGTCCGTGGCGATCGCTGCGACCTGCTTCTCGTGCAGCCACGGGGCGGCCACCAGTGACAAGCCGGGTGAGTCACCCGCCGAGTAGCCGTCCCAGCCGGGCTTGCCCCGCCGCTTGGCCATGTCCCCGGTCCGGATCAACAGCACGTCGCCGGGCTCGACGGTGACTCTGTGGGCCGCGCAGGCCTCCTCGAGGTCCTGGGGTGTGATCGCGTAGCCTGTCTCCAGTACGTCGACCCCCTTGACTCGGGGCAGGTCCAGCAGCACACCCCGCGAGACGACCGTCGGCATGTTCTCCACACCACCGCGAGCAGCACCCTTGGCGGTCACCTCACCGGCACTGAAGCCGTTGTACATCTTCCCCGCGCGGAAGATGTGGCCCAGTGCGTCCCACTGGCTGCCGCCCTGCAGGAAGAAAAACAGGCTGTCATCGGCGAACCCGAAGCCCAACTTGTCCTCGGCATAGGCCTGGACTCCGGCCAGGTGGTCGGTGCCGGTGGCCACCATCTGGTGGAGCGGGTTCACCCGGCCGAACGCACCCGTCTGCGGTCCGTTCTCGTCCATGGGCAGCTGCAGCGAGATGGTCTTTCCCTGACGGACCAGTCCGGCCGCGGCCCGCACCTTGTCCGCAGTGATGTAGTTTAGGGTCCCGCGCTGGTCGTCCTGTCCCCATCTGCCCCAGTTGGAGCAGGACGCGTAGTACTCGTCGAACAAGGCGAACGTCGGTTCAGGAGTTTGTGCTGCGGTCACTGGGTACGGCCCTTTCCTCGGGAGCACCGATCAGTTCGTGCTCTTCTCCGGGCCGTCGGTGCGGTCGGCCGGAGCAGCAGTGCAGCAGCCCGGACGAGGGGCCTCACGGGCGGCGTCCGGGGCGGTCGACGGTGGCGCGCTCGACCAGGCGGGTGGCGAAGAGCTGTTCGCGACCGGGGCCGATCGTGGCAGGGTTTTCGATCCGTTCGACGAGCATCCGAGCAGCGGCACGAGCCATGTCTCCGAAAGGCTGGCGCAGGGTGCTCAGCTGGAAGACCTCCCAGGCGGCCATTGGGATGTCGTCGACGCCCAGGATCGACAGATCCTGGGGAATCTGGACACCGAGTGACAGCGCGGCGTCCATCGCGCCAAACGCCACCACGTCATTGCCGCAGAAGATGGCGGTCGGCGGATCCGGCATTCGGAGCAGTTCGCGGGTGTGCTGGTACCCGCTCTGGTGGGAGTAGGTGCCCAACCGGATTAACGCCTCGTCCGGTCGGGCGCCGTGGGTCTCCAGCGCATCGATGAAGCCGGCCATCCGGTCCCGGCTAGTCGAGGTGTTCGCCGGGCCACGGATCAGACCGATGCGCTCGTGCCCCAGTTCCAGCAGGAAGCGACCGCCAACCAGCCCTGCGCCGCGGTTGTCACTGACCACGCGGTCGACGTCGAGCCCGTCGATGTATCGGTTGAGCAGTACCATCGGCAGGCCCCGCTGCTGGAACAAGGTGCCAAAGGGGGACCCGAGCGTCGCGGTGGTCACCAGGACGCCATCGATCGACCGGTCCAGGAGCCGGGTCAGGGCCTCCTGACCGGTGGGGAGGTCGGTCCGTTCGGTGAAGAGGACGACGCGGTAACCCATGAGTTGCAACTCGTCGTAGATCGGGGTCAGCAACGTGGGAAAAAACGGATTGGTGAGGTCGGCGACGATGACGGCGACGGTGTGCGTCGACCGGGAAGCGAGGCTGCTGGCAAGGGAGTTGGGTATGTAGCGCAATCGACGAGCGGCCTCGTCCACGCGTCTGCGGGTGTCTTCCCGGACCCGGGGATCCCCGCGCAGCGCCCGCGAGACCGTCGACTGGGAGACCCCAGCCTCACGGGCGACGGTCCAGCTGGTGGTCACCGCGTCGCCGTCCGGTTGGGCGCCGATATCCGCAACCTCGACCTCGGCTCCAGGCAGGTAAGGGGAGCCAGCCGACGTCATGGCATCGCCCGGATACTTGCCCGGCGCCTGTCGGTCAGCGACGGCCATCGCGGAGCCCTGCACGAGTGTGGGGGCTGTGGCCGGCATCCGGGGTGCTCCCCGGCGGCATGACAGTCAGCACCGAGCAGCTCCCACTTGGCTCGCTGCGCATGCTCCTCGCTTTCTCTGGCGGGGCGAGCGTCGTGACGGCCCCCGTGGGTGACGCGGAGCATGATCGCGCCTGGCTGCCCTGCGCACCGTCGACTGCCCCTTGCCGGTCGATGCGGGAACTTCTGGTCGGGCAGACGTGGTGCACATCGCCGGACGAAGCGTACTCTCCATGCAGACGTATGCACCAGTCAAGTCCCCGTCCGGTTCGCAGGTGGCAGGCCCACATCGACCGGCCCGGTTGTCACGCGACGTTAACCACCGTAATCGGCGAGCATCATCAGCCGGACTGCGGGGGCGCTATCGAGACTCAGGCGCGCGCTGTATAGCCAGGACGGCCCTATCTTTGGTATGACTTGGTATGCACAACCGAGCTGAACCCTCAAGGTAATCTGGAGCGACGTGAGCCAGCAGATGAAGGAGGCGACGTCGAGTGCGACGTCGCAGGTGAGCCGCACGGACGTCCAAGAGGTCGTCTCGGCGGTGATCGAGGACGTGCGGCAGCGCGGTGACGCCGCCGTCCGGCACTACTCGGAGAAGTTCGACAAGTGGTCCCCGGACAGCTTCCGGTTGACCGAGGAGGAGATCGAGAAGATCGTCTCCAGCGTGCCGGACGGGGTGCTCAACGACCTGCGCACGGTCCAGGCCAACGTCCGGGCCTTCGCCGGGCACCAGCTGGAGTCCATGCGCGCCTTCGAGGTCGAGACTCAGCCCGGGGTCTTCCTGGGGCAGAGGCATCACCCCATCGCCTCGACCGGGGCCTACGTGCCGGGCGGTCGCTACCCGCTCACGGCATCGGCGCACATGACGGTCGTCACAGCCAAGGTTGCCGGGGTGGAGCGGGTCACCGCCTGCACGCCACCGATCCGTGGGAAGATCCCCGCAGCGACGATCGCCGCCTTGCATCTGGCCGGTGCCGACGAGATATTCCTGCTCGGCGGCGTCCAGGCGGTGGCCGCGATGAGCATCGGGACGGAGACCATCGGCAAGGTCGAGTTGCTGGCCGGCCCGGGCAACGCGTATGTGGCGGAGGCCAAGCGCCAGTTGTTCGGTGAGGTGGGCATCGACCTGTTCGCCGGCCCGACGGAGATCCTCGTCGTCGCCGATGACGCCGCGGATCCGTTCGTCGTGGCCGTCGACCTGCTTAGCCAGGCGGAGCACGGTCCCGACTCGCCAGCCATCCTCATCACCACCTCCGAGCGGGTCGGCGGGGAGGTCATAGCCCATATCGACCAGCTGTTGCCGGGGATGCCGACCAACGACATGGCTGGACCTGCCTGGCGCGACCACGGCCAGGTCCACGTCGTGGACGACCTGGACGAGGCCTACCGGCTCGCCGACGCCTTCGCGAGCGAGCACGTGCAAATCCTCACGGAGCAGCCTCGCGAGGCGCTGGAGAAGATGCGCAACTACGGCGCGCTCTTCCTCGGCGAGGGCACGTGCGTGTCCTACGGCGACAAGGTCATCGGTACCAACCACGTGCTGCCTACCAGGGGCGCCGCCCGGTACACCGGTGGACTGTGGGTCGGGAAGTACCTGCGCACGGTGACGTATCAAGAGGTCACCGTGCCCGCGTCCAGCGCGGCTCTCGGGGAGCTCTGCGGCCGGGCGGCGCGCATCGAGCTGTTCGAGGGGCATGCCCGGTCCGGGGACGTCCGGGCCGCCAAGTACGCTGGCGCCCCCCTGCCGTGGGCACCGGACGTGTACGCCGAAGGCTGACCCGGCTCGCGCCCGATCGCCAGGTCCTGTCGCCTGCGTCCCTGCCCCAGGCATGACAACATGCCGATTCGAGAGGAACCGCTTCATGAGCCGGAGCACTAGCCGCACGGTAGACATTCACGCCCACGTGTTTACGCCTGCTTGCCAGGAGCTCGTCGCTGGCTTGATGGCACCGGAATACGATCCGTTCTCCTATTGGGGGGGCAAGGAGACCAACGAGTACCAAGGTGGGCACTTCGCAGGCATCCTCCCGAAGCTGACCGACTCGGCGGTGCGCATCGCCGACATGGATGCCATGGGGATCGACGTGCAGGCGATTTCGGTCGCCCCGCCGCAGTACTACTACTGGACGGACGTGGAGCTCGGCCGTCGCTTGGCGCGGATGCAGAACGAGAATCTTGCGTCCATGGTGCACGACAACCCCGACCGCTTCGTGGGTATGGCGACCGTTCCGCTGCAGGATGTCTCCTCCGCGGTCAAGGAGCTCGAGTACTGCATTCGCGAGTTGGGCTTCCGCGGTGTGGAGGTCAATACCAACGTCTTCGGTCTGGACTTCGACGACCCGCGCTACCGGCCGTTCTTCGCGATGGCCGAGGAACTCGACATCGTGGTCCTGCTGCATCCGAACGGCTTCACTGCCGGTGAACGGCTGCAGAAGTATTACATGACCAACGTCATCGGCAACCCGTTGGACACCACCGTGGCCATCAACCGGATCATCCACGGCGGCGTACTCGAGGAGTACCCGGAACTCAAGCTGTGCCTAGTGCACGGGGGCGGTTACCTGCCGTTCTACTCCTCACGGATGGACCATTCCTATGAGGCACGACCCGAAGGCCGCCACCACATCACCCGCCCGCCGAGTACCTATCTCAAGCAGGTCTACGTCGATTCCCTGGTCTTCGACTCGGCGCACCTGAAGTTCCTCACCCAGCAGATGGGGGCCGACCACGTGGTCCTCGGGACGGACTACCCCTTCGACATGGGTTTCTACGACCCGCTAGGGCAGCTCGATGGGGTTCCGGACCTCACCGATTCCGACCGGGAGCTCATCCGCAGCGGCACCGCCTCGCGGCTGCTCAAGCTCGACCGCTGAGATCCCCGTAGGGATCCGGCGACCGCAGGCGGGCACCACATGACGAAAGGAATGGTGCGTTGATCGACGTCGCGGTTGTCGGGATGGGCTGGTGGGGCCAGAACATCACCCGGTTGCTCAAGACGAGTGAACGGCTGCGGCCGACCCTCGGGGTCGATCCGCTGCCGGCCGGCCGGGCCTGGGCGGAGTCGGTGGGCCTGCCCACGGCCGCTGAGCTCGATGTCGCCCTGAGTGATCCGGGCATCGACGCGATCATCCTGTGCTCGCCGCACCGTTTCCACTCGGCGCAGATCATCGCCGCGGCGCAGGCGGGCAAGAACGTGTTCTGCGAGAAGCCGTTCTGCACCACGTCGGCCGAGGCGGACGCCGCGCTCACGGCCGTCGCGTCCGCCGGCGTCCATGTGGGTATCGGCCACGAGCGGCGCTTCGAACCGGCGGTCATGGAACTTCAGGAGCGCTGTCGCTCCGGGAATCTGGGGATCCCCTTGATGTTCGAGGGGAACTTCAGCCAGGATAAGTTCCTCGCCCTGCCGTTGGACAACTGGCGGCTGTCCACCGTCGAGGCACCGGTCGGTCCGTTGTCGGCCACCGGGATTCACCTCGTCGACCTGGCGATCAGCGTGTTCGGCACACCCTCGGAGGTCTGGGCCCGACTGGCCACGCGGGCCACGTCGTTCGCCAACGGCGACACCTTGTCGGTGACCCTGGGATTCCCGAGCGGTGCGACGGCGGCGATCACCGCCATCCTCACCACGCCGTTCATCGGCCGTGTGTGTGTGCTCGGGTCCAAAGGATGGAGCGAGATCCGCGATCGTAGCCATCCCGAGAGCCCGGCGGGCTGGGACGTCACGACCGTGCACCGGGGCGGAGACAAGCAGGAGCAGTTCTTCCCGCCGAGCGAGGCGGTGCGGGACAACCTCGAGCGCTTCGCCGACGCCGTCGAGGGGCGCGGCGACTATCCGGTCACCGCCGCCGAGATCCGCGCCAACGTCGCCACGTTCGAGGCGATCACCCGGTCCGCGAGCAGTGGCACCATCGAGAAGGTGGGTTGAGCCACCTCGCCTGAGCGACCCACACGCCCCATCCCGAGCCTCCAGGAGTTTCCGCATGACCGATCTCGATCTCCTCATCGCCGGGAGCACCGTCGTTAGCCCCACGGGGCGCCGCCGGCTGAACGTCGGCGTCCGCGACGGCGTGATCGTCCACGTCGGGCCGGACGCGCCGTCGGCCGCGCGCACCGTCGATGCCGGCGGCCTCTTCCTGCTGCCCGGTGGCGTGGACACCCACGTGCACCTGATGGACCCCGGCAGCCCGGAACGCGAGGACTTTCCGACCGGAACCTCCGCCGCCGCGGCCTCGGGCGTGACCACGATCATCGAGCACAGCCACGGCACGCCGGTGCGCACCGTCGAGGACTTGCGCGCCAAGGTGGACTACCTGCGCGGGCGCGCCAACGTCGACTTCGGGCTGGCGGCCCACGCGTGGCCGGGCCGCAGCACCGACGTCGCCAGCTTGTGGGCCGCGGGCGTGAGCTTCTTCAAGGTCTTCACCTGTACGACCCACGGTGTGCCCGGCCACGACGCTGCCCGGCTGCACGAGCACCTCAGCGCGACCGCGCAGGCCGGTGCGGTCAGCTTGCTGCACTGCGAGGACGAGTCGCTGACCGCGGCGGCCGAGGCGCTGCTGCGCGCCGACGGCCGGACCGACGGCGGCATCCTGCCTGACTGGCGCAACCGCGATGCCGAACTCGTGGCCGCCGCCGTTGCTGCCCTGCTGGTCCGCCGCTGTGGCGCACGCGCGACCATCGCCCATGTCAGCCATCCGGAGGTCGCCGGCTACATCGCAGCCGAGCGCGCCCGGGGAGCCGCGCTGCAGGCCGAGGGCTGCCCGCAGTACTTCCTGCTGCGCGAGGACGAAGTCCTCGATCAGGGCGCGCTGCGCAAGTTCACCCCGCCGGCCCGGGCGCGTACCGACGAGGACGAGGCGGAGATGTGGCGACTGCTGAGCAACGGCACGCTCACGCACATGTCCAGCGACCACGCCCCCTCGACGCTGGAGCAGAAGCAGGCCGGCGACATCTGGAACGTACACTTCGGCCTCCCGGGCCTGGACAGCACGATGGCCCTGCTGCTGGACGCGGTCGCGCGCGGCCATCTGTCCTACGAGGACGTTGTCCGGGTCTACAGCGAGCGCCCGGCCCAGACCTACGGGCTGTGGCCGCGCAAGGGCCGTATCGGCGTCGGTGCCGACGCCGACCTGGTGCTAGTCGACCCGACCGCCCGGTGGACCCTGCGCAACTCCGACGTGCTGTCCAAGGCGGGATGGACGCCCTTTAACGGACGCGCCGTCCGCGGCCGGGTGGCGCAGACCTACCTGCGCGGCGAATTGGTGGCCGAGGAGGGGCGGGCCCAGGACGGCCGCATCGGCCGCCTTGTGCCGGGGCCCGGAACCGACGACAAGCACCGACGGGCGCTAACCGCATGCTGACCGCAGGCGCGCAGGCCGAGAACCTCCGGCTGCTCGGCTCCACCGACCTCGGCGGGCACGGGGACTGCATGCACGTCAACGTCCAGGACGGCATCGCCTACGTGGGCCACATGGGCGGGGACCGGGTGGGCACGTCGATCGTAGACGTGTCCGATGCCGCCCATCCCCGGCTGCTCACTCAGATCCTGACCCCGCCGGGTACCCACGCCCACAAGGTCCAGGTGGTCGACGACCTCCTTCTGGTCAACCACGAGCAGAACCCGCAGGAGCCGCACGCCGCGAGCTGGAGCGCGGGGCTCCAGGTCTACGACATCGCCGATCCGGTCCGCCCGGAGGAGCTGTCGTTCCTGCCGACGCTGGGCAAGGGTGTGCATCGGATGACGTTCTGGGAGCGCCCCTACGCATGGGTGACGGGCAGCGACGAGGGCTGGAGCGACCAGTTCCTCATCGTCGTCGACCTCACCGACCCCGGCCGTCCGGTGGAGGCCGGACGCTGGTGGCTGCCCGGGATGCACACCGGTGGGGTTGAGACCCCGGACTGGGACCCCGCCCGCCGGTTCGCCCTGCACCACGCACTCGTAGCCGGCGACCGGGCGTACTGCGGCTGGTGGGACGCCGGCCTGGTGATCCTCGACGTGTCCGACGTGACCCGTCCGCGGCTGGTCAGCCGTCTCGACTTCGGTCCCGAGGTCAGTGGTGCCACGCACACGGCCCACCCGCTGCCCGGCCGGGACCTGCTGGTGGTGACCGACGAGGCGATCTCCGACGGCCGCGACGGGCCGCAGAAGCAGATCCGCCTGGTGGACGTCTCCGACGAGACCGCACCCCGGGTCGTGTCGCTCCTTCCTGTGCCGGAGGGGGACTTCGCCGCCCGGGCCGGCCGGTTCGGGCCGCACAACCTGCACGAGATGCGCCCCGGCTCCTTCCAGTCGGACCACATCGTGCACGCGACCTACTTCAACGCCGGGCTGCGCGTGTACGACGTCAGTGACGCGACGGCGCCCCGCGAGATCGCGTCCTTCGTGCCACCCCCGCACGGCGGTGCCTCGACGGTGCAACTGAACGACCTCACGGTGACCGCGGACGGCAGGATCTACGTGACCGACCGGGTGTCCGGCGGGCTGTACATCCTGGAACCGGAAATCCCCTTCGGGTGACTCACGTGGCGGGGCCGTCCGGATCGAACGTCACGCCCGGCGGGTGCTGAGCGAAGTAGGCGACGCTCGCCTCGTCGGGCACCGACTCGGGATGGCCGCGCCACCCGATGTGGCGCATGGACATGTCCTCTCCGTAGCGCACGCGGAACAGCAGCGTCCGGCGGGGGCCGTTCTCGTACTCGTGCAGTTCCCCGCGGGGATGGACGACGAAGCCGCCGGGCCGGACCACGACGGTCTCCTCGGGGGTGCGCATGACGCCCCCGCCCTCGAGGCAGAGGTAGATCTCGGCGGCGTGGGGATGGCAATGGAAGGGGCTGACCTGGCCCGGCTCCCAGCACGCCACCGTGAAATCGCCGGCACCTTCGCGCCCGAGGATCTTCTCGACGTGCTTGTGCGGGTCGAACACCTGCTCGTCGGGCAGTACGAAGGCATGCATCGTGGAATCCCCTCCTCGACGGCGTCGCGCCGATGTGGTCTCAGTCAGCCATCCATCCGCAACACGAACAGCCCGTGGTTCTTGTCGGTGCAGTAGATGTAGCCGCGGGCGTCGACCAGCACGTCCTCGAACTGGGTGACCAGCGCGCTGGGCAGGGTTCCGCGCCGTTCCTTCGGATGCTCGGGCACGTACCAGGCGGTCTCGACCGGCTGATAGGGGTCGGAGATGTCGAACACCCGGAGCCCGGCGTTGAAGTAGGCCATCACGATGTCGTTCCCCGGTTCCGTGAGGTCCGGGTGGTCCTGGTGCTGGTGCTGGTTGTGCGGCCCGAACCGGCCGCCCACCTCGTAGTAGCTGCCGTACGGCGCGCCAGGCTCGGGACGGGGCATCGGGAAGGTCGAGATGATCTTCGGGTTCCGCTCGTCGGCCACGTCGACGACGCAGGTGTAGTTCAGCGGGTCCCCGCTGCCTTCCAGGATGGTCTCGCTGTTGGCGATGACCAGGCCGCGGTCGGGCAACGGCACCGCCGAATGACAGCCCAGCATGCTGCCCAGGTCCCCGAAGGACAGCCGGCTGACCAGCTGCGGGCTGGCCGGGTCCGCGACGTCGAGGATGACCATGCCGACTCTGCCGTAGCCGAGATAGGCGCGGTCGCCGACGACGTAGGCCGGACCGTGCAGGTAGAAGCCGTGCTCCGGCGTCTCGCCACCGGCCACATGCTGCCCCGGCCACCACCAGCGGCCGACCTCCCGGGGATCGGCCGGATCACTGATGTCGACGGTCACGAGCATGTGGCTGACGTAGCCGTCGGGGTTGGCCGTCATGTAGACCAGGTCCCCGCCGGCATAGAAGTTGCGGTGCGTGCCCGTTCCGCCGCTGCGCCAGTGACCCCGCAGCCGCGGGTTCTCGGGATCGGTCTGCACGTCCCAGATGTAGGCGCCGTCCTCGAAGGGCAGGTCCGGCTCGACGCCCCAGCCGGGGTTCGGCTTCTCCAGTGCGGTGATCATCCGCCCGTTGGCGACCTGGACCTGGATCGTCCAGGTGTTCGCGGGACCCTCGATGAAGCGGCACAGCCGAGGCGACCGCGGGTCGGTCACATCGACGACCGACCAGCCGCGATGCCACAGATGGCCCAGGTAGAGGTACCAGCGGTCCCCGTGGCGCTGGAGGGCCAGCTTGAACCCCGGGCGGCCGTCCAAGTCGCAGTAGCCGACGAGGTCGACGCCGCGCTGTTCGAATGCGTTCGGTGGCGTGCTCATCGTGGCCTTCCGTCCGGAACCGGGTCGCGGTGGGCGGCCGCGGACGTGCGCCACGTCCGCGCCATGCCGGCCCGCCCGGGAACACTGTGGCACACCCGCGCACTGCGGGCGCAGCGCGGGCGGTGCCTGCTCCCCTGCCCGGACTTGCCGATCCGGCCAGCGCCCCTTACCGTCATACCATCCGTATGCGCGTTACCCCATTCGTATACACCCCCGGATCGGCCCCTGCGCCGATCGAAGGAGAGCCTGTGACCACGACCGCCCGACCGTCCTCGGTCGTCGACCTGCCCGCCGCCTCGCTGACGACCGGCCGGCGGATCGGCGGGGAGGGTCCTCGAGGGAGGCGCCCCACCGATCGAGGTCGTCAACCCGGCCACCGGTGAGGTGTTCGCGACCGTGGCCAGTGCGGACGCCCAGGACATGCGCCGGGCCGTGCGCGTCGCGGACGAGACGTTCCGGTCCGGCGTGTGGAGCCGTATGGCGATCCACGACCGCGCGCAGGCGATGCACCGCTTCGCCGGCGGCATCGCGGCGCGGATGGACGACCTGTACAAGATCGAGACGATGAACAACGGCCGGCCGATCACCGAGACTTAGAACGTCCGGCAATTGATGGTTACTTGAGTCGGCGGGTGGTGGGTCGGGCCGGCCGGCGGTAGCGGGTGCGGGCTTCGTTGATGAGGCGGCGGATTACGGTGAGGGTGGCGGCGAGGT
>JAABUO010008670.1_pt1 | contig 11458 bp, 7 predicted proteins | sample 5559291 | NCBI WGS metagenome assembly JAABUO01 (sample SAMN10711878, study PRJNA513372) | rock metagenome | isolation source: Antarctica rocks | place: Antarctica: Victoria Land, Finger Mt sud | reverse complement strand
GCGCTACTGGGTGCTCGACCCCTTGCACGCCGCCGCGCAGGACCCGCTCTACCACGGCCTGGCGCACAGTCCGGCGCTGCGGCGCGTCGCGGTGGTGGACGGCGCGCAGGTGTACCGGATTAGTAGTCAGTAGTCAGAAAGACGGGGAGCCCGTTCCGATCGACACCGCGAACCGCGATACGATCACGCGATAGCTCCAAATTATACCCTCTGACGCCTGACGCCTGACGCCTGACGCCGCGCCGCTGAAAGTACTATTTGATGCTCCCGGTGGCGGCTCGTATACTGCCGCCAGAGTTGGTTAAAAGGATTAAGCCTGGAAGGTGCATGTGTGATGGATATGACGACGGTATTGGTGGTCGACGACCAACCCCTGTTTCGGCAGGGTGTGCGCCACGCGCTCGAGCAATATCCCGATGAGTTCGAGATGGTCGGCGAGGCGGTGGATGGTGAAGAGGGGCTGCAGATTGCCGGGGCGCGCGAACCCTCCGTGGTGCTGCTCAACGCGGAGGTGGGCGGCCTTAACGGCCTTGAGTTGATACGCACGCTCAAGCATCAGGTCCCCGGCACGGCCGTGATCGTGGTGACCAGCCACGAGGATGAGGAGAAGCTATTCTACGCCATCAAATACGGCGCCGCGGCCTACCTCTCCAAGAGTGTCGAGCCGGAAACGCTTACCGACGTGGTGCGTCAGGTGGCGCAGGGGCACTATCTCATCAACGACAGCGTGCTGTCCAAGCCGGTCGTGGCGTCGCGCGTCCTCAAAAGCTTCCGCGACCTCGCCGACGAGGTAGACCAAGAGGTCGAGCCCCTCTTCATCCCGCTCTCCGTGCGTGAGGTCGAGGTTCTGGACTATATCGCCAAGGGCAACAGCAACAAAGAGATCGCCCGCTGCATGAGTATTAGCGATCAGACGGTCAAGAACCACATCACCTCGATCATGCGCAAGCTGGCCGTGAACGACCGCACGCAGGCCGTCGTCTACGCGCTCCGGCATGGGTGGATCAAAGCGTAGTGGCGAGTGTTTAGTGACTAGTGGCTACTACGCACTCAACACTCGGCACTCGACACTCGCCACTCGGCACTCGGCACTCAGCACTCAGCACTCAGCACTCAGCACTCAGCACTCAACACTCGCCACTAAACACTAGACACTCAACACTCGCCACTAAACACTAAACACTCGTCGGGAGGATGCCGTCATGCTCAACAAGTTCGTCCGTAACAGCCGCAACCTGTTCATCGTCGGAGCGCTGCTCGCCCTCGTGGCGTTCGGCCTGGCCTTTAGTGTCCTGAGTAAGGCGCAACAGCCGCCGCTACAGTCGCTGGCCGCCACGGCTCCGGCCGCGCCGGTCCTCGTCGCCAGCGCGGCCTTGCCCGCGTACAGCCAGGTGGCGGATCCCCAACTCGCCATGAAGCTGTTCACGACCGTCCCTTATGATTCCTACGCCAAGACAAAAGGCGCGCCTCCCGTCGACTATGTGAAGGGCATGGCCGGGCTACAGGACCTACTCACGCCGACTGGCGGCGGCCCGCGCCACCTGGCCTTTGCCGTGGCGCCCGGCTCGCCGCTCCTGGCGTCCGAGTTGCTCACCAGCACGGTTCCCGGAACAGTCGACTACAGCACCATGTTGAACAAGGATGAGGTGGCGGAAACCTTGACGGCCTTGCCGACGAGCGCCGGCAGCGGCAACATCCAGCCAAGCGACCACGTCGACCTCTTGGTTAGCTACAAGGTCAGCCTGAGCGAGACGCCGTCCGGCTTGCCCGGCATCGACCTCACGTCGCGCGTCAGGAACAGCAAACAAGACCCCTTCGGTACCTGGCAGAGCCAAACGGTGATCGAGAACGCGCGTGTCCTCGCCGTCACCGGGACCAGCTACACCGTCGCCGTCAGTCACCAGGACGCCGTGATCCTCACCTGGGTCAAGGCGACCGCCGGCAGTGTCGAACTCGTGGTGCGGTCGGCGTCCGACATTGACAACAAGACGCAGGGCGCCAAGGTGTTCACCACACAGCCGGTTCTCCCGCGCTACATGACGAGCGGGGTGCGCTACAACAACAACTTCAAGCAAGGGTAAGCGCCCGTAGCTCTCCGCGCATGCCGCGCGACGACCTGACGGACGATGAAGGCTCAGACCAAGTCTGAAAGTAGAGCATGTGGCGTGCGCATGCGCGTGAGTATGAGTGAGGGCGGGTGGCGCCTGTGGGCGTGAGAGAGAGAATCGGCGTCCTGGTCGCGCACGGGGACGATGTGGTGCGCGAGGAAGTGACGGCGATCCTGGCGGCGGCGGAGGACATGGAGGTCGTGGGCGTCGCGCGCAACGGCGACGCGGCGCTGGCCCTGGCGCGCAAGCTGGAGCCGGCCATTGTGCTGGTGGACTACGACCTGCCGGGGCGCGACGGCATCGCCACGACCGAGGCGCTGGCGACGCTGGCACCGGGGGCCGGCGTGATCGTGCTGGCGGCGGACGTGTCGGCCGAGGTGCTGCGCCGCGCCATGGTGGCCGGGGCGCGGCAGTTCGTGGGCGCGCCGCCGCGGCCGGAGGAACTGCTGCGCGCGATCTACCAGGTGCACGACACCACGGCGGCGCACCGGGCGGCTGTGGGCGGGCCGGGCACCGGGGCACAGGCGGCGCGGGAGCGGGCGGGGCAGACCATCGTGGTGTTCTCGCCCAAGGGTGGGGCCGGTACGACCACGGTGGCGGCCTCGCTGGCGGTGTCGATCCGGCAGGAGGCCGGGCTGCGCGTGACGCTGGTCGACGGTGCCCTCCCCTTCGGCGATGCCGGTGTCTTTCTCGACTTGGCGCCTACGCGGAGCATCATGGACCTGCAGGCGCCGCTGGAGGCGCTGAACGCGGAGTTCGTGGAGACGGCGCTGCTAACGCACGAGCGTAGCGGGGTGCGGGTGCTGCTGGCGCCGGCGCGGCCGGAGATGGCGGACATGGTGACGGGGGAACTGCTGCGGCGCGTGCTCGGCGCGCTGCGTGAACGGGCGGAATACGTGGTGGTGGACACCTGGTCGGCGCTCGATGAGCGCGTGCTCACGGTGCTGGAGGCGGCGGACAAGATCGTGCTGGTGGTTACGCTCGACCTCAGCGCCATCAAGAGCGCCCGCGTCTTCCTCGAAGTCGCCGACCTCCTCCAGTTCCCTCACGAGAAGATCATACCTATCGTCAATCGGGCGACGACACAGGCTGGTATCACTATCGCCGATGTCGAGGCGACGCTCGGGCGCCCTGTCCAGGTACGTATCCCGACCGACGACCGTGGCGCCCTACGCGCGATCAACGAAGGGGACCCAGTGGCGCTCTCTGGGCGAGGCACGCCGGTAGCGGTAGCCATCGCCGACCTCGGCCGCCGCATCGTCGCCGAGCACTATCCCGAGCTCCACGCCCCGCCGGCCACGGCGCCCCACACCCCCGCGCGCGTCGGCCGGTTCAAGCTCTTTGCCCGGCCCAGTAGTTAGTCCTCGCGGGACCTGCGACTGAAGTCGCATGGCAAACGACGACGACTGAAGTCGCTTGGACGATGGCGTGAGCAAGTAGCGCTAGTCGGTCATGCACACGCCGCGACCCGTCGAGACACTTCAGTGTCCGTGGTCTGCCATGCGACTTCAGTCGCAGGCTGGGTTGGTCTAATAGCTCATATGGGGGATTGAACAGGGCACGCGCGCCGCTGATACTGGGCGCTAACAGGATAGATGGGATAGTATGACGCGACAGCGAGCATCGAGGAGCAAAAAAGGTGTCTCTCTTAAAAAGGATCGAACGAGTCAACGCGCTGGGCGACGAGACGTCCGGCGCGCCGGGGGCGCCCGCCGCGTCGGCGCCCGCGCGCCCGTTGGCGCAAGTGATCTCGGCGCCGCCCCCCACATCAGGTTTGACTGGGATGATGGGTGGCGGAAATGGGGCGCCGCCGACGACCGTGCTTGCTAACCCTGGGGGTGGGACACGCAACCTCGACGGTATCGCGGCGCTACGCCGTCCCGTCGGCGGCGACCTCGACCAATTCACCGAGCTCCGCTCCCGCGTGCAAGACAAGCTTATCGCCGAGATCGGCCCCACCGTCGACCCATCCAAAACGCACGAGATGCGCAAGAAGATTCAGCAACTCTTCGACTCCATTTTAGAGACCGAGGGGACGCAGCTCACGCGGGCCGACCGCGTGCGGCTCTTCGAGCAGATCGTCGCCGACATCCTGGGCTTCGGCCCTATCCAGCCCCTGCTCGACGACGAGAGCGTCTCCGAGGTCATGGTTAATGGCCCCAAGAGCATCTACGTCGAGCGCAAAGGCAAGCTCATCAAGACCGAGGTGACCTTCCAGAACGACGACCACGTCATGCGCGTGATCGACCGCATCATCTCGCCGCTTGGCCGGCGCTGCGACGAGAGCTCGCCGATGGTCGATGCGCGCCTGCCCGACGGCTCACGCGTCAACGCCATCATCCCGCCGCTCTCATTGGTCGGGCCGGTCGTCACCATCCGTAAGTTCTCGCGCAACCCGCTAACCACCGACGACCTCGTCAACTTCGGCACGCTCACGCCGGACATGGTGGCCTTCCTCAAAGCCTGCGTTGAGGCGCGTCTGAACGTCCTTGTCTCCGGCGGCACCGGCTCCGGCAAGACAACCCTGCTTAATGTCCTCTCCTCGTTCATCCCCGACGACGAGCGTATCGTCACGATCGAGGACTCGGCCGAACTGCAGTTGCGGCAGGACCATGTCGTGACGCTCGAGTCGCGTCCGGCCAACGTCGAGGGCAAGGGGCGTGTAGCCATCCGCGAACTCGTGATCAACGCCCTGCGTATGCGCCCCGAGCGCATCGTCGTCGGCGAGTGCCGCGGCGCTGAAGCGCTGGATATGTTGCAGGCCATGAATACGGGTCACGACGGCGCTTGTGTGGGGACTACTCGTGTGCAGTTCGTGGACGGTACGCGTCGTATCGGCGAGGTCGTGGACGATTTGATCGCGACCTACCCGGAGCGCGTGGAGCGGCGCTTTCAGCACGGCGTAGAGGTCGAGTACGTCACGGCTCCGCTTGAGGCGCGCAAGCTTGTGACGTGCGTCACCGCCAACGGGACGGTACAGCCAACTCCCGTCGTCTACGCCTTACGCAAATCGTATCGTGGCGCCGTGCGCCGGTTCCGTACGTCTTCGGGCTTGGAGCACACAACGACCCCGGAGCACCCGTTGTACGCGTTGCGCGGCGCGGTCGCATACATCCCCGCGGGGGATGTGCGCGTCGGCGATTGGCTGGCGGCCCCACGACGCCTCGTCGTGGACGAAACAGCGTGGCGTGGCAACGAAGAGGCGAGCTACTGGTCCGGGGTACTCACGGGAGATGGGTGTGTCACGGGGCAACGACGGGCCGAGGAGCGCCGGGCGCACTGCGTCAGTCTTTCGATGGATGACGAGAGCATCGCGAATGCGTTCGACTTGCACTTACGTGAGGAGTTCGGCTACGCGGGGGCGCCGATTGTCACGCACGAGAAGAAGACCGGCACGTTTTGGTTCGAGAACAGGGCGTACTGGTCCGCCCCCGTCGCGCGTGCCGTCGCCGAGCGCTACGCGCTGCCGATCGGCGCGCGGCCGCGGGGGACGCGCTTACCGGCGGAGCGGATAGGCCGCTCGCCACGCCACTTTCTCGCCGGTTTCTTCGACGCTGAAGGTCACGTCGGTACGGCTGAGAAGGGCACGCGCGACGCGCTGTCTATCGCGAGCAGCAACCTCGACTACCTCGCGTGCGCACGCGAGGCTTTGCTTGCCGAGGGCATCCCCGCCCGCTTGCGCCGGGTGAGCCCGAGCAAATCGAGCGAGCCGACGTGGCAGCTCGTCATTACCGGGAAGGTCAACATCGTCCGCTTCGCCGAGCGGGTACCGATCCGCCACGCGCGCAAGCATGCCGACCTGCGTGTACTCATCGAGCGGTTCGACGGGGTGGTGGGCAACCCAAACACCGACGTTGTGCCGTGCACCGAGCGTCTGCGCGACAAGCTCGACGAGGCCAAGGCGCTCGGTCATAATCAGCGCACGATCGCCGCGCAGGCAGGATGCGTCCAAGGACTCATCTCGATGTATCGGCGTGGCGCGCGTATGCCTACGCCGGGGCGGCTCGAGGCGTTGTGCCTGGCGCTCGAGGAGTTGGGGGTGGATTGCGCGGACCTCCTGCTGCTCGCGCGGGCGGATCTGCGTTGGGAGCGCGTCGAGGCCATCGAGGACGTGCCCCACGACGGATATGTCTACGACTTACAGGTCTCGGAGGAGTATCACAGCGGCATGCTGCCGCACAACTTCGCGGCGGATTGTCTGCTCACCAGCAACTCTATGACCACGGCGCACGCCAACACCCCGCGCGACCTGCTCTCGCGCGTGGAGACGATGTGCCTCATGGCCGGCATGGACTTGCCGCTACGCGCCATCCGCGAGCAGCTGTCCAAGGCCATCGAGGTCATCGTGCAGCAGTCGCGCATGAAGGACGGCACGCGCAAAGTGACCAACATCACCGAAGTGCAGGGCATGGAGGGCGATGTCATCGTGATGCAGGATATTTTCGTGTACGAGCAGACCGGCATCGACGAGAACGGCAAGATCATCGGCCGCCTGCGGCCCACGGGCATCCGGCCCAAGTTCATCGAAAAGTTCGAGGCGCAGGGCATTTTCCTGCCCGCCTCCGTCTTCGGCGCCGACCGCTTTTTCTAGTGTTTAGTGACTAGTGATTAGTCGCGCGTGGAAAGCCTGACGAATCACTAAACACTAAACACTAAACACTGGAGGAACAAGGATGCACATCGTCACCATCGCCACCGCCGCGAGCGCGGCGCTGGCTATCGCGCTGCTGTTCTGGGGCGGCGCCCTGGCCCTGGGCAACAGGCGCGTCGTCGTGACGTCGCGCCTGCAGCGCTGGGGCGTGGGCGGGGCCGTCGAGTCCGAGAAACCGAAGGCGCCCAAGTTCTCGCTCAAAAAGGGCGACATGACCGGCGTGGGCGCCTTCATCGTGGGGCAGGTCAACCGCGCCGTGGCCCGCCAGAGCTTCGCCGAGAAGATCGCCCGCCGCCTCGCGCGCGCCGACCTCAAGATCACCGTCGGCGAGTTCCTCATCATCAACGTCGCCGCCATCATCTGTGGCCTCGCCTTCGGGTTGGCCCTGTTCGGCACGGCGCCCGCCGTGCTGTTCACGGCTGCGGGGCTGGTGCTACCGCACTGGTACGTGGGTATGAAGCAGGGTAGCCGGCTCAAGAAGTTCAACAACCAACTCGGCGACACCATCGCCATGCTCGCCAACTCGCTGCGCTCCGGCTACAGCATGCTACAGTCGATGGACCTGGTCAGCCGCGAGATGCCGGCGCCGATCTCCGACGAGTTCCAGCGTGTCACGCGCGAGGTTGGGCTGGGCCTGACCGCCGAGGAGGCCCTGGGCAACCTGGTGCGGCGTATCAACAGCGTGGACCTCGAGTTGATGGTCACGGCCATCAATGTGCAGCGCGAAGTGGGCGGCAACCTCTCCGAGATCCTAGATATTATCGCGACCACCATTCGTGAGCGTGTCAAGCTGCAAGGCGAGATCAAGACCTTGACCGCGCAGCAGACCATGGCCGGCTACATCATCACGGGCCTGCCCATCGCGCTATTCTTCTTTCTGTTCACGATCGACTCGCACTACATGGGCACCTTCTTCAGGGGGTTACCGTTCTTCCCACCGGGGGTCGGCGATACATCGTGGCAGCCGTGCGGCATCATCATGATGGGCGTGTCCCTGGTCATGATGGGCGTGGGCTATTTCGTCATGCGCAAGATCGTGGCGATCGAGGTATAAGAACATGATCGTACAGACCACACAGGTAATCACGCTGGGCGCGTCGACCGTCTTCGCGGCAGGGGTCGTGACCTGCGCCTACGCCTTCTCGCAGCGCCAGGCGCCGCTCACCGTGCGCGAGCGCCTGGAGAGCCTGGGCAGCGCCACCAACAAGCCAAGCATACGAGCGCTCGAAGAACTCGAACTCGCTAGGCCCTTCGCCGACCGCGTCATCAAGCCGTTCCTGAAGCGCACGTCAGCACTAGCCGGCCGCTTCGCGCCGGGCGCCAACGCGCAGGCCATCGCGGCCAAGCTGGCCATGGCCGGCAACCCGCGCAACCTGACCGTCGAGACCTTCCTGGGCCTCAAAGTCGTCGCCGCCGTCGCGCTGGCCCTGCTGGCGCTGGGCGCGCAGTTCCTGCTGCCGCCGCTGATCGCGGCGCCGACGTTAATCATGACCTCGTTCTACACGCTGTTGGCCGGTGTGGCCGGTTTCTTTTCCCCCGATCTATGGATCAAGGATGAAGTCCGCAAGCGCCAGAAGACGATCCGCAAGGCGTTACCCGACACCATCGACGTGCTCTCCATCTCCGTCGAGGCGGGGCTTGGCTTGGACGCGGCGCTGGGGCGCATCTGCCAGAAGTCACACAACCCGCTGACGACCGAGTTCGAGAAGTACCTGACCGAGATGCGCCTGGGCAAGAGCCGGCGCGAGGCGCTGCGCCAGATCCAGGCGCGCACCGGCGTCGACGACCTGAACACCTTCATCAGCGCGATCATCCAGGCCGACCAGTTAGGCGTGAGCATCGCCAAGATCCTGCGCGTGCAGGCCGACCAGCTGCGCACCAAGCGCCGCCAGCGCGCCGAGCAATTGGCGCAGAAAGCACCCTTGAAGATGCTCTTCCCCATGATCCTGTTCATCTTCCCGTCGATCTTCGTCGTGATCCTCGGCCCCTCCATTCCGCAGATCATGGGCGCGTTCTAACCAGCATACTTTGTAGGATTCAGTGATATTTTGCGCCAAGTTTGTGCCACTTTGCGCGGAGTCTTTGCCGGGGTGCAGGATACTCGGAGGGGAGGCCGGCGATGGGGAAGGGATAATCGTATCGGCCTATCGATCCGCAAGGCAATCTGATTCGGCCGCATATAAGGACTACCGCCGCGTCGGACGCTCGGAGGTCCCTGTCCTGAAGCCCCGGCGTGCTGGCTGGCATCCGGTCTCCGGACGATGAGGCGTCGCCGTGGCGGCCGCCCGCCCGGTCGTCCCCATGTTCGGTAGCGATGCGAGCCTGAGCGTGGCCTGCCGGGTCGAGATGTACGGCGACGCCGGCCATGTCACTGTTTGGTCCCAGTAACGGGGGCAAGATGGCTCTCCAAGCGTTGCTGCCTGTAACGTTGCTTGAAATACAGCAGAAGTTCCTCGGTCGTCCTCACGCACCAATCGGCGAACGAAGGTGTTAATAATCGTGCGGCCCAGCTTCGCGGCATGGGCCTCATTTGGATTGCTGGCGGCACGCGCCTGATGATAGGATGCGGATGGGGCGGCGGTGGGCTAATCCGCTCATAGCTTTCGGATTTGAAGTGCACTAACTCATTCCGTATGTCGATGAGGAGTTGCACGTCCCCCCATATGGATTGTGGGGGGGGCCATGCGTCGCCACAGAGTGCTCGACCCAGGAGATGCCATTTATTTTCGAGTGGCGTATATCGCTGGAAATCCAATGCGCCTTTGGCGAGTTCGGGCGGCACGCTGTGTACCCCTTGCCCCTCGGATTCTTGCGTTTCCGACAGGAAGTAGGCCGTTTGGTTGACAAAGGCTTCGAGGGCAGATACTGAGAGGATAGCGCAGGCTAACGGATTGCTAACGCCGTCCGGGTCGGACCGCGCCCCGATAGCCATAGTCTTCGCAGCCATCAGATGTTGGTTCGCCATGTCTGCGAGTTCGAATGTCTCCGCCTAACCGTCGTGGACTGTCATATCCACCCATGAATTGCGCCGTTCTGCCAAGTCAGTCACCCGCAATACATAGTCGAGGTGCGATGGACGCCCGCCCGCATCCTGCATCTCATGGGTGATTAGTCTCACGTCCTCCGAGAACCCCAGGAATTCGGGTAAGCCGTCGACTGGCTCGAAGTCGGCCCGGCCGCAGCAGTCTTGGTATGGATTACCGCTACCACATGCACAGTTGGCCCCAGGGCTTACCCTTTTCCTCGCCTTTCCCGCGCTCCTTCCAGCCGCCTCAACGGCTAGCGACAGCGTGTCTATGCGCGACACCAATCGCTTGTTGTTCAGATCATCGCCAATTTGTCGCGCCTCTCGTAACAACATCCTCGCGGGGTTGAGTTGTAGGAAGCGGATGTATATGCCGGCTAAGTTGATGAGAGAAAGGGCGATCGCATGCCGGTTGCCGATCGCACGGCTGATATGCAGATCCAATCTCGTGAAAGCAATCCCTCGTTGAAACCGTCCTCTATTGAGGTAGTATGCGCCTAGGGCGGAGTAGGACGTTGACAAGCCGACGAGGTCCCCTAAGCGCGCCTTCACACCCATCGCATCCTCGATCATCTTGACCCCTCGCGCTTGCTCCTCGTCGTTGGGGTGTTCCAGCAGCAGGGCGCCTAGATTCGACTCAACTCGTGCATAGTCATATGCGGCTTCGCTATCACCTCGTAGGAGCGTGATAGCCTGTTCCCAACATAGACGGGCTCGGATCGTGTCACCGCTTTGTTTAAACGCCTTCCCTGCCTCCATCAAAACGGCCGAACGGACGGATGCACTGGCATCTAGCCGCTCGAGTCGATCGATGGCTGTGGTGAAAATGCTGCACGCCAGCCCATGTCGGCCGAGATCGGAGAAGGACGAACCGGCGAGTTGTTGCAGCCACACCGCGTGGACAGGATCCTCCATAGTGCGGATGAAGGGCCGGATGCGTATCCACGTCCTGATCGCGGCGCGATGGTCACCGAGGTTTCTTTGCGCTTGAACTAGCGTTGTAAGGGCAGTAAGCCGTTGCGTTGGCGTCAAATCAGGTCGCCCCAAGACCCCATCGAGTTCCTGGATCGCAGCAACGATGCTATCCCTATCTGGTTCGGAAGCCAGTGTACCGGCGTTCTCTATTCGCTCGTCGAAGTCCACGAGAGTACTCCACACGTCTCCACATGGCATAAATGGCCAACAGCTATTAGGGTGCCGAATCCCAGCGCAAGCCTCTGGGAAAGCCACCGAGCGGGATCGGCGAACGACGAGACGGCGCACATCTCGATTATGGACAAGTCGTCCGAGCAATTTCTCCAACGATATCACAAAAATTTTGTGTCCGTCAAGATAACTCTCGATGATGGGGCGTCCCGTCCGGTATGCGCCGGTCGGGACGCCGGTGCCCCCGAGACTCCTTGCGTCATGCGGCGGTGATTGGGGACGTCGGCTATCCCATGTGTGCACCGGCATAGTTCCTTCTTCGGTCGCATCATCTTTAACCGCTGTCGCGACACGTACCCAGGCGGTCTCCGGTGGCGTACAAGGGGGGGCTAGCGTGGGGAAGCGTCGGACCCGGCGCAAGCCGCGTCCGGGCGCGTCGTTCTTCGCCGGCAAGCCGTGCTTCGACAGTAAGCGCTTGGCGTTGCGGTCGTCCTATGTGCCACCGTGCGGCATGGATGCGGATCAATT
>JAABUO010008668.1_pt1 | contig 11458 bp, 3 predicted proteins | sample 5559291 | NCBI WGS metagenome assembly JAABUO01 (sample SAMN10711878, study PRJNA513372) | rock metagenome | isolation source: Antarctica rocks | place: Antarctica: Victoria Land, Finger Mt sud | reverse complement strand
GGGCGTAGGGCGTTTGAGAGGGCAGGAGGAGTTGAGAGGGTTTGGGGAGGGATGATGTGAGATTGTCGCGCTGAACCATTGACAGAACGCATCACACACTCTTTTGGTCTTGCCACTTCTTGAAACATCAAGTCCCCGTCCGCGGTTTCGAGCATCTGCTAATCTTTCTCTGTGCGCTTGTAGCGGTTGAAAGAGGGTCGTTTAGATAATTTGTTGTGCTCGGTCAAGGTTCGTATAGAAATTCCATCTGTCGCCTTTACCAAAGAAACGTATCGCCGCGCCGCACGATCATAATCTCTTTGAGTTTCGGGCCAGGACCGATAGAAAGGAAAGCTAGATATCGGCTTTAAGTTCGTAAGCAGTATCTCATTGTTCTTCGATGTTGGGCAGTCAGTCAACCTCGTGTTGAAGTCGGATAGGAGGTATAGCAAACCTGATGATCGACGCGCCTCAATAGCAAGCACACGAGAAGATACTGTACTGCGAAAAACACCTTCTGGCTCAATAGAATGTGTATTGTCTCCGCATGACGGTTGAAGTTGCGGTGTACGTAGCAATCCTGGAGACTGCTTCTTAGAATGTCATGGCGAAGATAGTACAGCCTTACATGAGAACGTGATATATCTTATACAGAGAGATTACCATTGGAGAAGAAACGCTGGTGCAATGTGGGATCGGCAGTGGAAGCTTAAACCATAGTTTTCGAACGCGGGAAGTAGCGTTTACTTGAAACCTTCATCAGGCAAAGCTAAGACTTGGAGGTGGGTCTGTCAAATTATATAGTATAGAGAAAACACTATCAAACCTATGGCCATGCGTTCATCGGTAACCGCATAAAACCTGCGCCAATAAAGATGAGATTCCTCTCATCTCACGAATATCGTCCAATAGATACTTTCAAATTTATTCTGCATTGTATCTGCGCCCTGAAAATTCAATTACCTTAGCTGTAGGGGAGTGACGGTTCTAGTGAGCTTAAGAAGTCTAAAAAGAGATACTCAATGCTTTCATGAGATTCTTCGTCTTCAGCACAAGCTTAGCTTGCGTGGAATATCTTCAGCGGCTGCCTTGTGATTTTGTCGTATTGAGTACATGACCACGTCGTCATATATCGAAATCGCTATATTAACAATCAGGATCCTTTACTCTTGAGTATATATGATAGCTCAGAGAATGGACTAAAATGCTTGTGCGATCAGAAGAAATCGAGAGAAGGCTCGTAAAATTTGAGGTGATATTGACAAGACCGCTTGTTATTTTGTTATTTAACCTGCCTGCAAGGTCGAGATGTTTCACTTGGACAAGAACACTATCAGCATGGTGGCGAAGCTCCCCAGCGAGGATGAAGCCTGACGGTTCGTGTCCTCCTAGTAGGCGCACCTATTGATGTGACCCTTTACTATTGACGTGGTTTACAGATACTGTGGTCTGGCTCACGAGAGTCTTTAGGCCTTTAAAACCGACTTACTTAAAGAGGGTCGTAATTAAAGAACTTGGTGGGTTCTAACAGCGTTGGAGAAGAATCCGTGCACGAAGATTCAGTGGGAGTCAATGGCAGTTGACTTTGACTTCGGACATGCCTAACTCCATTGGGATTAGCTGACAACGCGCGATGATCATGTCAGCCTGTTTATCACTGTTGTGACCTCTCTATCTGGACAGTTTCAAGTCGACAAGGTGGACCAGTATTCGAGCAGGCAACGTTGATCCATGCCAAGGCCTCAGCCAATCTTACTGCCAGGAGTGATCAGCCATCGCCTGCCAAGAGACTTACAATCGTACTGGACCACAGATCTCTGACATTATGTCTTGCACTGCGAGATTCGATCGCAAGATGCTTGGGAAACACTGCTTCCGGAGCTTATTTTCATTTGCAGTTTCCAGAAAGAATGCTAGTTGATATGCGTGCCGACTCTTGAGGCTAGGTTTGGGGGTTACACTGTTTCGTTAAACTGGGGCCGCCCCCAGGGCATAAATTGTGAGATTAGCTGTACTATCAAGCATCCGAATTCGCCGCTCGTCAAACGCGCATGAAATCGGGTTGTATGGACCCATCGCCTGAACTTACTTCCCTGGGTCTATAAGAAACCGAAGGTGTAACCCTTCACCGGAAAGTTCCGGCCAGCTAGACTAAAGCTTTACAATCACTGGACGTCTAAGTTCCACAAGAGAATCCCCAATGTTCTAGAAAATCCTTCGCATAATACCAGCTCAACTACCAGCTCGTCTACAAGCTATCCGCTCAGCTCAATGGGGGCTGTTCTCCGTTCTCCTATCCACATGTGCATGGCCGCCGCTGTGGGGCAAATATGGGATTTCAGGCACGACGCAATGATAAGCATGTTGCCAGATCGACACATAGTGTCTTGCTCTAAGAATCCAGTGGCCTGTGCGATGTGAAGAAATGCTCAAAACCAGGACTGTGCGCTTCGATATTCATCAGAACCTCCAGAAGAAGAAAAATGGCTTCAAAGATGAATGTACTTCTCTTTGGAGACCAGGCCGCTGATATCTACCCTTCACTTTTGAAGCTCTTCCACCTCTCCAAACGCTCAACATTCCTGTCAATCTTCCTACAGTCAAGCACAGACGTTTTACAATCGGCGGTAGCTAGTCTTGCTCCTTCAGAAAGGCTCTACTTTCAGTTTCAAACTCTCCTAGATCTAAGCGAATCTCATCTTCCGAGTCCGTATAGACATAGTGCCGTGTCCACAGTCTTACTGTCTGTGACACAGTTGGGATGGCTTTTGGTGTAGGTTGCGAATTTCTGAGTCTTATAGACGAAGCTAGGTCTTAACAAACATCTAGTCAAACAGAGCAAAAACAAGATCTACTCGACGGCTCAACGCCGATTGTCTTACTTGGTCTTTGCACGGGCATACTTCCAGCAATTACAGCAGCTTCCGCCAGCGGAGTCGCGGAGTTTCTCAAACTGGCACCAGAGATCATACGCATCTCGTTAAGGTTAGGTGTCGAGAACTCTCGCCGAGCCCAAAACCTTGAGCAAAGCTTGAATAGCTGGGCTTGTGTTGTTTCTGGGGTCTCTGTAAACCGGGTCAGAGAAGAACTCCAGCAATTTCACGAGTCACAAGTGGGCACCAACCCTAATGTCTTGCGAGACATATGGCTAATTCGAGACCAGACAATACCTATACACAGGCAAGCATATATCACTGTAGCTGGAGCGTCCTCAGTTACTGTCAGTGGTCCTCCTTCAACACTAAAGCTCCTTTTCGACACGTCATCTAGTCTACTCCATGCTCGCAAGAATACGCTTCCTCTTACAGCCGCTTATCATGCCAGCCACCTTGATGCATGTAATATCGATCAAATCATTGGCACATCAACCATGTTGGACAGACGTTTAGCGCCCAATACATCCATTATCTCCACTAGTTCTGGACAGGTAACTGGTGAGAGCCGTAGAATGCGAGAGGTCCTGTACGAGGCATTGGTTGATATCCTGCAACATCCAATCGATTGGTCATTGATTATGCAGAGTTTGGCGTCATTTTCAAAAGAGATGGAAATTACACTCTTAGTCATAGGACCTATTAGCGCCACTAGCTCCGTCGAACGAGCCTTGAGACCTAGCATAGTATCTAATCTGGCTGGAGACGCCCTGAGTGATGGAGAGATCCGTTCATTCGGGCATCGACCTGCTTCTGAAGCGATTGCCATTGTCGGCATGTCTGGAAGATTTCCAAAGGGGGAAAGCCTTGAAGAATTTTGGCAGGTTCTAGAGGATGGGCATGATTTACACAAAGAAGTACAGTATGCTCGCTTCAGTCGATGATCCTTGGCTAACGTCCAACTCTTTAGGTTCCAGCAGACCGTTTTGACGTTAAAAGCCATTGTGATCCAAGCGGACAGAAAAAGAACACGACGCTGACACCATATGGATGTTTTCTAGATCATCCGGATCATTTCGATGCGCGTTTGTTCAATATGTCTCCACGCGAAGCTACACAGACCGATCCAATGCAGCGACTATTGTTGATGACGGCTTATGAGGCCTTGGAGACGGCGGGTTATAGTTTTGACCGCACTCCTTCCACACACCATTCCAAGATTGGTACTTACTTTGGTCAGAGTAGCGATGACTGGCGAGAAGTCAATGCCTCACAAGACATTGATACGTTTCATATCACTGGTGGTATACGGGCTTTTGGGCCTGGACGGATCAACTATCATTTTGGTTGGGAAGGCCCGAGTTTCAGCCTTGACACCGCCTGTTCAGGTAGCTCAGCTGCAATACATTTGGCCTGCTCTGCGTTGATTTCGCGAGAGTGTGACACTGCCCTAGCAGGAGGTGCCAATATCATGACAGCATCCGACCTCTTTGCCGGATTAAGCCGAGGAGGCTTCCTTTCACCTACTGGGTCATGCAAGACTTGGGACGAGAATGCAGATGGTTATTGCCGTGCCGATGGAGTTGGTACGGTGGTTCTGAAGCGTCTCGAAGACGCTATTGCAGACCGAGATAATATTCAAGCCGTAATCAAAAGTATAGCAACCAACCATTCAGCTAACGCAATATCTATAACCCATCCCCACGCCGAGACGCAACAGAAATTGTTGCGAAAGGTTCTTCAAGAGGCGTCCCTTATGCCAGGACAAATTGACTACATAGAGATGCATGGGACAGGAACCCAAGCGGGAGATGTCACAGAATCTTCATCGGTCATGAGCGTTTTCGGTGACGATCGGAAGAGAGATCATCCGCTTCACATTGGAACAATCAAACCAAACATTGGGCACAGCGAAGCTGCTTCTGGCGTGGCTTCCGTGATCAAGGTAGTGATGATGCTCCGCAACAATGTCATTCCTCCACACGTTGGCATTAAGAGCTCCATCAACAAAAACTTGCCGCCCCTATCATCGCATAACATTGAGATTGCGAATTTTGCGAAACCATTTATCGCAAATCCTTATGGTGATGGTAAGAAGAGGATAGTGGTAAATAATTTCAATGCGACTGGAGGAAACACGAGCTTGATATTAGAAGGCCCGCCGGAGAGGATCACTAACGGGGAGGACCTTCGTACTTCACACGTGGTTACAGTCTCTGCGAGGACACCTAACTCTTTCTGGCAGAACATTCAGAGGTTAATAAAACACATGAAAAAGAATCCACGGACAAAGCCCTCGGATCTATCCTACACGACCACAACTAGACGTATGCATCATGTCTTCCGAAAAGCCCATGCTGCCACTAGTCTCTCGGAGGTAATCCAGCTCTTTGAGAGGGACCTGGCAAGGTTAAGCGAACCAAAACGGGTCAGTAAAGCCCCCTCGATTGTTTTCGTATTCACAGGTCAAGCTTCGCAATATTCAGCCATGGGCTTTCAGCTTTTTCAGACATGTGGAGTGTTTCGACAGTCTCTAGTTACCTCTGATTCAATCTGCCGTAAACTTGGTTTCCCTCCGTTTCTTGACATAATTACAAAAAGCGATCTTGATCCCTCGGCACGTTCAACAGTCCAGTCCCAGCTAGCATTAGCGGCACTTGAAATAGCTTTGGCTGCTTTGTGGCAGTCATGGGGTCTCAGGCCGGATGCTGTCCTCGGCCATAGTCTAGGTGAGTATCCTGCTTTGGTCATTTCAGGGGTCCTCAGCATTACCGACATGCTCTTTCTCGTTGGCAACCGGGCTCTCCTGCTAGAAGCAAAGTGCACCGTTGGGACTCATGGTATGCTAGCAGTGAGTCTGCCCGCCGAGTCAATGTATCAGATCCTCTCGGCCCTTGCCTTTGGTTCATGCGAAATAGCATGTTTCAATGCACCGAACCAGACCGTTGTTAGTGGAATGGTCGACGACATCATGGTCTTAAGTCAAAATCTCCGAGAAAATGGGTATAAGTCTACGCTGTTATCCACGCCCTATTCTTTCCATTCAGCTCAACTTGATCTTATCCTCCACGAGTATGAGACTAAAGCTCAGTGTGTTCATTATGGCGCACCGATGGTTCCCGTCTTCTCGACTTCTACGGGAACGGTTGTTCAGGAACCAGGAATATTTGGTCCCGCATACTTGGCGCAGCAAGCACGGAATCCTGTAAATTTTATGGAAGCTGTGAAAAGTTCCCGAAGTCTACAATTCATTGACGAAAGGACCCTGTGGGTAGATATTGGTCCCGAACCTTCCTGCAGTACCATGATTCAGTCCATCCTTGATATCTCATCCGAGTACACTCTGGGTTCGCTCAGCCGCAAAGAAGAGAATTGGTTAACATTATCCATTAGCATTGTGAAAGCTTATGAGCACGGGGTGAACATCAAGTGGAATGAATACAACCGGGAATATGAAGGTGCTCTTAGCTTGTTGGAGTTACCTTCGTATGCTTTCGATCTCAAAAGCTACTGGTTACAGTATCAAGGCGACTGGTCAGTCCAAAAAGGACTTTCTTCGTCTACTATGCAGGAAGCTCCAGCAATCCCATCTTTTTCCACTTCAACATTGCACGATATCGAAAGTGAAGACTTTTCTGAAAAGCGCGCGTCTGTTATCTTTTCATCGAGATTAGAAGATGAGAAGCTACGAGCGGCAATCTTAGGACACATGGTCAACAAGTGCGGCTTATGCCCCAGTTCCATCTATGCCGATATGGCACTAACAGCAGCATCTTATATATGGAATCGCACGGAGCAAAGTGCAGAAGTCCCAGCATTGGACGTTTCAAGGATGAAGGTCTTCAAGCCATTGATTCTTGCAAGCAGTGACACAAAGCAGCTGGTAAGGTTGAAGGCTATCAGAGATAAAGGGTCTTCTGTCGTCCAGATTAACCTGAGTTCTCAAATTGGCACCCACTTAACAGATCACGCTACATGCGCAGTCGTATATGGAGATGGAAAAGATTGGATGTCAGAGTGGGCTATGTCAGCATATCTAATTCAGTCCAGGATCAGTATTCTCATGTCACCTGACAACGCCGGTAAGATTCATAGGATCTTGCGGAACATGGTCTACCAGCTTTTCTCTTCACTTGTCGAGTATGACAAGAAATATCAAGGGATCGAAGAAGCTTATATGGACAGCGAGATGATTGAGGCTACTGCTCGTATTAAATTCCAGACAAAGGCAGAAGATGGTGAGTTTACGTGTAATCCCTATTGGATTGACAGCCTTGCACATCTCTCCGGGTTCGTCCTCAACGCCATGCCTGACGACGTTGTTTACATTTCTCACGGCTGGGACAGCATGCGATTCGCGAAATCGCTTTCTCAAGACAAGAGCTATCGGACATACGTACGTATGCAGCCTACAGGTACCCGAGGCATTTTGTCCGGCAATGTCTACGTCTTGGAAGAGAATGAAGTGATTGCTTTATTTAGCGGTATTTTGTTCCAATCTATCAAGAAGAACGTCCTTCATGCCCTCCTTCCTGGAAAGAAAAGTGCTCCAGTTGTCGAAACAACAATGCTCCCAAGCATCGTCATATCAGGATCATCAGTGAGCGAAGCAACTCATTCCCTCCGGGACGACATTTCTTTCTCTCACATCGTCTCTTGCATTGCGGGTGAAATCGGTGTTGATGCAAATGAATTAACTGAGGGTGCGGATCTTGTCGACTTAGGAGTTGATTCATTACTGACGATGTCGATCCTTGAAACGCTTCGGAAACAACTGAACTGCGACATTCCAAGCTCTCTTCTCACAACCCACCCAACAGTAGGAGAATTGAGGAGGTATTTTGAAGGTGTCTTTTTGTGTCAGCAGCCCGCTAGTAGCTCAGATGATATTAGTAGCGTTTACAGCGACGAAAAACTACCATCAATCTCATCCCAGCCAACAACCATTGCTCCGAGTCCATCTGAGCCTGAGGATTTGGCAGCAGTCTTTAGAGACATTATTGCATCCGAACTCGAGATAGCTGTTTGCGAGATCGAACCAGGTGTTGAATTTGCTGACCTAGGTGTGGACTCGCTGCTTAACCTATCTATCCTTGACACCGTGAGATCAAAGACTGGCCGAGCTTTACCTTCCACATTCTTCCATGATCATCCTACTTTTGCCGACATTCAGAACTCCTTTTGCCAACCATCACAACCTGCGGCGAAACCGGCAAAACCCTTGGATACCCAGTGGTCCGCCCCAACGTGTACTTCTGTGCTTATTCAAGGAGAACTGAAGCCTGGAAGGCCAATTCTATTTCTTATACCAGACGGATCGGGCTCTGCAAGCTCATATACCAACCTGCCAACCCTCGACATTGAGATCGCAGTCATTGCCCTAAACAGCCCATTCCTCGCCAATCCGCTGGACTTCACCATTGCCCTCGAAGCTGTTGCCCAGATATACTTCTACGAAATCCTTAAACACCAACCTGAAGGCCCTTATCTCCTAGCCGGTTGGTCAATCGGCGGCACCTATGCGTACGACATAGCCAAGCACCTCCTCTTGACCGGCACCGAAGTCGCGGGCCTAATCCTTATTGACGCGCCTTGCCCGGAGACAATACCACCATTACCGTTAGAGACCGTGGATCTACTCGAGCAAGTCGGAACCTTCGACAGCACAACGAGCAGAAAGCCTGGTGTACCGCCCAAAGTCCGCCAGCATTTTGTCGCAAGTCTGGAAGCACTGAAGAAATACAATCCTTTACTTCTAGGGCCGATGAAGAAGCCTCCGCCATGCGTAGCCATATGGGCTCGTCATGGGGTGTGGGAGTCTGTACCATATTCAAAGCGGGTGAGTTTGATGGCGAAGAAGGAACGGGTGAAGAACAGGGCTCAGGATTGGATATTGGAGCCGAGGAAGGATTTGGGGGGGAATGGGTGGGAGAAGTTGATTTTGGGTGTGGAACGCGTCGTCGTTGATGGGGATCACTTTTCTATTATGAGGACGCCCAAGGTAAGCTCTGATCTCTCACCTGAGGTATTGCATTCCATACAAGTGGCTAATTGCTCTCTTGTGCTCAGGTCAAAGAATTGGGCGAAGTGATAGGCAAGGCTATAACGAAGTTTCTGCAGGAGGCATGAGTGGTCTCCGGAGATTTCTTCTGTTGACTTCTTCTCAATGCCCTATCTAGTGGATTAGAACGTGTTTATCATAGATATATTGTCAGAGAATTAGTTGGCATTATAAAGTATCTCCATCATTTTGAGATTATTTCAAATCAATAGCATTTCTTACGCATACTACAACAGACATCAGAGAACTGAGCAATCTTCTCACCTTTAAATCAAGGCATCCGGATATGTCTGGTTTGAGCGCCGCTTAAGGATGCTTTTGTATCATCGCATCTGTCCCTCGCTAAGGACCTACTTTGCTTTTAACCCTTTAGGATATACTTTTCATCGCTCTTTATTTTCATGAACTTCTCTTGAATTGCGCCGCTGCTGCCTGCTGATGCTGTATCTCACGATCGTAAAATGCTGTCAGAATCGAGAATTTTGCAATTGGTTTTATCGAGAAAATCTTCAATTTCGGAAAAAATCGACTGCCTCGACTGACCTGGGCATATAAACATGTGAACTGGACCAAGGAACAGTGACAAACTATACTGTGGAGTGATGAAACCTGAGTCAACGGCACGCGTTATCGCAAAATATGGGCCACGAGACGAGCTCATGAAGAGTACGATCTCAGCTGTATTGTGCCTTGTCTTCCGGGGAAGGGTGAAACAATGTTTTGAGGATGTTTTTCGGGATCAACAAAAGGGCCCTGTATATTCTGAGAGAAAGATTAAGATGACATCAACAAGGAGTCTTATTCAGAGCGTATTATACCTGCAATAGAAGGCTGAATGAAATTGATCTCAGATCTTCTCTTTATGCAGGATAATGCTTCCGGGCATGCTGAGCGATACACTCAGAAGGAGTTTCAGAGTCGAGATATTAACGTTATTCTATGAAGGACTGGATTCAGGAGCATTATGACGATTAGGACAAGCTCTTCTACAATACTTTAAGAAAAGCAGTAAGGGAAGCCGAGGATGCAGTCCCTTCGTACAAATTAGATGAATTAATTAACTCCATGAAAGAGCGCTGTCAGACTGATGCACAGGGGAAACACACTCACTTTTAGGTAGACATCTCAGAGGCTACACATAAACCGTGTATAAGCTGTATCGGTTTTGGTTAGATAGTGAGCTAATGCAGCTAAAATCTAGTTGGAAGCCAACAATTATTACCCCGGAAACCAAGTGTTTAACACTCTAACAACGGACTTCTCCACGACTCATCCGGACTTGTTGCATCTATTTTCTCGCCATGACATCTATCATCCAAAATTCAAGTCCAGTAGATGCAGTCAAGGCTTTTATTGCCTGTATTAGAACGAAAGACCTGGAATACATGCGCAAGATCATCCATCCGAAGGCAACTGCGTGTCTCATCCGAGAGAACGAGCCACGTTTCCTTGCCCTTACTGAGGCTATAGATACGCTTGAGAAGGCAGAACAGGAATTTGTCGAAGTCAGTTGGGACGAAGTTGAGCACATAGATGACGAATACGCGTGGGCAACTTTTAGTATGCATCGGGATGGAGAGGCGAGTAATCCTTTTGCTCGCGGTAGCGCGACATTTCCTGCTAATCCGTCTTGCAGCTTCATCAATCCGGTTCGAGCTCATACTCGTGTTGGAAAAGCCCTCTTTTGGGTTGGATCATCCTGACTATGTCAGATATTGCAAGACCACCAAATGATACAGTTCGCGTGTGATTCGCTTCATGAACGGGGTATTGCACTTCTGCTCTCCAGAGATAGAAAGCATAAGCCCGCTCGGGTTCGCATCATTTCAACACTCTACTCCGCCACTCCAAAATATAGTGTCGAACGCCATGAATATAGATATGAATGCAATAGCTTCAGTAATTCGTGGGTTCTCACTTTTAAAGACTAAACCTTCAGCATTCTCCCCGAGAAGGGAAGGCATAATAAGTTGCTGTATCTGATTTTGGCATTATTGCCCATTTAGCAGCTCCAACCAGAATCGCTAAGCTTTGATGATGAGACATTTCAAGATGTCAAGGACAAGGAAGGATTCCGAGATCTTAAGCTATAAGATCTATCCGAGGAGTCCGAGTAGATACGCTCGCACTTGTAAGTACTTGTCTACAGGTCTAGAGTGTCGAATACTAATGAGCTATTAGCCAGAAGATGTATGTCAATAGGCTCTACCACGTTATAAAAGCCTATCAACATTCTGGTTCTATCTAATCAATCGAAATCATAAATAGCCTAGAAATTAACGAGTTCCCCGGATACCACTCACACTGGTGCGGGCCAATCACTTTTCACGCTGTTCACGGACACACTCGCGTTATCATCTTCGGTTGAGACGTAAAAATGATTGCCCGTGTTCATTTCTGCATCATGGTAGATTGGTCCACTGTCCGGGTCATTTTCGACAGTCATGATCTAGGTGCTTATCACTACAGCTCTGGAGACTAAGCTGAGTTTCCGTCCCAAAAACGGAATCCGGAATGACCATCGCGTTCATGATATCAATATCCT
>JAABUO010008666.1_pt1 | contig 11458 bp, 18 predicted proteins | sample 5559291 | NCBI WGS metagenome assembly JAABUO01 (sample SAMN10711878, study PRJNA513372) | rock metagenome | isolation source: Antarctica rocks | place: Antarctica: Victoria Land, Finger Mt sud | reverse complement strand
TGCGGCGTGATGGGGGACGCACAGCAGCAGCCGAAGAGGAGGTTGCCTGCTCTACACTAGCTCTACAGTGCACGAATGGAGCGTCAGGGCTGGTGCGGTTGTGCTGCAAGGCGTGAGTTACAGGTATGCACTTGGGCAAAGAAGCGTGTCTGATTAAAACAACTTCATGGATGTGTTGTCAGGCTGGGTCTCAAAAGTGGCAGCTCCTTTGTGATGCATATGCTTTTGCTTCTCCGACCATGGCAGCTGGTGTGCAACAAGCTGTAAGACTGTTGCTGTGCAGCACAATGCAGATGATGGACACACCAAGGCCCCTTCAATTGCACAGGGAACTCAGTCAAGCATGCTGCAAAAGCTGATATGCAGTCCAACTCAGGTAGATGAGCTTGCTGACCGTCTGAGGCCAGCTTTGGCTGTCTGCCATTCATCTGCGCTGCTGAAGTCCTCACTTGTCTCGGCTTGGATTGCCTTCACAGCTTTCACTGTCTGCAGTTGACACTCAAGCATGAGGGTTATGGAGTGATGTCCCATGCTGTTGATGCATGCTGCAAACCAGAGCTTGCTTGTCCAACATTTCTGCCACAGTATATGCCAGCACTGAATGCAAGGTACAACAACCACCTGAGAAAGCACTTGAGAAAGCCTCTTGGACAACAGCAAGTATACCGGCTGAACACTGACAAATCGTGTCAGGCTGCTGCATAGAAACAGTCCTGGGCCTCTCTCACCTGAAGCTGCAGCTTTGGTTTGGCAGCTTTGGCTGACAGGCTCTTCCAGTGCTCCTCATCGCTGTCAGCATCAGAAGTGTCTGCTGCCTTGGCAGGCCCTGCATGCACCTGGGTCATGCCCTTCTGCCTGTTCATCAGCGCACTACTGCTTGTCGCGATTGACTGCTGCAGGCTGGCCTGTGTGATGAGGCCAGACCTTGGCTCAGCTGTGCTGGCAGTGCTGTCTCTACTGGCCCTCCTGTCAGCAATGCTACTAGGCTTTCCAACTTTTAAGCTTAAGGCTGTTGCTCTGCTGCTGTCTGGTCTGACTGCGGCTTTGCTGGCAGGCATGCTGCCAGACTGAGCAGCTTGCTTGGCGCTGAGAGGTTGTGACTGCTTGGGGCGCTGTGCATACACCAGCTCGTCGTCACTGTCACTGGATGCGGCTGCAAATGGCTTGCTTTGTGCAGCATTAGCAGGCTGCGCTTTGCCTGCTTGGCTTGTGTTGCCTGATCTCATGCTGAGGAGGCTTCTGCTTGTTGGCTCGAGATCGCTATCGCTGTCAGCTGCTTGGACAGGTGGGCGCTGTCTACCTGTTGAGGCAGTGGATGCAGACCTGTCAAGAGCTTTGTGGCCAGGTTGCAAAAAGCCAGGTCTATCTTTCAGCTTCACAGCTGCCACTGAGTTGACAGGGACCTGTGCCAGAGACGCTCCAACAGTGAGTGAGTGGGAGAGAACTGGCCGGGCTTTTGAGTATGACGAAAGTCGGCCCACCTTGACATGAGTAAGCAGCTTGTTCTGATGCTTCTGCAACATGTGTGCGTCATCGTCGCTGTCGTCATCGGGAGGAGCAGCAGTTGCTGCTGCTGACTTCCTGGATGGCTGAACATCTCTACTTTGTCTACTGCTGGCGACGACTTGTGACAACTTGCTGGACTGTGACTCCTTGCTTTGTCGCCTATCTGTTGCAGGGCGAGCTAAGCCTGTAGCAAATTTTCCTCTATGTTTTTGCAACACAACATCGTCATCCTCGCTGCTCATTTTGGTGACAAAAGCCTGCTAGGACTGCCAAATCATAGCAGAGTTTCACCTCCGTCTGACATAATATCCCGCTGAATAGCAAAAGACAAACTGCTTCGTCAAGTCAAATGCAGCCACCCAGCTTCCTGCGCAAGGCAAAATTTAGGCTTGTCAAAATCTGGCCAGCGTTTACTCATCGGCAACCTAAACCCCCACGTGGCATAAACAGTCATGTTCTGCATGACAAAGAGAAATCGACAAGGCATATTGTTGATTCACTTCATTCCGGAACCGACTGCCAACGCCTTGCTGGCGCGGAGGCCGAACCAGCTTTATCATGCTGTGATCAAGGCGCGAGTTTTTCCATCAACAGTGAGACGCACTGGCATGGACCGCGCAGTCGCACGAGCAAGCCAAGCATATCGAGACAACGAAGTAGCACTTGACGACGGGCATGTGCACAAAGATCATTCTCTTGAACACCATGCGGCCGTCCAGCCAAGCGGACACAGCGCACGCAACCTCCATCATGTCAAGTCGGCCAAGAACTTGCGAACAGCTGCTGCTGTCACTGTCAATTTGCGAGACTGTGGCGCCATATCTCGCATTCTCAGGCAGGGCAGGATGTTTAGGAGCAGTCAAGTCATGAGGTACATTGGCCTGAAAAAGTTCATGTGCTAGACAGCTGCATGCACTCACCTTGGTGTATACTTGTTTCTGCAGTGCAGCAGAGATTGATAGACTGGGCATAAGGGTGAGTCAAGTACAGCGCGTGTTTTGCATTTGGCTAGATGCCCTTTGCAAGCCACAGGCCTGAGCAAGATGCCTGCTGCAGTCAATATTGGACCTCAGGATTATGCGCAAGGATTGCAAAAAGGAGGCCAAGGATTTTGACAATGGCGTACAGGAGCTGGCTTACACCCTTGGACAGGTTCTTGCACGACTTGCTAAGCAGACGTGGCGCTGCATGCTGAGCACAAAGTATCTCCTGCACACCTGTTCAGCTAGTGTTCAGGAATGTAATCTTCCGCTGCTCATGACACATTTGTCTTGATTATGCCAGGACTTGTCTCTGGTATGTTCAAAATGTTGACATTGTCTCTGCTGTGTTGCAACAGCCAGTTCAAAACTTGGCAAAGACCCTGACAGAACGAGGATCAGCGCCACCTGTCCCTTGCCACATCTGCTCAGACGAGTTTGAGGAGGCATACAACCATGAGTCATCCGTCTTCCATGGTGGGTCAATACCGCTTTGTGGCACGCTGAACATGATTTTTAGGGACCAACAAGGGAGCAGAATGCAGATTTATATGGCATGGCTGTGTAGGAACAGTGCATGCTACAAGGGTGCCAGCTGCAGAGTCTATGACAGATGCTCATCTCACTTAGGATGCCACATGCTGCTTTGCACAACATTGCTTTGCTTGCTGCTTGTGTTGACAGTTTGTGGAATCAGGTGACATCAGATGCAGCAGCCACTGGTACAGTCTGCCTCAGGCCTATTGTTGCTAGACTGGTCAATGTGTGCCACTCCTAGAGCATGCATAGGAATGGTTTCTCAAGGTTTGGACAACTTTCTGCAACTTCAGCACCAACATCATTCTGTCCTGGTAGTCACAGCAATATTAAGGGAAAGAGCAGCAGAAGCGTGCGCCAGCAAGAGAACCAGCAACAGCCATAACGCACTAGCGAGAGAAGTACCGCAAGAATTACAGCATCACGCATAGAAATTGCAATAAAAACAATGTCCATCAGGCTGATGTGGCGTCCTGCTGCTGCAGCTGATCTGGTACCGGCAAAGGTGAAGATGCACATCTTCTGTGGCATGCCAAAGAAGACCAAGCTCAAAACCATCTTTGCCCCCCTGTGTGGTAAATCTCCTGAGCAGGTCATGGCGCCAGCTGTTGCCGACGCTCACAAGCTGGGCTATGACAAGCTCTATAGGTTGCTCCTGGACTATGTGAGCTCAGCAATGCCCCGCCCTTCCCCCCATGCGCGAGTCCAGGCTGTCTATCATAAGGCTGACATGTTGGGCCACCACTGCCCATCTGCTTGTGCATACAAACAGCATACATACACCACCCAGGCAGCACACACGTGCAACATCGATAGCACATGCTATGTTACTGACAGCTGCAATGCTACACCTCCTGCCTGCCTGAGCTGCACACCAGACCTGCACAAAATGTGAGGATGGTGGTGCTGCTGCTGATTGTGTAGCCCATGTGGTATCACTGCACACTTATCCCTGCTGCTCATGGCTATGCAGCATCTGTAGGTCAGTGGAACCCACATCAACTATTGCTGAGCAATGCACCTGCCTTGTGTCAGCCTGATAGGGGTACATCCTGCGGCCATGTGGGCCCAATCTTGATGCCTGATCAGCTCATGGTGGTGCAGGGCAAGAAGGAGATTGCAAAGGCCCTGCGAGTCTTTGTGGACCACAACAACTACCCTGTGCTGGTCCATTGCATACACGGCAAGGACCGGACCGGCCTCATTGTCATGCTCATCATGCTGCTCTGCAGTGTGGAACCAGAGGTATCAACTTACTATATGCGCACTCACAACAGCAATACCGTACCCTGTTGACATGCTTGGAACGAGGCATTGCAAGCTGCATCCTGCACCACCTGCAGTCTGCTGTCTATGCACACGCTTGTTGTGTGGCCCTGCGCACATTGTTTGCACGCCGTATAGCCATGCCAACACCAGCTTACCTCACACAAGCATGTCCATGTTTGTGTTGGATCGCCGCCTGGGGATGTCATTCCGGCCGTGTGCTTTTGCAGACGGTTGTGCTGGACTACGTTCAGTCAGAGATCCACTTGAAGAGCTCCAGGGACAAGAGTCAGCTTGATCTTGCCAGTACGCGCTCTAGTCCTGCACACACAGCACTGCCTGGAAGCTGCATGCAAGAGCCAGTCATTGTCTCTGTTGTAGCGCATGCCTGCAGACATGATATGCGCCTTGCTGCCAAATGATATGTTTGTCATGTGCACGTTGGATTGCACAAGATGTTGGTGCGGTCGTTGTGTCATGGGGTTGTCAGGTCTGACGGTGCTGCTTTGTACTGGCACTATTGTCTACATATACAATGTTCTCTCTCTGAGGCTGTCTGCATTCAAGCCCATGTTGTGTATTGCAGGCTATCTGACCAGTGATGGTGTCATGGCTTCCAAGGCGCAGACAATGCAGAGCACAATAGAGTACATGAACCGGAAGTATGGGTCGGCAGCAGGGTATGTGAAGGTTATTGGCATCACACCATCTGAAGTCTCAGCTATCCGCCTGAACATGCTGATCAAGGCAGCTCCTAGAGACCTGCTTGAAAGGCTCAGCTTGACTGGCAACCTTCGTGGAAGAGGCTCGGTGTCCCCTCAAAACAGCAGGGATCATTTGTCACGGAGGACCTACTCCAGTGATGGCAGCTTCTACCCTGGCAGTCCGACAAATGATAGATTTGATGCATCAACGGGCTCAGGCAAGTCTACTGGGCCTAAGAATCTGACAAGGCGGTCGAAGACTTTCAGCACTCTGTCGAGGCGGTCCAAGGATGCCGCCAACGGAGTGCCGGCAGTGTCCAAACAGCCTCATGATATCATGATCAACAAGAAGATCAGTGACTTTGACTGAGGTTGCTGCTTGTAGTGCGGTGGTAGGACTGCTTGTCTGCATAGAGTGTGTTTTGAGCTGTTCCTTGGGACATGTACGTAGGGCATAGTTGTTCATTGTAGTGATGCTTGTATTCATTGTGGAGCAAGGTGTTGTACTTTGTGAAGCTGTCCTCCTGGCGTGTTTTGAGTATTGACACATTAGTTTGACAACCATCCTGGCAATGTGATTGTATTGAATTTGCTGTGCACAGCAGAGCAGCTAGTTGTGGCTTTCAGTTTGCCTGCTGTCCCTGTGACCTCTTCTGTGGAGTGATACAGCATGGCTGCACCTTGCCTGTAGAGTTCTGAGCAGGACTTGCCGTTTAAGCTGTTGATCTAAGGCGTTGTCTGCCCTCACATCTCTTCACTACAAATAGCTCCTCTTGGATGCCTCTTATCTTTTTGGATTCGAACGTGAGTTACAAAGCCGCACGGTAGATCTGCCTCGTGCTGGAATTCTTGATTCATACGAGGCCTTTGACACCATGTCCATTGGTAACTAGGCTTGCAACTGCAATGCTCACAGTACAGCGCATGAATGTAGCCTTTACATTTGCAGAGATGGCAGCATGTGCATGCGCAAACAAACATGAAACAAGTACACAAGAAAGGACAGTTGCGACATGCCATGTTGGCATGCCATCAAGTTACCCCAGAGCAGCAATGAGCATACGTGCTCGCTTTTCATTTGATGATGTGCAGGCTGAGTAATGTAGCGGTGAGACGAGTGTTGCTGAAGGGCTAAATCAGGCAAACATGGCTCCTTGCACATAAAAAGCAAGCAGACCATTGTTGCAGTCAAACCTGTGTTGCTGCTGCTAGGTTCTAAACTGCGCTATTTCCACTGAGCGTTCTCCAGAGCTGAGTGAGTAAGCAAGCCTGCTCATCTCAAAGTGCGTTGGACTGACCAATTGCCAGCCCAGTGGTCAACAGACCAAACACAAGAAAGGGCTGCGCTCTTGCTTGGTACTTGACATCATTCTCAATGGGGTCTGGGATGAAATACTTGTACTGGAAGAACATCTGCAGACATCGGAAAGTAGCCTGACCCATGACGACCTTGCCCTCAGACACGAAAAGAACGTTCCAGCAGAGTGTGCTCAAATTGTTCATGGGTGCTAACAGGCTGAGACTTTGCATGACGAGACACAGCAAAAAGGAAAGTGTGATGATGCGAGCAAACGTCAGAGCACACAAATCCTCCATCAGCTCTTCACCCTGGCACCTTGCTGCCAGAGCTCTGTACTTTTGATGCAGACATTGAATACTCAATGCTCACAGGACCCAAGAGGCTGAGCAAGCAGAAAGTCATGATTACACTTGTAGCAGAGTCGCTGGGCCTGCCTGGTGAGTACGGCAGATGGCAGTTTCCAAGGTCAGATTTATGCTGCTCACCTGAGGTAGAATGAGCGCTGTGAGGACAGCTGCATATGTGGTCTCATGGCGTCCCACGGCCAAGTATGCTGCAACAGCTATCTGAGTGACATCGATGGTGGCAACTGTGATCCACTTGGCCACTTCCGGCCCAAAGGCAACAGGCAGACTGTTCAAACCCATTTTCCTGTGGATCAGTCAGCAGGTCAGCAACACCATTCACGTACTGCATTGCAGCTCAAAAGAGTTGCCTGTGCAGTTGTTGTCTCAAAACAACATGTTCAGGGCAGGACAGACTCCTTGGCTTGGACAAGAGGGACTGCAATGATGGATTGTTGCATATCTCAATGTAGACCTGTGAGGATGCAGTACTTTCAGAGGGTTCTGCACAGTCAGGTCCACCATGCAGAACGGAGAATTGCACAGTCAAGTCCAATATGAATGCATTCAGGATTGAAGTTGTGCATGCAGGGCAGGAGCAAATCAGCATGAGTAGCATCTGGAAATCCATCTCTGTGAGGGGTGCCCTGAAATGCTTGCCATGTCACGTTCTATCGTGAGCATCACCTGTCGCCTTCAATGCTCTTGAAATCATTGACAATGGCAATGCCCAACCCCGCCAAGGAGTATAGGACCGTCAAGATGATGACATCAAGCGTGAGATGTCCAAAGAGCGCCTACATCATGAAGAATACACATCGCAAAGCTCCAGGTAGCAGGCACCTTTGTCAGACAGACACAGTCTGACAGACACATTCGTGTAACTTGTGCCTGTCTAGTTGCAATGGTGCACAAAAGCATGTGCAACTCCTGAGATGCACCCTCGTCAAGACATACAAGCTGCAAGTCTTGCCTATCAAAAATCATGTGCTAGTGTCCCATCACAGAGCATTGTGCTGCCACTGACTGTCGCATCTCTCCAGTATGCTATGCCTGTGCTACTTACAAGAAGTGCAACCCCCCTAAATCATACACAGTGAGTTGAGATATTGAGCACACCATTCCATACAGAACATGTTGCACAGCAAAGGGTAGCAGGGCAACATGCGCAAGCCTGCTGGGCTACTAGCATTGCATGCAACAGGTTTGAGCATGCAGCAGACTGCAAAGGAAGCTGGTGCTCAGTATTGTCGCTTGGTTTGTTCAGTGATGTGACATGGCATGCAGCAGTGAGTACCCACCTGGCCAGCCCACCATGGCAGAGCAATGTAGGATGACCCCAGAGCATAGTTGCCAATCCATCCGCTCTGCTTCAGTTTCAAGGGAGGTGCTGAGTAGATGTATGAGATGAAAGAACCAAAGGTTGCGAGGCAGAGCAGGGTGGGGAACTCATGACCCGCCCATCTGTCCAGGGTGTAGGATACCCCCAGGCCCCCAGCCAACAATGTGAGGAACTGGGCTACCACCTGTGGCTCTGAGATTGCTCCTGCATGCAGGAGCATGCTTGCTCAGCTCGATGCATGCCAGGACAAGAAGCACTCCAATCATCTGAAGTGCAAATCCCGGGAAACCATGGCAGCAGTTGTGTTACCGATGAAGGTCGTGATGCAGACACAACACAAGCGCAAAGCATTTGCTACCTGGCAGACTGATAATTCTGCTGATAGGGCAGAACAGGCTTTTGCAACTGTGCCATTCTGTCACTGACAGTCCACATTCTGCAGTGCAGGTTTCTGCACATGCTACTCAGACGCAGCTTTGTATACATGTGATGCGAAAGCCAGACAGTTGATTGCTGTTTCAGCTGCTCAGCAGGCAGACTGTGCAGCACACACTGAAGCGACATGCCCCTTGGGTATGCAACTGCCTTGCCAGTCATTGTTAACTCCATGTCTGGACTCAAAAAGCACAACGTGTTTCTGTGAGGGAACGTTTGACTGAGTTGTTGAGTACCTGATGGGATAGGCCTATTGGGTTCATTGATGGCATCAATCTCCTTGTCATAGTAATCATTGATAGTCTGTGTGTAGCCAGTGAGGAGGGGACCAGACATCAGCATGCATGTCAGGGACTTGGCCACATCTGTAGGCGTCCACTGAAAATGCCCAGATGCAGCTGCTCCACACAGCACACCTAATTACAAAGGGCATTTATTGGCCTTCAAACGTGTCTGACAAGAAAACAAAGCAAACACTTGCTTGATATAGTATGATGAGAAGTGCAGTCGGCAGAAGCTTGAGCAGTTCTTACCCCAGATGAGGGGTATCCACGTCACAGGCTTGGTGAGCTGAAGTCTGATTTTCCAAATATTGGTTTCCTTGTCCCCACCTCTTATGCCAAGGATCTGGGCCACATTACCCTTTACGAAATTCTTGCTCTCAACTGCTTTGCCTTTGACACCTTTTTCTTTCTGTGCACACTCTGTGCGGATGGCTTTTCCTGCAACATGTGAACTTCATCTGGCATGAAGCACTCACTCCTTTGCTTGCAAATAAAGATCTCGCATTGAATAGTCAGAAGGCCATATGATGGCCATATAGCTGAAGACTGCCTCCGAACAGATTCCAGCATATACATAGCCCCACAGAAGAGAGGACAAATTGACGATAACAACAAGCCTGACAACAGTAAAGCCTTTACAGAAGAAAAATCAGACGAGCAGAAGATGTGTTGACCTTTCGAGGACCGTTGTTTAGGGAGTTGACCAAAAACAAGCTTGCCAGCGAAAGCGCTTCGCAAACGCAACCCGTTTGTCAAAGGCCGCCTGGGCAACTGGCAACATGTGTGCTGAGCAATCATCGCAGTTCTAGGGCTGGACATCACGGACTGCGAACAGCGACGAGGCAGCAAGGTCAACTAGTACACAGGCTTGCCTTGTCGAACTCTGGCTCGAATTCCTATCAGGGTACCCTATCCGTAGGCTAGGGTAAAGAATTTGCCTTAGGTTTAGAGAAGACTTGACCGAATCCAGGCTTGAATCTAAGAGCTTAGTGTATATGCAGTTAAACACGGCACCTACATATGCTGTGGTAGTGTTATGCCAAGAAATTCACAAGGCTGCACACAAAGCTGAACCAATCTACAGATAGTTGTCAATCAAGCCAGCATGTATCTGACCCACAGTAAGATCACTCTGACTGCACAATCGCAGCAGAGCTGAGGTAGAAGGCGCATTGCTGGCGTGTCCGCAAGTGAGTTTGCAACTCTGTTCCAACAATTACACGGTGCCTTTGCCTCTTTTGCCCTTTGTGACGACTTTGCCCTTGCTGCCACCATCCCATTCCTGTCCACCTTTCTCAACAACATACTTCTCACCTTTAGCAGTGACCACCTGACCCTCTCTGTACCGCAGTTGGTTCTGCAGGACATGACTATTCAGAGGTCGGAAGGCTTAAGGACAACCTGCAGGTCACGATTGCATTTCCATGCCATTGTGATCTGGCTCAAGTTGTGTACAGAGATGATTCTGGCATTTTCGCTTGTTCACTCCTTTCACATCAATGTAAGCAGTAAAGATTACATAGCCAGGGAGGGTTAACACTAACAGACAACATTGACAAGACTACACTTGCTGACCTTGTTTTTAGGGGCCTGCCGGGCTTGCTTGGGCTCTGTGGGTGCAGAAGTTCCAACAGCTTGCAGATGGTATTTGGCTAACAGTTGCTTGCGATGTTCCTTCTCTTTCCTGGCAGCTTCTGCAGCGTCCCGCTGCTTCTGTTCTTGGCAAGCATGCCAGCTTGCTTCAGACTGTGCAAGATTTTCTTGGTCCATCAGCCAGTGAGCAGCGTCCTGCACTGCAAAATCTGGGCTGAGGCTGGACTCTGTTGCAATAGCTCGTCCTGGCAACTGTTGTGCAGGCAAACATACAGTTGAATGTTTGCATATCAAGACGTGGCCCAACTGCTGCATTGCTGGTGCTGTCAGAGAAAAGGTAACGCATCTGCAAGTCTGTTTGTGTGCTACCTCAAGCTGATTGTGGCAGACATCATGGAGCACATGGTTCAGATATGCTGGACTGTTCTCAGGGTACAAGTCTATAAGCGGGCCAGCTTGCTGCAACTCTGCTGTTTCTGTGCTTTGCCTGCAGATGCATTCGTCGAGGGATATCACTCTTCAGATCAAGTCAATGAACTGTACAAAAGTAATAGCAGTAATGACATACTGCAAGTGGTGCAAGGCAGCAGGAGCTTCATGTATGGTTGCCTCCATTCTGTGTGCCTGCTGTTGTCTCCAGCCTTCTCTAGGAAAGCCCTCAACGGTAGCCTGATCGCGATCATGTGAGGTTGCAGCCTGTCAGCAAGGTTGCTTCCGACACGCAAGCTTGCCAACATACTCGCCTAACCTTTTGGACAAGAGTTGATAGCAAAGCAAGCTTCTGAGCATTCGGGACTGCATCAAACGATGGGCAAAACCCTGCAACGATGTCTTGCAGCTCCAACAAGTCCACTGCGTCTGGTGCACTATCCTCAAGCGTGCTGATCAGATAAGTCGCTAAGGTTTCCTCAGGTATGTCACCGAGCGAGCCGAAGAAGTCATTGACCGCATGTGCGGCCTGTTTGGCTCGGCATGACATGACGCTTGATGTCGCTTGTGTGTATGGCCAACGTCAGTGACATGACACAACTTTTGAGCTAGAACTTTTAAACTTTCTCTCATGCAGGCTTCGCTCGTCTCTGCGAGCGTTTCGCTGACTCCGACAACCAAACCAAAAACCAAAATTTCTTGCGACGCTGCAGGCTTTCAATGTGTCTGTTGTAGACA
>JAABUO010008665.1_pt1 | contig 11459 bp, 9 predicted proteins | sample 5559291 | NCBI WGS metagenome assembly JAABUO01 (sample SAMN10711878, study PRJNA513372) | rock metagenome | isolation source: Antarctica rocks | place: Antarctica: Victoria Land, Finger Mt sud | reverse complement strand
CCCCTCCCCGACAATCAACGCATAGTTTCTGGAAATTGTGACTGGAGACTACTGAAAGGGGTCCTGTGGTAAAAATGCTGAAGAGTGGGCAGCTTTCATGCTGCAGTGCTGTATGTCATGCCCCTGACGCTATATTTACGCCCCTATGTGGGCCCCCATGAGAACCCCCACAAGGGCCCTCCTCATGCATGCACCCTCACGCACTCTGTCTGACCTCAGGTCTGATTCCTAATTTCCATTTAGCTTCCACTGTCAGAAAGACAATAACGAGTGAGCTCATCATTGTTGCCAGAGTCCATAAGCACGCTCAGGACCAAGTCTTGTGTGGAGAAGCAAGACTGGCCTCACACCTACCTGGCTATTGCCGGCACAATTTGCGGCTAATGTGTGGTTTTTAAATGGACGACGCCCAATCCTGACTTGATGTACTGCACCAGCCTTTGTCAAGCACCTCTATTCTTGCCAACACAGATCCTGGCAGCCCACCAACAAAACATTTGGTAGGTATTTGACTCTGCTCAAAGCAACACATGCTCGACCATGATCCCAGATGTACCCCCCCCCCTCCCCTCATCTCTCCAAGATCAGTGACAGCCTTCTCATGATGTTGATCTGGTCATTGATTTTCAGGTGCAAGCTTTGTTGAAGCTCTGGTGATTTTCCGGCAAGACTGCGTGTATCAGGCCTTCAGAGGGCCCCCCAAGGAAGATGCATTGAGAGACTTCTTCGGCAGGCTCCAAAGCCAAGGCAAACCCAAGAACACCGGTGGTGCAGTTGTTTCTCCGCCTTCCTCCAGCTCTTCATCTTCAGTGGCTGACAGCATAGACGACAGCAGGGTTTCTTCTTCTGCTGCTTCTTCTTCTTCTTCGGCTTCTTCTTTATCTCTGACTGGCAGCATGCAAGTGACCGGTGACTCTTCTTCCTCGTCTGGATCACCAGTGGATGGCGGCGTACATGCCAGCACTGCTGGTGCTTCTTCTTCTGGCAAGAATGATTTCCCACACAGCAAGGAGCAGACCAATGCTTCTTCCACTCCTGTGCCTGTAGCTGCTGCTGACAAGGACATTTCTGTTCCTGGCAGCACCCTCGATGTGAATGGTAGTGCTGCCAGGGTGAGCAACGGCAGCGCTGGCAATGGTATACAGAAACCCAGAAGTGATCAGGAGAGCAATCCTGACTTAGCCGAGTTAATCAAACCGGGTATTCGATGAGATCTTGATGTCTTGCTGAACATGAATGAATCAGGACTTGCCTGCAGGTCAGATCAGCACTGGCAGACTTCTTTGTGAATATCCATGAATTAGTAACTCTGCTGTTGCACCTCATGACTGACATGCCTAGTCACAAGCCTAATGGCTGCAGGACCTATGACATACTCAGAGCAACAACTATGGCAGACAAACAGGTAATCTGAGTCAAGAATAAGTATGCAGCAGTTTTAACTGTTACATCGATGGACCGGATCTCCAATATGCATTTTAAGGGCGCACTGATCTGCAGAGCCTGGTAACATGCCTGGATTATGGAAAGTCTGATACAGTACGCGTTCATGCAAGTTGGGGTTAGGATGCGCAGTTGTGACTGTTAATGTGCTTTCAAGTTAGACCCGCTGAAGTTGTTGAATAAGTGAACCTTTTTATTCTCACAAATTGCCTGTTACAACGTCTGAGTTCTTTTTTGCAACTGTTAGCCATGCATATGGTATGGATCTTTCCATTGCAGGTGTTTGGTACATTTAGCTTGGACTGTCCCTCAATGCAGTGAATGCGTTCATGCTTGATCATCAGGACCCTGGGATACCGATGCGTTCCCGCTGGCAGATTTGAAGTTTATCGTGTTGCGCAGCACACACTCAGCTGAGGCACCTGCAAGCTTCACAACGTGGACTGTGCACGTGCAAGTCACGGCACCTTGCCCCAGTGCCATTAAATTGACTACGTATATTGTGCAGAGCAAGTTTGCTGCATTGCTGACATTTGCTTTATTTTGCTGAACCTCACTCAAATCCCAATTGCAGCAAATTTCAATGGCCCTTTGAAGTCTAGGTCATCAGGCTGTCCTGATCTTCAAGCAAATCTAGCAAACAGGTGAAACACTCAGCATTAGAAGCATAGCATTGGAGTATAACAGCTTCTTAGCATCATTTGTGTGCACCTGCAACTGTGACTTCCAAAATCAACTACCCTGAAAAATATCTGTAAGCTTGGAGAACTACATTCGCTTCTAAACCCAAGCACATATTGCAGGTTTGCTTGTGACATTCCACTTCCAACTGCTTGTTCACATCACTTCAGCATTGCAGGTCATGTGGGTCATCCACTTGAGGCTGGCAGAGGCAGTCTAGGCTCATCACATAGAATGATGGAGTCCACAGAGTCAGCCAGAGTGCCTTGAATGACTCCCCAAGTTGCTACCTTGCCGGATGTGGTGCCTGCAGAGAAAATGCTACAAATGCAGTGTGTGCACAACCCTTTTCAACAAGCCAAGCGGACAGGTGACATTACTATCACTTCAGCTGGAGCTTGACCAAGCACAATAGCAAGAGTGAGAGTAGTGCAAGCTCAAAAGCAGACCGCTTACCAGTGCAGCTGCGGCTATCAAACAGCTGGATGCTAGTACCATTACCGGCCACGTACGACTCCCATGAGTTGGTTTTGATCAGGTTCTGCGAAAGTCACGCTCCGCCGTCGGTGGTGCCAACACGATCATGGTGTCACGATGCACGGTGGTCAAGGTCAAACATTCCAATTTTAGAGGCCGCACTCGTACAGGCTGAATGCAACCTCAGCAGAAATTCAAGGTATTGGGCTGTGCTATAAGCAGGACGGGGATAAGCGGGGATATACCAGACTTGTGCATGGGGAGCACCCGTTGTATGGCATCGCCACCGGAAAGTTCTGAGAATTGCCTGAATAGTCTTTATTGTCGAACATGATGACAGGCGTAGTCGTCAGAGGCTAAGTTGCAGCCATGACGGAGACCACTCCCGCCAACAGCAGGCAGAGCAAAATGGAGGTTTGACGGGTCTGCATCTTTAGTATTGCCCCTCGCGACTATGGTCCAAGGTGATGGAAGCTAGCCAGCGCAGTCTTTGCAATCAATGCAGACAGTCACTGTACAGTTGCGACAGGCAAGCAGTATATACAGAGCTACAGAAGGTCGGGCTCTGCCTAGCAGCTGGTGGTGGACAAGAGGAATGACTAACTAATTAGTCATAACAGAAAGTGAAGGTCTTAGAGGGAGAGTCACAACCTCCACAACCAAAGATCGTTGATCTGGCTGTCAATATGCCTCGGGTCTATGCAGAGCAGCGCTATGACATCAGCATCACTTAATTGAGTGCTCTGCCGAGCCTTTGGGCTCACAGCTGATCCCAGGAGGGACGAGGGTCGCCATGGACAACACAGTCTGGATGGTTGTGGTTGGCGAGGTGGCTGCTGTTGTGCACTCAGTCATTATCGGTACGCTTGCCATTGCTCAGCGCCTCAGTTCACTTATTGATTTCTCGCGAGTTTTTCACTTTTATCTGATGGTTCTGATGGTTCCCATATCACATCACTGTCAGTGCGGCAGGAGCAAATATAATGATCAGCTGTTGGGGGCCCGTGCTTGGTGCCAAAGTAGTGAGTTATCGGACCGCAAAATTCCTTGGGGTCATCTGTCAGAGTGCTGGTGCCCTTGCATTTGGGGCTGAGAAATACACTGTCTTTGGAGACCTGTTGCAGCAGTGGACCAAGCTTGAACCCTACCCAAGGCTGACAGCATATGCACTGATGTGGATCGTTGCCATACCTGTCGTCTGGCAGGTTTTGGCTGTATGGCAAGCTGTGCCCATACCAGCATATCTAGGAACAGGTTGGTCTGATGATGCGTCCTTCAAGCTGTACATGGGACCTTTCCGATGTGTTGCACCATACCTGGATCAGAATCTAGTGTTATTCCTGCCTACGTTTGTACTGCAAAGCTCATTCTGAAGGACTGCCATGCAGCTCTTGCGTTCTCATACACCTGCTTGGTATAGCTTTTGTCACACTTGTGCAATGCTGCATCTGCCTGCATGCAGGGTATTCTTATTTGTACCCAAACTTGCATTGTGCAGGGAAGCATATGCCTGTCCTAGTTTTAATGTTACTTCATTCCTGACCAATCTGGTATTGGCAGTGTTGCCTACAGGACAAGCAGTGCGTCCCACATCCTGCCTGCCTGCCTTGCTGTCTGTCTGTCTGTCTGTCCGTCCGAGGCTTTATTCATGCAGTTGCCAGCACAGTTGGCGCAATAATGGTGTTTCGCGGCGCCTCTGAAATAGAACTTGGCAAAAGCACCCCCTCACCACCATTTCTTACCGGATTGGGCTGGGCTTTGGCTGTGTGGACCATTCCCCCAACATTTGCTGTCTGCGGCTGTGCGTTGCTCTTTCTTCTCTTCAGAAACATGATAATGCATAACGAAGACACCCTACACACTGTGCTGTGGGTGAGCATGCCACTCTGAATTAAGGCCTTGTGTGGCCTATCTTGTATGCCAATCTGTGCGGCACGTCATGTTTCATCTTCTAGAGTTGCCCGGGTGTTGATGCATTGTCATACCTAGCTCATCATCAGCCGGAAAGCAGCATTATTAAAATTGTCATTACTACTTATATACTCAGATTTGTATAATACTGTTTTCATTATTATTATTCTTGTTACTATCGTAATTGTCACTACTATTGTTAACTAGGCAAGCCTACAAGTACTTGCAGTTGCTGCCAGCAGTTGCGTGCACGGTGTCAGTGGAGTGTGTGCTGATGCTGGTGTACAGCATCTGCTCACCCAATGGCACGACAGCCTTTGAGACCACGCCTCAGGAGCCATGCATCATAGCTTCTGCTGTGGGCTCGGCGGCAAGCATCGCCACATGCCTTGGAGTTCCTTATTTGTCGCGCCGGCTGTGGCATCATGCACCCCCCATGGTTAAAAGGATGGACCGGCTGGGCTTGGTGAGCATCTCCTCCCGAGGTTTTAGGGTGCATGTTTGGGGTTCAGGGTGCATGTCTAGGGTTTAGGGTGCATGTTTGGGGTTCAGGGTGCATGTCTAGGGTTTAGGGTGCGCATCGGCACAACTGCCTGTGCACTACAATGCTCGTGGACTCATTTGCTGAGTCATTCGTTTGTATGGTTCTGTTTGTTGAGCTGTTGTTGTTGCTGATGGCCTGCAATCGCCACACCAGCTTAGGCCACAATTGTGACCTCTGCTGTGTTATATGTACATTACAGCTGTCAAAACACCAAGGGAAAGAAAAGAAAAGGAAAAAAAGGAAAGGAAAGGAAAGGAAAGGAAAGGAAAGGAAAGGAAAGGAAAAGAAAAGAAAAGAAAAGAAAAGAAAAGAAAAGATTACACCTCTCGGCGTCAATTCAATGAGAAGCCAAGTATTATACTGGGCTGCCCAGGTCCTCCCTTTGATACCTTACTCCAAGGGTTTTTGCTCCAAGCTGTTGCCAATCATAGTGACCGTGCGTGTGCACGTCTGTCCTGAGCTGATTATACAGTCCCCAGCTGATCATACAGTCATCAGCGGATCATGTAGTCCCCAGCTGATCATATAGTCCCCAGCTGATCATATAATCCCCAGCTGATCATACAGTGACCAGCTGATCATGTAGTCCCCAGCTGGTCACAGCCAATGTTGTCAGAATGGCTGCTGGTGATCAGAATGAAGCAACAGTGCAAGAGCTGACAGCTGAGGACGTCTCACGCAATGCCTCGGGCTGGCTGCACCACACGTGCAACAGGCTCTTCCACAAGGACATGTTTGCCCACATGCACTCAAGTGACACCCTGCCGCGCATCCACTCGACTGCCGAGCAGCTTGACCCGGCCGCTGAAGCCTTATCTGGGCCCTTCCAGGTCAGCCTTCCTGCCTGCTGCAGTCTGCTTGCCCTTTGCACCCGCCCTGTGTCTCTCTTTGCTTGCCCTTTGCACCCGCCCTGTGTCTCTCTCTGCCTGCCCTTTGCATCTGCCCTGTGTCTCTCTCTGCTTCTGCCACTACCTCAGCCCCAATGGTGTATGTTTTGCTATCAACTTTTGCGATTCTCCAGTCAAATGGAGCCCTTATACAGTGATGATCGATGTTTGGTTGCATGCCAGCATGTCTCAACTTGGGCTCCAGGCATCTTTGCAAGCTGTGCGAGACCAGAATTTTGTGGCAGTTGCCTTGAAGCTTGCCTTAAGACTGGCATTCCAAAACCCCCTTGCAAGCTGGTCCATCAGCAATGGAAGCAGTAATTACAATGTAGTGCTGTGCACTGCACTGGCAGCTACCACAGTGAGCAGCCTCAGCAGCATGTGCAGTGTGTGCACAGTGCAAACTGCCAATCCCCCAGTTCACATACACCTAGGCTGTCCAGAGCCTGCAGCTGTAGCTGGATGCCATGTACAGCGTGCTCAACCATTAGGTCAAAGACATTTCTCACTGAGTCTGCTGGACTGCTTTGAAAGCTTGGTGACATGGTGTATGATCATCTGCGCCAGCATTGACACGCACTTTGTGTTGTAGGTTGTGTCGGCTGCTTTCTTGTCGGTGGCCTATGGCGTGGCGGCAACTCAGGGCAGACGACCATGGGCATTGTAGCCATGCGGCACGTGATCACCAAATCCCAAGCTGTTCCTGCAACAGCTGACGTGGGCATTGTGCTGCATGCCATAAAGAATGTTGCCATGCTGATCGGCACGATCAATTGGGGAGACCGGTTAGCCCCTGTCACAGGTATGCCATGCATCCTTTCACGGTCGTCTCAATTTTCTTCTGCACAAATTTGCAATAGAATTGTGCTAACAAACCAAAACAGACGCTCAACAGCCCGTTTTTAATCCATCCGTCTAGTATTCATGTAGTCCTCGCTGATCCAAGAGTTTCCTTTTGATACAATTGCCACTGAGGGGATCTTCGATCTGGCAATGCAAGCTCCATTTCCTCAGGTGTGCAGAATTGTTGAGCATTGCGCGCAGGTGTCGTTCTGGCCCAGATGTCTCCGTTTCGTAGCTACGTGGTCATGGTCTATGTCACAAGCACCATGATCTTCTTCGGCTCCATGAGGTCCAGCCAACCTTCACTTACGTCATTGTAAGCTTTTCACAATTTGTCTGGGTGGTCAATGCAATGCAGGGATCTGCTCCACGCTCAGCTTTTGCAATGTTTTCTTTTTGGATACATCTGCCAATGTGCTTTCTTTTTGTAATTCCCAGCATGTCTTTTTGTGATTCCCAGCATTTTTTTCAGTGCATTCCTTGCATGGATCATGGCTTCTGCATTGTGCACTGGTTGCCTGCATGAAGCTTGTCACACCCACTGGATGCAGAAACACAAGGGGACAAGTCTGTTGCATTGTAATTGCTGCATGCATGGTGTCCAGCAGCTAGCTGGTCGGTGTATGCAGCCATGGCTTGCATTGCGTGTACAGCACATGTGCACCACACTTGGCATGTGAGCGGCCAATGTATGCTGCTGATGACGCAGCAGGGCATCAACCCGAAACCCTAACCCTGTACCCTAGAGCTGACCTTGACTACGATCCTTTAGGTGGGTGCTGTGGTAGCTGTTGGCCTGGTGGAGGGTCCATCGCATGTCAACTGGAAACTGCTTACTAAAATTGTGCTGTGGTGGGTTGCTGGCTTTGCTGTGGTTATGTTAGCCACTGCTGCAGTCATAGCACAAGGTATTATTGGCCCAACTGTCATTTTAGCTTGCACCAGTCGCATGAACGATGCTTGAAGCTGTGTGTGTGCTGTTGGAAGGCTTGCAAAGACATCACTGATTTGCCACAGGACGCAGGTGCATGTCTTTTGTTACTGTGTGTGGCTTTAATGGACCCAGGTCTCGGCATATGGAGATGGAGCTGAGCACAGTTCACTGTTTTTAGTCTGTTTCAGAACCTGAGTCTGCCGGATCGTCTCAAGTGAATAGTACTAGTACATTTCAGCACCCACCATCACAAAATCTGTGTGAGGTGTTGTAGTAGGTTCAGGCTTGTCTGGCTAGCCATATATGTATATACACAACTCTGTACATCTTGACATGCGTGCACAAACACACACTGACTGTTTTGTCAAGCATAATTATACAGGTTGACCCAGATCTGTGAATGGCATGTATTCGCCATCAATTGACAGCAGTGGTGCTAGATGACAAGCAGAAAGGTCAGAAAGCTCATGATCGTCAGGTGAGGACCATCGAAATGCAAATGCCAGCTGGTATTGCTGGAAATCTGCAAGATCATGCTGGTCGTCTGTCAGTTGTACCAGCACCTTATGTGCATTTCTCCACAACATGTCTGGCTGTGCAACAATTGCACATGCACAGCATAGTCACCATGGTTGACTGGCCAGTCAAATTGTATGGTTGCTGCAACCAATTGAAGTGCTTCTTTGAACACAGCTTGTGGGTTTGCAGGTCATCAAAGCAAATTGGGCTGGCGCAGCAGTCTGGAGCCACACTCTGATTTGATTCGGATCATTGGCCGGCAAAGTTGCTAAGCGTGTGCATGAACAGTTGCTTGCATATAGAGAACAATCGGCAGCGCTGGGGACTTCTATGTTCGTTTCAGACTAGTTCATAAACTCAAGAGGAGCTGCAACACTGAACGTACACCCATTTGAATGGGAAGAGACTCCAGGCAGATGTGTGCGGACGTCAGCTGCTCTTACAGCTTCGTGGGGCAATTGGGCAAGCAGTCGCTCTTGCTAGCAAGTATGTGGTCCGCACAACACTGCGTTCGGGCCATTCAGGCCCGGAGGCGGCATATGCATGGCGCCAGCCATGCACACCAATTCCGTGCAGCACCATGCACGGTGCACGCTGGCTCGCAGCAATCCTACTGTCTGGAGTCACGCCAGGTCACCCCACCTCCAAACATACTTGAGAGCACCCAAGCAACTGGGGGACAAATTCTGCCATTTTGCATCAAGGACGAGAGCAAGACAGCGTGGCAGCACAGCAGCAGAGGTCGGCGGCAGAGCAGTGTTGTCTGTGAAAGCACCTGTGTCTGAAACCAGTTGCTAAAAAAAGCTGCGATCGCCAGGCACGAGGAGATGACGGTCCCAACAATACTGTTGCCGCTGTTTCAGAAGACTTCACAACGCACAAATCCGAAGATCAGACCGGATCAGCAGCTGTGCATGGCTCGACACAAGCTGACGTTGAGTTGTTCTCCACAATGAAGACTAAGCTCAACTTCAAATATCCAAGAGCACGAAAACTGTTGCTGCTGTTCTGGGGTATGGCTAACCTTGCACCAGGCACCAAGGCATCCCTCCTCGCAGATTCGGTTTTTGAGACATACTGTCAAACCACCACTGCATCACAGCGAGTCCCTCAAGCTGATTTTGTGTCAGAGCTCATCAAAGCCATGGCCCTTCTCAACATTGTGCCAAAGCAGGTGCTAGTAGGCAATCAGCAATTCCTCAGGGGCATTGCATGGTCACAGGTATGTGCTGTGTACTCTCTGCTGTGATTGAGCTTACAGACTGTCACATCTGTCTGCGTGAACACAGTGCACAATCTTCATGTAGTCCTAACCTGACAGTCCAATCAGAGGCATAGTATTTGCTGTGGACTGCCGCTTGTTCCTACAGCATTGCTATATGTGCAACAGTGCATGCTGGCCTGCTATGCCATCTGTGCGTGTGTCTGTGCTGTGTAAAGGTTGCTGTGCTATGTCCAAGGGAGCTTTTGGCAGCATATTGATTTTCCACATCAGCATGTGTCGCATGTCATGTCAGCAGCGCCAATCAAGCAAATCTTTGCATCATAGCACCACACTTTTGTCGTTTGTGTTGGCCTGCTTGAAATGCGTATCACCCATCCAGCGTTACCTAAAATAATCGCAAATCTGAAGACTGGTGATTGACCCCCCCCCTCTCCGGACCCAGCCCCCCCACCCAACCCCTCACCCCTGCCCACCACCCCACCCTGCTGATTTGCACCAGTGAAGAGCAGCATGTGGTCATATGGCTTGAGAAGATTGCACAAGTCATGAGTGACCTCTCTCACAAGCATACGCCAGCAAAGGCTTGCTGTAGCCGCAGGACACGCAACAAGACACAGCTGCAACAACAAACGTTGGAGATGGTTCTGAAAGGCGTAGGGCTACTCTTGAAGGCAGCCCTGCCGACAAGGCAATTCAGGTACAACATGTGGAGTTTGTGTCATGGCACAAAAGTGCATTTTGTGTGTATGCATGGAACTCCACAAGAAGCTGTGATATTTTGGACAGCGCCATTGCACCTTGGGTAAATAAGCACATCATGCCTTTGAGCTTGCAGCATGCCAGCTGTTCTCACATGCTGCCATAGCCCCAGCAAAGCAAAAGTTGACGCTGTTCATTTTAACTCACAGTCATATGTGGGTCATATGTAGGTCGTCAACCAGCAACTTATTGAAAGTCGACCGAAGACAACAAAGCGCAGTAAGCGCGGAAGCATGGATAGCGGGGTCAGCCTGCTGAGGCAAGCTATTACATACTGTAATAGGCGGTGGTATATCTCGCTTCACAAACATCATGCGTTCTGATGCCAAGTAGATCAGCCTTCACAGGATGTTATGATGGACCCTGCATGGACATGATGCAGACTGAGCCAGAAGAGTTTTAACAACAGTCGACTGTCGTTCGTCATTTATACAATTTTGATGTGTCAGTGAGGGTACTGAGCACGTTTTTACAAGTACACGTGTATTGGCTGGAAAGTTTTGATGTCTTTGCTTTGCAGACTTCAGCAAGAAAAGGTCCCCTTCCCAGAGCTGTTGACGTAATGCATTTCATGTCTAAGCTGATCATATGAACTTCGACACAATTGGTAAAGCATATCAGGTTTGAACACAGCTTGCTTGCCTAACATGCTCAGATCCTGGTGACGATAGACATAGCCACCTTGTGTTGTCTGCACGTATTTGCTGTGACAAGTCACACCTCAAATGAAGCTGACAACGAATCATGCACAAATTTCTCGAGAGAGACAGAAGTTGTATATCTGAAGCTCCGAGACCACAATGGTGCTTGAACGCCGCTGAAGGTGCGCTGCCAGCGCAGCGCTGGGCATCAACCAAGTTGAATCGCGGATGCTGCGCGGCTTACTTTGTGCACGAAGCCGTCTGGTTTCTTCATGCACCGCCGCCCCGTGGCAGCTTATTTCGCAGGCCCAGCTTTGTGGTGAGCTATTCTGCTGTGAGACCTCGTCTGTCGCTGTGATCTCACTCATTTGACAGGCTCGCCGTTGTTCGTGTCCTGCAGACGAAGTATTGAAAATCAGTGACGTCTGGCGAGACGACTATCAGTGGAGCCTACCTGTGACATTTCTAGCAGAAACACAACCTCCCACAGGTGCTTTCGGTACCGATGACACTGATAGTATATATTACTGGCGCTTAATATAACAATCTCTTCGTCTCACAGCGCTTCAGTGGGCCAGACGCAGAGGTCCAGGCC
>JAABUO010008664.1_pt1 | contig 11460 bp, 11 predicted proteins | sample 5559291 | NCBI WGS metagenome assembly JAABUO01 (sample SAMN10711878, study PRJNA513372) | rock metagenome | isolation source: Antarctica rocks | place: Antarctica: Victoria Land, Finger Mt sud | reverse complement strand
ATATGCTGGTTCTGATATCAAAGTTGCTGTCTGGGGAGCTTAGAGGCGCCTCAACGTCGGACGCTGCATTGACCTCAGCGCTTGCCCTGTGAAGCTATGCAGCCCTAGCCACTCTGTCTGATCAAAACTTTGCTGTCTCAATGAAGGCACATGGTGAGGTGTGACTTGACCACAAGTCTGCTGGGTTGCTCTTTTCTGTTTCTGCTATTTCACACTTGGATTTGCTTGTGTGCCACTGTGACTTAATGTTTTGTGTCTTCTTGGGTGCACATGTTGGACTTTGTTTCACCTTTGTTGCAAGGCTTCCGACTTGTGCACTATTGCCTTGCATCATGCATGTGTCCTGAAGCACCTGCTGCTTGAAACAAATAAGCTGTGACAATGACATGTTACACAGTATTAAATACCAGGACTCAGCAACAAAGGTGCCACCACCCGTTGACAGGTGACAGTGTCTTGCTGTACATGGAGTGCAAAGCTGTGCTGTCAAGCACGAGGGAGGACACACATGCCTCTGACACACAGCAAAAGCTGCGTCAGGTGAGCGTTTCCTTTGTCAGAATGCATTCATCACCAACAGATACTGGCTGCACAAGAGGAGATTGTGCACAAGCCCTCATCCTCTTCTGGTTGCCTGTCATTGGTCATGCAATGCTGCGGTGCAGACTCAGCATTGTTACAATTGATGGCGCAGAAGCCATGTGAGTCATGAGCAAGCATGCAGGACAGAATCTGAATGACTTATGTGTGATCAGATACAGCCTTGACAGCGGTGCTGGCGTGCTGTGCTAAGAGAGCAAACTTCTGAATGCACAAGCAGGCTCAGACAACACTTGGCTGTGGCACATGGCAACAGCTAATCCAGGTGACTGTTTATTGTATGAGAATGCATTGGACACCAACAGACATTGTTGGCAAGCCATTCTGATGGATATGTCTGTACATTCACCATCACGCTGCATTGGACTATGTTGCACCACATTAATGGCTGTTGCAGTTGACACAACTCATTTTGTGCATGCAAACAGCTGCAGGTCTGACACTGGCTTAAAGGTCAGACTGGATGCAATGGAGCATGCATACATTCAGCAACAGTTCACGCACTGCATGTTGTGAGCCATGTCATGGTGGTTGCGCAAATGTCTTGACAGATGACCAGGCCCTTCCTTGCAGGGCACTCAATGCAGCCACTCCGGACTGGACTGGTGCCGACCTGACCCGTGTCTTGATAGCTTAATTTATTCAGGTCAGGCATTGTATTGGACTGCATTTCATTGCGCTTTGGCGCCAGCAATCTTGCAGTATGTTGCATCTGTTGGCAGGTGCTTTCTTGCGTGAAAAGAAGGTGCCATGGTGTATAGGATAGACGACATGTCGTCTTGCCGTTGCCTGACAATGAGTGTGTGACAGCCTCTGCTGAGAGTGTGCCTGCTTATCACTCAACACCTTAACCAAGAGACCGTGCTGCTCAATCTGACTGAATTGCTGCCAATTTGCCTTGCAGGCAACATCGGAGAGAGCAGCCATCCCTAATGTGCGCTGCATGCTTGTGGTACAAAATGATCATGAGATGCAAGCGGTGGGGCCACCTATAAGCTGTTTGTGAAGCTGCAACCTTGCCTGTTTAAACAGCATGCATGGCGCAGGCTGAGAAGCAGTGCGACGTGCAGCCCCATGCCCGTCATTTAATATTGTGCAAAGCATGTAACATTGTGCAAAGCTTACTCCGCTTCTGAACTTGAGCTGGTGCTACCTGCATCTCTACATCTTGAGGAGCAGCAGTCAAGATGGGCACGCATGCTTCTTCATGGGTTGGCTACGAGTCCCAGGTCACGACCACAGCTGCAGCTCAAGGTTGAAGGCTGACATGTGCACGTTATTTGGGTTTGACATAGTGAGCTTCGCCTGCAAGTTCAAAACTGGTCATGCGTTAGTCATATCGGACCAGGTTGAGTCATTTGTCGGGGCTGAAGGCCATGAAAGTCACATTGCCAATACTTGGCAGCTGCGCGCGCGTTAGACTGCGTCTGGACCGTGGCGCAACTAATTTCTGGCTTTTTGTGACGCTGTTTGCAAAGTCAGCAAACCTAGAGACCGGCTGTGATCACCATGATACTATTCACTGCCAGTGGTTAAATGCATGCGTCAAGTCCAAGCCATGTCTGCTTTTGCGTGATGTGAAATGTAGGCGTATCAGGGCGCTTGACATAACACTTAGTCGAAACGCAAAGTTTTTGTGAGCAGCCCCAGCACTCATCCTCTTCTCACCCTCAAAGATAGGCAAATCAAAGGTGTGTAAACGTTGCATCCTGTATGTACTACACTGGTGAGACTGCTTACCACATGTCTTCCCTGCAGCAACGACCAGAGTCAAGATGATCTCAGCAAGAAGGCTGACAGCCCGCCTCCTTGCCAAGGTGACTTTCTGCTGGCTCAGCAGCAACATACAGAGGAGGTGTATAAGTGACCATGCTGTACAGTGCGTTCCTCAAGTGTGGAAAATCACTACAGCAGCTTTCCCAACTGCCGGAGTGGTCCCAGCTTCCAATCCTCTGCAAGATCACACCTTGTGACCCCCCCTGTCAGCATTATCAGAACAATGTTCTTGCTACAGGATGTCAGTGAAGCGATGAGCAATGTTTATGCTGGTGGTGCTTCAATGCAAGCCATCTGAAACAGCATGATCAGCAGCCAGGGTGCCCTGTGCTTCAGTCACTGCAAGGTAAAAGTCAGTGAGAAAGTCGCGCTTCCAGCGACTCTGCTGCAGCACCTGGCTTGCATTTGTTTCCTAACACAAGCACAGCTTGAAGGCAGAGCAACCAGATCTTGCACAAATGGTGCTGCTGCAATGTCTTCAGCTGTTCATTGGTATACATCACTTAGTTGTTATTTTTTATTGCAGCCCTCATGAGCCAAGCCGAGTGCATGCTCTCCCAGTGCTGCCCATCTGCACCAGGCTGCATTTGCCCAGCCATGGTCACAGCCACTTGTCAAAGCAGCAACCATGGAACGTCGTGCGCTGCAAGCTCAGTACGTCAGATGCCAAGTCAGCTCCTGCTGGCAAAGCTGATGCTGTTCAGGCAGAGTTTGCCAAGGCAGGCATATCCGCCGAGGTCAGCCAGAAGGTTTTAAAGCAATACAAGACCTACCTAAATTAGGACGTGGCGACCAAGCTGCGACCTGCCCTGCAGTCATGGCTGCAAGAGCTGGGCGCTGAGCAGCTGTCTCAGCAGCTTCAGAAAGTGCATCGCTTGCTAGTGTGCACGCCCAAGGAGCACAACGAGGTGTACTCATGGCTGGTGTCAAAGGGAGTGAACGCTACAAAAGTACAACAAAAGGCACCATTAGTCATGACAAGGGAGATCAGGGCTGTGCAGAGCACCTTCCAGGCTCTTCAAGAAGCAGCAGCCTTCTCAGATGCACAGATGTGTATTCTTCTGCATAAACACTCAGATGCTCTCAAGTATGGACCAGATCATGTGCTCGGCGCACTTCAGGTTGTCAGTTCATTGCTGGACATGCCGATGACCTCAGAAAGCTTCAGACAAGATGTCCTAGCTGCTCACAACAGACTGTTTTCCAGGAGTCCAGTAAGTCTTCATCAGCGTGTGAAGTTTTCCTGCCAGATGTACGCAACCGGGACCCATGTAGCCAGGACAGCATTCACAAGGGGTGTGTTTTTGACCCCAGAGCCTGTGATGCAAAGTAGAGCAGTAAAGCTTCAAGAGCAGTTGGGCTGGGACAGTGAACAGCTGAAGCAGAAGCTTAGTGCTGACCCAAACATCCTGAACTCAGAACCTTCCACAATTGCCTGCAATGTTCAGGGATTGCAAGGTGCATGCTTTTCTCTGGACCAAGTCTGGGCAATGTGCACACAGCACTCAGCCCTGCTGGGTCGCAAATGGACCTCTGACACAAATGTTGAGAAGCTGCAGTTCCTCACATGTTTGCTAGGTTTGACCTTGGATGACATAGCTGCCAGATCTTACCTGCTGACTAGATCAGTTGGTGGCTTCCTTGGCCCACGTGTGTGGTTCTTGTATCAGACTGGTGCCATTAGGTCACCCAACACCGTGATGACATCAGGCCTTTTTGGTTACATCCTTCATTCAAAAGTTTTGTTCAACAAAAGATTCAGTGTTCTGTCTGCTTTCCCTAGCATGGTGTTTGACTCACCTTTCATTGACCATTGGAAACAACGTTGGGAGTTTCTGAGACAGCAAATGAAGCTGTCAGTTGAGACCATTGCTGCCCACCAGGATCTGCTGCTCGCATCTCTGCCTGAAAGGCTTGCTCCTAGATGGCAGCTCTTGTCCAAAATTGCAAGTGTGCAAGCAGATTTCAAGGCAGAGGACCATCTTACAAGCCTCGCCACTCTGTCTGATCAAGACTTTGCTGTTTTAGTTGAGGCAGGTGGTAAGCTGTACTAACTCTATCTGGACTACTGTTTCCTTTGTTATGCACGCGAGCTCGTGTCAAGAAGTCTGTCTATGTTCGTGCCTTTACTGGACAGGTAAACAATCGACATACAGTATATGGCTGTCAAGTCACTTACTTGGGGTGCACAAAGTTTGACTGTAAAGCTTTGCTTGATCTCACATGTAACATTCTTGTTCCTGACCCAGGGTTTAAACGGTAGGCACGTGCATCATTCATATAGCCTTTACCTTGATGTGCTACAGCAGCTGGTGCTTTTACGATGTTGTGTACAGCAGTATCACCTTTACTGGCACCTTTACCACATTGGTGCCACGATCAATTCGTGCCTTTTTTTGGTCTGTCAGGCATGAAGGGTGGCAGTACTGGTACCCCTCGACCGTCGAAGGCAACCTGGCGTAGGCACCTACACAGATGACTGCTGCAAAAATATTGATGCCTTGATGAGGCAGAGCCTGGCTCACCAGCTGTGCCAAGGAAGGCACATGATCGGCCACTGAAACAGACAGACATGTTACATAACGGTGTGCAGGGTACTTGCTGGACACTCTGCTGGTACTCTGCATATGGCGTGCTGCTATTGAAACAAGTATGCGGCAAGATCAGAAAGAGATATGATTGCCTCCACCACTTGCATGTCAGGGTCTATCACAAATATCCGACGCACACTTGGTGTGGCTAATCGCTCCACAATCAGCCTGCATTTCAGCTTTGTAGATCAGTCAAGCAGCACACAACAAAACATTGCCCTACACACCCTGTCCTTCACAGAATCTTGCTCACTGCGTGGACCATTGTGCAGGAAGTTGCCAGCGCAACATTCACATCAGCACTTAGTCATCCTTCAGCAGGCTGCCTCAAGGTAAAGGATGCCAGGTGTTGAGTGAATAAGAGCAGGCTTCACAGCTAACTGGCCATCGCACGCTGGCACGCACCGGCACACAACATGCACAACGTGCAACCCCTGGTTTATATACATCATGCATCTCTGCTGAGGCAAACAAAAGGACATTCCTGATTAGGACTACCATAGACTGAATTCAACCCAGCTTGCTTGCTGAGTTCAACAGTTGCTGCTAGGACCCATCTAGGGTTGTCAGAGGGGCAGTTGGATGATGGCAGATATGAGTATGCAGACTGACCTGAGGGGGTCTCGGGGGGTGCACCAATGCAGGCGTTGGTCAGGCTGGGGGGCCTCTGAAATGGAGGGGCTGGATTGGGTGCCCTGCAGGGAAGTGCCCTGCATAAACATCAAACCACAGGCATTGAGCGCTACATTCCCAACTTGGTTTCTCAGATTCTGGGCAGATAGTATCAAGGGTGTGGTCTGCCTAGGGGACAATTTCCTGACACATTCAGACACACAACTTTCAGGATGCTCATATAACCTGAAGGAAAAGTGTTTATGCCTGCACTTCATGCGCTATATGTGTGACTTAGGGTATGCATAACATACTATATGCACGATGTACCATGTGCACGTGCTATATGCGCAATATGCATGACTCACTGGCACATGAACATGATCATGAAACACTGATGACTGCATTGGTGTTTGAAGATGGGCTGACAAATTTATGCCGCGCTGCAATGAGCTTGGCTTTGCCCAACACATTCAGCAGCTTGATTTCTACTATGCTACACAGGAAGCTCTCCATCAAGTTGCAAGTATTGATACATTCCCAATTTCTGTAGGCGGTGACTTTGCAGACTTTGGAGCTCAAGCAGCTTTCAACATGGTGCGCAATAACAAGCATTGTGTGTAGTTGTGCCTCGTACCGATGATGATGCAGAGCGGCGATGGGAGGGCTCGGAAGAAGGGAGGGGCTTTGCTGTCAAGGCTAGGGCTTGACCCACCGTCACATCTTCCCACTGTAGCCTGCAAGCACATGTGTAATAATGTAACATGCCATAAATATGTGCAGCATGCAATACATGCGTGTAACATGCAATACATGCGTGTAGCATGCAATACATGCGTGTAACATGCGATACATGTGTGTAGCTTTTGAGGCACCTGATGCATCCATCCCAGCTGCAGCATTGTTTCCCAGGCTGTCACTGTCAAGCTTACAGCGGGAAAGCTTATGATAGAATGCGTACAGCAGGAAAGCTTACAGTGGGAAAGCTTACAGCGGGAAAGCTTACAGCACAAAAAAAACGGGGGGAAAGCTTACTGCGCAAAAGCTTACAGCGTGAATGCTCACCTGTTGTAGCTGTTGCCTTTGCAAAGGGTGGTGATGTCCGAGCGTGCATACAGGTCCAGGAGTTTCCCTTTCTGCATGCAGTGGCAACAACATTAGCATGCAGCTGTTCTGTGGTGTGTGCATATGCACTTGAGGTCATGCATGCAGGCTATTGCCTCAGTCAGCTACTGTACAGCAAAGAGCACTTTCACCATGATGCAAGCTTAGCATGGCTTATGTCTATTTGAGGTGCTGAGATGACAACACACAGAACTTTTGTTCAGTTGTCGCACAGAGCATCATCCACATATTAGGGTGGATAACAGATGGAAGATCTGGAGGGTATCCTCTTTCTCAGCGTGGCATGAAATGTGCTGTTGGCCATGTACACAACTTCCACAGCGCATGTCTTCAAGAAGAAGATTCAGGTGACTTTGTCATGGGATACAAAAGAAATCAAGCCAACATGCAAAAACGTGTGTGGAGCCTGGCTTAAACCTTCCCCAATTTTCCTCAGAGTGTAAGACCAAACACGTCAAAGCTTTGTCACAGACTAAAAGAGAGGACATGTCTGTGCTGTTTGGGAATCAAGAAAGGGAGGCTTCAAAGGTGGCAAAGGTGGGTCGTATGAGTAGGCCGTATGGGGATGCACAAGACAGGCTGCTCTGGAGAGACAAGCCTTGTCCTGCACATACCTAGCTCATCCTGAGCTGGAGAGCGTTATTAATATTATGATAATGATTATTATTAAAGGTGGCAGGCTGGAGTGGACAGTCATCACCATGTCTAGGACAGGGAGCAGACTTGATAAACTTACTTAATAACTTTTATAAAAAGATAATTATTTTTATAAAAAGAATATTGTTTTTAATTTAAAAAAACGCTTATTAACTTTTAAAAAAGATCAACTTTGTCTATAACAGGGAGCAGAGTTTATGAAAATGTGCCTCGTCTTTGAACAGGAGCAGAACCATTGAAGAAACACCTTGTCTATGACAAAGAGCAGAGTAATTCAAGACACACCCTGTCTATGACATGGAGCAAAGATGGCCAAAACCACCATGTCTATGACAGGAAGCAGGGTCAGCACAGTTCTTGACGTTTAGGAACAGGGAGCAACATAAACTCAAACACACATCGACTGTGGCCTGCAGCAACAGTTGTCACCTCGTCTAATACAAGGAGCAGAGGGTCGCGCAGAGTCAACCGGTCCATGACAGGGGGGGAAAAAGATTGAATCTACAACACGGAGCAGAGGTTGCAAAAGCTATTTCGTCTACAAAAAGAAAAGACCACGCCTTTCAGCCTCAATCGAAGAAAAGCCCGAGGATGAGGTACAGTGGGCTTACCTCGTCTATGACAGGGAGGGAGCTGGCTTATTATTATTATTATTGGTATTATTGGTATTGTTATTATTATTAGTATTATTATCACTATTATGATTATGATTATGATGATGATGATTATTATTATTATTGTTATTATTCGTGGGCTTACCTTGTCTATGACAGGGAGGGAGCTGGCTCCAGACTCCAGGAGCAGCCCCAGGGCGGTGGTCAGGGAGGTGGAGGGCCTCAGGGACTGTATCTCCCTCACATGCCGCCGGTCCTGCCTCTCATCCCCCTTCAAAAGAAAAGAAAAGTTTACGCTTTTCAGCAATCATAATGGGAGCCGCCTAAGGCGGCAGGCTGGAGGTTTCTCCCTTCACACCACACCTCTTGTTGGACAGACATAGGCACTAGACAACTGCACTTACCAAACTTCAGCCCAAAGGCCATCGGCTGTCACTGGAGTTGAAGCAACAGTATGCACTGCAGACTACTAGTACTGCAGAGATATGGTCTGATAATAATAATAATAATAACAACGCTTTCCAGCTCATGATGAGCTAGGTACGTGCGGGACAAGTCTTGTCTTTCCAGAGATATGGTCTGAACGAGCCATTTGACTTGCTTCACAAACGCGCCTATTGACTTTCGGCTGAGCCTGCATTTTCATTGTTACGAGTGTGATTGTTGAACTAATGTTGGTTTTTACAATTGTCGTTAATAATACTGTTGTGATTGTCATGGACTTACAATATGCACCAAGGAGACGTCACCTCAAAAGCCACCGGCTATTGCCTCCAGAAGATTTGAAGCAACAATACACGCTAGCTCACCATGAGCTGCAAAGCATTTGGTTATTAACAATATCTATCACCATCACTATTACTTATTGTTACTATTATTATCATTATTAATATTAATATTGTTATGATTATGATCATGATTATGAATATGAATATGAATATGAATATGAATATGAATATGAATATGAACATGAGTACGTTTTTTATTATGGTTATGATTATGATTACACACAGCTGTTGTACACTTGTTTTATTTGCTTTCTGCTGTTGTCATGAAGATGAGCAGTGACCATGCAGAGCACAGGTCTGCAGGCAGCATGACATACCTCGGGCATGGTGCCTTCTTCCTGCTGGGCTTGCCTACTGGTGGGGGCCCAGGTGCCTATCGGCAGATTGCCTACTGGCTGGCTGAGAAGGGGAAGGGAGGCCAGACTGGCTCGGAAGTGGCGTAACAGGCACGCTATGACGCTGCCGAAGGTAGCTACATGCAATAAGGTGCATACTTCTTGCCCTGCATCAGCAACGCAGAACTAGCATCTGGAAAAGCATGCACAGCTGCTTGTAGCAGCCAAAGATATGCAATATGATCTCATACAAAACTACACATCTCATACAAAACTACACATCAACTTTGGACAATGCTTCCAGGTAAGGCTGTAGAAGACAAACAAAACAAGACAAAACCAGAAACAGAAACAGAGGACAAGACATGCTCCAAGTCAGACGAGTAAACACATACCGTCAGGCTCTGTGGTAAGACACGGTGCCGAGGAGACCTCATTGGCAAACAACCTTTGCACCAGCACATCCAAATGCTCCTCCGGCTTGACATATATGAGCTGCCTGAACGGCCTGTTGTCATTTGCAGCCTCCTCTCTCAAGCCTACAAATCACGTACAGGATGCATGAGACTAGACACATTGGTTACTGATCAGAAACAGCCAGATTGAGGTAGGCTAGCGCATGTGCCCTAAGCGCTGATACATATGTGCTGTCGGTGATGCTAGCCATCATTGACAGCCTTGAGACCTGTGGACAAAGAAACGATCTACAAAAAGCACAAAAAGGAAAACATTGCACATCATCTTTTGGGCATTGATGTGAACCTGTCACACAAGAGTTACCAGCTAAGCTGGCTGATAACTGCTGCCTTAGTCGTTCCTGCAAGCGTGAAGTTTTGTTGCTGAACGGTGAGGAGCTGCAGCAAAAGGCACGTTGGTGCAGGTGTCATCTTGACATGAGCACATGATGGGCTGCCGAAGGTCGTTGCCACTGCTCTGAAATATATGCAAAACACGAAAGGCATGCAATATAGCAAGATGTTTGCAGGCAAGGAGCAAGCTTAGGCACAGGTCTACCTGAAAAGCACGAGGAGATGCATGCAAAGATGCATGCAGAGATGTCCATGATAGCATTTGTTGCATGCATCACGCATGAGCAGCAGAGCAGATGCACCAAGCATCAAAGCCATGCAAGTTGATGCAGCTCATGTTCTGTCTCAAGGCTGGATACACTGCATGCAGTGGAGGCCAAAACAAAACAATGCCATGACATTGCTTGTAGATGCATGGCTTGCAGAGGCACAATTGCTTTGTTAGGCTACAAGCTGTGCTGCCTTCTGATGAGAGCAGCTGACCTCTGATTGTATGCTGATCCATCTCCTCTTCAGAGGCAGGATTAGCACCACTTGACACACTGCTACGCAGCCGTCGCAGTATATGGATGAAGTCGCTGGCGCTGATGATGCCCGCCACCTGTGCTGCTTGTGCATCCCACAAGCTGGCTGCTGCCACACCTTGCTCATGCAGCGCATGGAATGCCTGCCTGACTGGCAGTTCAATATCCAACAATACAACTTTGCCGCTTTCAGGGATGAGCTCATAGATGCTGTGTGTACACAGGAAGTCCTTGATCTTCTTCCGGGTGTAGCCAGGCTCGTCTGCCTGCATTGTGATGGGGGTGTTGCTGACGTCTGACAGAGAGTTGCTGTCAGCATTTTGCATGTCCACATCGCTGTGGTTGGACAGCGAGCTGGTTGTTGCAGCCAGTGAAGGGTGCGGTTGTTGCTGCTGGTGTTGCTGTGAGGACGCATGCTGTAGGTTATGCTGGGAGTGCTGTGCCTGAGAGGGGTGTGAGAGTGGAGAGCCGCCCTGTGTGAGCTGCTGGAGCTGTGGCTGGGGCTGGTGTTGTGGTGATTGCAGCTGCTGAGAGCTGCTGCTCAGGATCCTGCTTTGCACAGGGGTGTGAGTTGCTTGCTTGCGCAGCATTGTTGTCTTACAAGGCAGCGATTTTGGCACAAGTTGTACATACCCTTGGGTCTGGCTTTGTTCAGGCCTTCGCACAAAGAGCCAGTTGTTGACATTGCCAAGAGGATCTGGCATGAATGGTTGCGTTTCATCGTGGCGCCACTCACCATCCACAATAAATTTGTATTGATGATAACTGCATGAAATGCAGTCTTTCTGGAGTGTTGATGTCAGACGTTGCGTGTGCTGGAAAGCAAGTTATGTGTAACAGAGGGAGACTGTGTCATTCAAGGTAAAGCTATTGCACTTGCTCACCCAGGGGGCAGATGCACCACCACAGCAAACACTCCAGGAGTGGAATCGTCAGAAGCCATGGGAACAGTCTCCACCCATCGTGTGAACGAGCCACACAGGTGGACCTGCAAAATCAAAGTTCATTTCACGATGTCAGCTTTACATG
>JAABUO010008662.1_pt1 | contig 11462 bp, 17 predicted proteins | sample 5559291 | NCBI WGS metagenome assembly JAABUO01 (sample SAMN10711878, study PRJNA513372) | rock metagenome | isolation source: Antarctica rocks | place: Antarctica: Victoria Land, Finger Mt sud | reverse complement strand
TGTATTATCGCTGATTCCATACGTTTGCGCCCATAGCCAGGCTGCTGAGCATCGCAGTGTCAATTGCTCATGCATGTTCCTGATGCTGTCCTGGGCATGGCAACTCTACCCTCAAGCCCAGCTTTGACAACAGTGGTACTGTGCGCAGTTGGAAGTGCTGAACACACTGGAGAAGAATGACCCTCAGAACAGATGGCACTGCGTGCACCTGCAAGAGTGGTTTGATTACAGGGGCCATGTCTGCATGGTATGTACATGCGTTCTCTTGCAAAGAATGCAAGAGTATGTTTGGTGTCAAATGCAAAGTACTTGTATGTATGCAGCCCATCTCAGAGTATACATTGTGTCTGCAAATGCTTGTACTGCAGTATGTTGGGCTTTTTCACAGTCGGCTGAGTCATGCTGCTGTTGCCAAGGAGATGGCATGATGCAATTGCAAGTTGAATTACAGCTGTCAAAGTTTTGTACTGCAGTCAGAAGTGCTCAGTAGGATTGCTGCACATGAGTGTCACATGGCTGCATCCTTGTCAGGTTGCAGGAGTTGCAGTTTAGTTGTGCTCAAGTCTGCATTTGTATCTCAGGTGTTTGAGAAGCTTGGCTTGAGTCTATATGACTTCCTACGAGTAAACCAGTATCGGCCATTTAGAATAGATGTGGTGCGCGACTTTGGGCGGCAGTTGCTGGAGAGTGTAGCATACTTGCATGGCCTGGACTTGATACACACGGACTTGAAGCCTGAGAACATCCTGCTGGCTGCTTGTGATGATGACAGAAAGTCACCTACACCAGGCATCAGGTCAGCCATGCTTCCTCCTTGTTTCTTCTTCTCATGCTGGCTTTGTCCCCTCCTCCCGCTCCTTCTTATTGCTCCACTGCTTTTTCTTCCCTTGTGCCTTGTTTATACCAATCCCACAACAGGTTCTGCTGTCTGTTTGTGGCAATTACAGAAACCTTCTCAGACCTGATGTGGACATGACCATCAATGGCTTTTCTCCGTCATTGCAGCCGTCAAGCTGGCTGAACAGCGCTTCAGGATGTGAAATGCCTGCTGCTGCTTTGCAGGAAGACAGCGCCACGACAGCCAAGCACAAGTGACATCAAGGTCATTGACTTTGGCAGTGCCACCTTCTCAGACCAGTATCACAGCACCATTGTGTCTACCAGGCACTACAGGGCGCCTGAAGTCATCCTTGGCCTGGGTTGGAGCTTTGAGGCTGACATCTGGAGCATAGGCTGCATCCTCGTGGAGCTGGTCACAGGTCAGACAGACCCCTGCTTTGCCCCCCCCCCCTCCCGGCTTCCCCACCCCACGCTCATCCCTTTTTGTATTGTGGGCAGCTGAATCTGATATTTGCTTTGCAAAACATGGCCTGGGTTGTTGGCGCAATGCTCTAGCTGTTTAGTCAACATGCACGCTGATTGCTGGTGATGAGCAGTTGGAGGAGGCAATATGGCTTATTTAGGGCGGTGAAGGTGAAACATTGTCTGCATTGCCACCCATCACAAGTTATCAACAACATCACAGTGTGTGTCATTATTTGTTCAGTCACTGTTACACGCTTTCTGATAGGGTTGCAGGGCCTGCCTAAGTAACGAAGTCTTACATGAAGCATACGTGGTGCGCTTGTGATTTTGCATAAAGATGAGGCAGCCAACACTGCTGTGACTTCTTGCCCCTGCAGGGGATGCACTGTTTCAGACGCATGAGAACCTTGAACACCTAGCAATGATGGAGGCAGTGTTGGGCCCTATCCCAAAGGCAATGGCTCAGGCTGCAAAAGGCAATCATGATTGCTTTGTGGGCAGGGACAGCCGCCTCAACTGGCCTGCCAGCGCATCCAAGCGCAGCATCAGGTATGGACTTGATAATGTAGCCTGTATAGTAGCTTGAGCAGTGCATATGCTGTTGGGTCGGCGCATGCGTATTTGTGTGATTGTGGCATTAGCCATTTGTGTCATCTGACTGTACAAGCTGAGGCCAAATGTGCATGCTGCCACATGTTTTACCGACGCTTGTCCAAGTGCTGCATGCCCTGACCCTTTATAGAAACTTGACATGCCTGATAAACCCTGACATATTCTGTACTTGACACATGGTATATCCTTGGTCTGTGCCATGTTCCACAACTCAAGGTGTGCTGCATTATGCAGGGTTGTGGAGAAAATGACCAGCCTAAGGCAGCTGATGAAGGACTCAGGGGAGCCCTCAGTGAAGCCGCATTTAGATGCTCTGTGCAACCTGCTGCAGAAGCTGTTGCAGTACCAGCCTCAGCAGCGCATCACAGCCCAGCAGGCCTTACAGCATGACTTCTTCCACACGACTCATGACATTGTTGACTTGACAGACTCGTGACTCAGGCATGAGACACACAGGCAGTGAGCCCTGACAGTTGCAATATTGCTACCGTACCATTACCAAGGTACATGTATGAGGCATGTTGGCCAAGCTTAGCAACTGGCAAGTTGAAGGAGTTCTGTTTTGTTCAGTGTCGAAAAGCCGTGTCATGGCAAACAGTGACAACACAAATGAACCCTGCAGGTCCATGCCCGAGTATAGGGTGTGCAGGCTGAGAACGAATGATTGAGGCAACACTGCTCCCTTATCGTTGTGCACTGCAACAGCAGCTTCTGGCTTACCCTATAGACTTGCTTGAGGGTTTCTGAATACGTCAGTGTTCCCCGCTTTGCCTTTGTACATATGATTCTTGTACATTATGTTACATATGCTCCATGACGGATGGCTTTGTGGACGTTGTTGCTCTCCTGGTCCAAATGCAATCATGACTTGATAAATGATTAAGAAACAATATTGGGTATCAGCAGCCTGCTCACTGTTTCTGTTGAACCCAGTGCTAGTTCCCAGCGTTTGAGCAGAAATCACCTGTCGAATGTGTATGACACCCATCACTTCAAGCAGTTCTATTGCCTGAGAGCATGTCAGGCACAATTTTCAGCAAAAAGCTGCACCAACAGCACCACTTGCTTAGTCAAATCTCTGGTTGAGAATCCCAAGCATGGCATCTGCAGACTGCAGCTGAGCGCAGAGCACTAGCTGCAGCCGCTGAACGGTGTTGTTTGGTTGCTCTGCTCCCACGATAGCCCGTCGATGGTCTGTACGGTCACGTCCCGCGGCTGTCACGCATGTACCAGAGTCTGATCTAGCAACATAGTAATCTTGATCTTTGGCTTCAACTTGCACCGTAGTCCCAGTAGAAGTGGAGTCCTCCATACTGAGCTATAGATATGACGGCGCAAGAGGCAGAGCCTCGTCTGGTGATCAGTCAGATGGTGCTGGAGAACTTCAAGTCATATGCAGGTGCTCAGCACGTTGGGCCTTTCCACAAGGTATGTTCTGGGCGTCAGCAGCATCTGCACTGCTGAAGCACATGCAGCAAAACAGAAACGGCTTGCACATGAGCAATGTAAGTATGTTTTGACCCTTCAAACTGATAATGCAGTCTTTCACCTCTGTGGTCGGTCCCAATGGCAGTGGCAAATCCAACGTCATAGACGCTATGCTGTTTGTGTTTGGCAAGAGAGCAAAACAGGTATGCTGCACCAAGACGTGCTTGCAGCACCCTCATGGGGTTTTATTGCTTAGGCAGTTGGTATGGACTGAGATGCTCATATTGTCTGGCTTGCAGCTGAGACTGAACAAGGTCTCTGAGCTGATTCACAACTCAACCAATCACAAGAACCTGGCAATGGCAAGGGTCTGCGTTCACTTTCAAGAGATCCTTGACACGGTGAGCCTGACACAGTGCCTTTGCTGTGATGCTCTGATGTTGACAAGCATGCAGACTCCCCAGAAAGATTGCGTGAGACCTACAGTTAAGGACAAACTGCTTCAGGGTGACGAGACCTTTGAAGTCATCCCCGAGTCTCATTTCACTGTGTCACGCACAGCGCATCGCAACAACAGCTCTGACTACTACATTGATGAGAAGAAGAGCAACTTCACGGAGGTCACTAAATTGTTGAAGAGCAAAGGCATCGACCTTGACAACAATCGCTTCCTGATCCTTCAGGTTAGCTGCCTTTCAAATCTCGCTCAGTCACACTGCATCCATGACTCATTCATTGCCACACCAGCAAGCGCAGTCTACCTCTTCTCCTCCTTGAGTTTTCCAGCAGTTGTGGTTTTGTGCTGCACAAGTGTGGTGTCGCTGCTGTCCATTGCACAGTGCTGATGCAAGCTATGCACGTTCCCACAAGACCCCTCATGTATCTAGCTTGCTGGCCACTTGTGCTAAGCACAGCTAACTGGCAAGCACGACCCAACTTGTTGGATTCAGGGTGAGGTTGAGCAGATCTCCATGATGAAGCCCAAGTCTCAGACGCCACATGACACTGGCCTGCTGGAGTATCTGGAGGACATCATTGGCACTGACAAATATGTGGAACGAATAGAGGAATGTGCCAAGCAGTAAGCTCCTGCAGTCTTCCATCTATATTTGTGGGAAATGCAATGTCCAGGGCTGGTATTCCTGCTGCAATAGCAGGCTTTCAGTCATTGTGGCTTTGATAGCTCTACGCAGCTTGGAAGCATCTGGGATGTGCTGTGCTTATAAAGGGAGCATTGGGTCTGATGCTGCTCAAGCCAACAATATCCCGCACCTGTTTGGCAATGTCAGTGCCAGAAGCATGTTTCCCACCTGTCATCAGCAGTGCTTACAGCAATCAGAGTGTTGAGTCACTCATGCAAGATCATTCAGTCAGCGATCATTACACTGGTGCATCGTTTGTAATTGTATGATCAGCTGGAGAAAGCTCTACATGCGTCAGGACATCTTTAGCCAGTGCACAGTCTTCCATTGATGCACAGTGCTGTTATGTCTTTTGCTCAGGCTGGAGAGCCTGAATGAGGCCAGACAGGGGCAGGTGAACAGGGTCAAGATAGCAGAGAAGGAGAGGGAGGGGCTGGAAGGGGAGAAGATTGCAGCCGAGGCCTACCTCTTCAAGGACGCCGAGAGGCTAGGTGCCCAGAGCAAGATCTTCCAGCGCTTCATGCATGATGGCCAGGTCAGTCAAAGGACACAATATTGCTATGTACACATTCAAGCATTTGGCGGTGCCTGTACACCAGTCCTGACTTCCTCTTGTGTTTGAGGCTTATGCTAGGTATGCATAATGCAAAGGCTGCCTGCCACAACCTGCTATCTGTCCTGCTGGTGCTGAAGCATATACCTTCAAAGGCTCACACTAGTCTTGCAAAATAGTAAGTGAATGGCAGTATCGTAAACACATTCTGATCAGCTTGTTTCATGCATCAAGCTGGGAGACAGCTATCAGTGACATGCTCATAGGTAACACCGTCGCGCCATGCTGCTTTATTGCCATCGTGAACAAGCAGCTGTTATGCCACTTGTTTCATGCAAGCATCCTGAAGGAGACCGGACCTTGACACCACTGCATCTCTGCCGAAAGAAGTTGCAAGCAGGTCGTGAGCTTTATTCTGGGTCCCTCACATGAGCTTGTGGATGCCTCACATGAGCTTGTGGATGCCTGATTGCTTGGAGACTCTTGATCTTGTCTGTAGAATCCTAGTCAGGCCATGCAGCCCTATCATGAAGCGTTTAGTGATGATGACAGTGATGCGTGACCGAGCAGGTGGACAGAGCACACCTTGCGTGACAGATGGTTCTGTCTGTAACTGCTTTTTGAATTGCATGGTGCAGCGCAACCTGACCAAGATTGAGGGCAATGTGGGCGAGCTGGAGGCCAAGCTGAAGCATGAGCAGGAGAAGTTCAAGACCTACAACAAGGACCTCATGGAAGCTGAGAAAAAGTAGGTTGCCGTGGTCTTGTGGGCAGTCTGCTATGGTGCAGCGATGCAAAGTCATTTGGTGCAATGACACATGCCAGATCTAAGACTATTGTACGGCTACAATTCAAAGCCATAGCATGAGGCATGTATGAGGGAGCCAAGCTCATGCAACATGGTCTGACAGGTTCAAGGACATGAGCGCTGACCATGGCAGTGTGGCCAAGGAACTGGAAAGGGCCAACCAGGAGTTCAAGGAGTTTGAGCGCAAGGACATCAAGTACAGGGAGGACCTGAAGCACCTGAAGGCCAAGCTGAAGAGGCTGCAGGACCGGCTTGCCAAAGACTCTGCCAGAATGCAGGTCTGCAGCAGTCACTCTTTGCGCATCCAGCTGACGGACCTGCTTCTACTGCTCTTGCCTGTAGCTGCACCATGCTGTGACTGCCGGTCTCTGCTGTTGGCTGCTGCTACTGCCGCTGTAACCTGCAAACGGCGTGTCTGCTGCGGAGTACACATGTCACTTGCAAGCTGCTGCTGCTGCTGCCTCTCTCCACAGGCATCAAAGATAGATTGGCCGATCAAGCAGTCACATCCCTAGGTATCTTTGTATCTGGTGTCATCAAATCTGTACAAGTGGCACCTCACCGTAGGCTGGCAGCACAGAGGCTGAGCAGCTTGAAGCCGGAATCCCAGAGCTGACTACTGAAGCCCAGCAGCTGGAACAGCAGTTGCAGGCTCAAGAGCAGGTGTTGCAACAGCTTCAGGAAGGGGTTAGGGGGGAAGTGGAGCAGCACACCCAGGCTCTGCAGGAGGTTAGGCGCCAGCTGGCTCCCTGGGACCAGCAGATCAGCCAGGTTCAATCCAGGTTAGCTGTGGCTACTGCTGAGCAGGACATGCTGCAGAAGTCACATTCAGAGGCTAAGCAGAGATTCCAGGTATGCTTCATCACTCACCACTCACCCTGTGTTGTTGAGATGTGCTGTATACTGCATCATCTACCATTTTGCGCACCACGATTCCTGTAATCCTGCGTTGCCTTGCACGGCACTAATCTGCCCTGCCCTGCTCTTTCCTGCCCCATCATGATCTGCCCTGACCTACCATGATCTGCCCTGACCAGCCCTGCCTGTGCCTCCCTTGCGCAGCCCCTGACCTATCTCCACAATGTAGATAACAGCTATACACATCGTGAGACAGCACATGATGGCGTTACCCAAGGCCAGGTAAATGCTGTGGTGTTGTAGGATGCAGAGGAGGGTGCAAAGACCGCATCAAGCAGTGCTAGCAGCAAGGACAAGGAGGTTCTGCAAATGGAGGCACAACTGCAGCACAACCGGTACGTGTTGTCTTCCCATCAGCCTGCTCACAAAGATGCTTTCTGCATCTCATGTACTGTAGACAACTTCAAATTGCATGTTATGATGCCGTATATTGCCTTGCTGCATTCAGCCATGTTGAGCTGCTGAAGTCATGCTGCTGTGCATGCAAGTTTGCTGCATCACCTTTTGCCAAAACCCTTGAGCTGCAACTTCAACTACGACTGAATGCAGTGCTGGCAATCCAAACAATCGTAATTTCTTTGTCCCTGCGGACAAAACGCCATTCCTCTTGTCCTTGCTAGAGATTATTTAGCTGCAGATAGTTCCCACTACAACCAGATGCAGTGCTGAGCCCTCTTGTCCACAAATCAGACGACGATTTCAATATCGTTGTGTGCTGTAGGCAAGCAGTCGGCGCAGCTCAACAGGAGGAGGCAGGCGCAGCATCACAGGTGGAAAAGCTGAACCAGGCCCTGCAGGATGTTCGAGGCAAGGTGCAGCAGAGGCGGGCTGACTCACAAGCTCAAACCTCCCAAGGGGCAGTTGTAAAGGCCCTTATGGCTGCCAAGTCCAGCAAGGAGATCCCCGGCATTCTGGGGAGACTTGGTGAGGACACAGCACCTGCCTAACCAACTAACTCAGGCCTAACTGCGTGTAACTACTTGGACACAATCAAGGCCCAACCATTGCCTAACCAATCTTGGCTAGTTAGTAATCCCTGTGATGACGTGCTTGAGTGGGGGGCTTGCCTGCTTGCCTGTAGCACACCTGGGGGGTGCACACCCCATGTGTATTGGTGAAGCAGCAAGCATATGATCTAAACGAGGCTACTGTCCTGTGACATAATACATGCGCCAGGCAGGCACTGCATAGAGCTGTGCGATGTGCTGACAAGCCAAGCCACTGGAATGCAGGGGATCTGGGGGCTATAGATGCCAAGTATGACATAGCAGTGTCTACCAGCTGCGGCGCATTGGACTACGTAGTGGTAGACAACACTGGCACTGCCCAGTGCTGTGTGGAGATGCTGAGGCGCAAGGGCTTAGGGGTGGCCACCTTCCTCATTCTGGACAAGCAGCAGCACCTTGCTAAAGCCCTGCAGGAGCGGCCTTCGGCCCCTGAAGGTCAGTGCATTTTGACGCAAATCTGTACTAACAATACATGGACTACAGTACATGAACGATGTACATATAAGTCGTGCATAGTGGTACATGGATCATGATACATGGAGAGTATCGTTACAGCAAGCAGCCCACTGCTGCATGCATTAGACACAGCATGCACATGACCTACTGGCGCAACCGCAGTGCTTGCTATGGGCTTGATGCGCTGGACCTGAATGCACCCATCTGCACTCGCAATCCACCAGTAGAATCTGTGCCAAGCTGTCTACACACAACAAGCTGTTGCCGCTTTGTACGCATCATCTTAGCAATCATGACTGCATTACACATACACTCTCATCTGTAACAGCCATCTGTCACAGCCCCAAGGCTGTCATGTGTGGCATGATGACATGCAGGCGTGCCTCGCCTGTTTGACTTGGTGCGTGTGAGGGAGGAGCGAGTGCGGCTGGCCTTCTACTTTGCCCTCAGGGACACGGTAGTAGCTGATAGCCTAGATCAAGCCTCGCGCATAGCGTATGGCAAGGACAAGAGATGGGGCAGAGTTGTCACCATCAAGGTATGGCCTTGATGGCCAGCTGTGGCCGGCACAAAAGGCCAGTGCGTTGCAAGCGTCACAAAATCTCTTTCCTGTCCTGACAAGTTGCTGACTGGAGAATGTTGTTTGCGTTGTTTGGCAGCTTGAAGTGAAGTTCTTTGGCGTGCATAACTCTTGTCCTTGCAGGTTCTTGCCTACATGCATCAGGGTTTGGGCCGCCTCTGCTGCACTACAGAGCAAGCGTTTTATATTGTGAGCTCTGACAAGGCACCCTAGTTTCCTGCTGCGTATTGTGTCAGACTTTGATGCGTTTGCTCAGTCACGCCATGCCTAGAACACAGATGTCACAAAACCTGGCCGCCTAAGCAGTAATGTTGCCCAACTTGCCATGTATCTTTGTCAGATGTCTCACCACGCATGCTTTCTGCGCTAGGCAGGACATGTTCTCTTGAGCCCCAAAGCCTTGGCCATACTTCATGACCACACACTCTTCAGTAGAGCGGCAGGGCCTGCCTAGGTTTGTATGCCCATAGGCACAGCAAGTTCAGACACACTGATGGCAAGTGATGCAACTTCATCAGGATGTGTTGTGTTGTCATCTTCACTTGGATGTGCTGCACAAACACAGAGCAGAGCGCAGCCCGGCTGCGCAGTGCAATTCTAAACATTGTGTTGTGTTGTCCAGGGTGAGATGATCAATGAGTCAGGAACCATGAGTGGTGGTGGAGGCAAGCCCAGGGGTGGCAGGATGTGCCTTGGCAAAGCTGCTCTTGCCTCCATGGACACCCAAGCAGCCGCTGCAGAGCTGCAAGCAGCTGAGCAGGAGCTTGAGCATGGAGCACAGGTACAGTGTGCCTGGCAGCACTTGGTTCTTGTTTGACAGCATGCCCTAATTTTGCTCACTCTTGACTTGTGTAAAGGATTTTTGTTACTGTTTTACAAGCAAAAAGCTAATGAAATGAGGTTTGGCTGGTGTTTAGTTGCAACGTGGCAATTATGCTGCCGCATCTATGCCCACATACGCATTCAACGGATCAGCACAAACACCGCGAGCCGACAACCGGTTCCAACCAGGGTGATATTGCACCATTCATGAATCTACTGCACATACTGGTACAAATATTGCATCCATCATGAGTTTAACCCAGACAGATCACTGTCACGAGGTTCACGCCCTGTGACTGTACAGGCTCTGCAAGAGGCTAAGGCTAGAAGCGATGCAGCATCAGCAGAGGTACAGCGCATCAACAAGGAGGTTACACGGTTAGAGGTGGCCATTCCCAAGCTACAACTGGAGGCCGCAGCCGCAAGGCAGCAAGCCACGGATCTTCAGCACCGCCTGGCTCAGCTATCATCAGCTGCCCAGGTCAGTTGCCATTCTTCTCTGCCAACACATGTCCCAGATCAGTGGGACTTTCCCCAGTCGATTGCATCACAGCAAAGACTGCTGCATCACAAGCAGCTTCACAAACATGCATGCCAGGTAGCAAGCCAATGACCTTGCAGCAAAGCCTGATCCGGCTGGCACATGCTGCTCAGTTGAGCCCAAGGTTCAGCTTGGCAAAAGCCTCCCCTCCAACCAAATGTATGAAAGCACAGACTTCAGCGACGACACGAATTCACGCCAGATATCAAAGAATCCAATGCATGCTAGGTTGCAAGGCACTCACTTTCATAATTGCCTTGCTCACCTCTTCCAAGCTGCCCAAACAGGAGTTTTGCATGAATTTAATGCATAAATGGTGATCCTTCCTCCAGATTTCATCAGCTTATACCAAAAGAGCAGACCAGGTGCACTCAGGCAGAGTTGAAAGCAATTTTTGGTAGCCCAAAAAGAAATTTGCCTCTGCAATGTGACCAGCGTAGTTCTGTTGTGTCAAAGGCTCAGCCTGCGGCAGGTTCTCAGAGCTGAAAGCAGTCCATAATGAGCAGGGATGAGACAACAAGTTCAGCGCTGGGCTATGTATAGCAGCAAGTGGCCCTTCAAGAGCTGTGCCAACATGTCTATTGACCAGACTGCAGCCTTGTCAATAACACATCAAGCTTCTCTACATTACATTGCCTAACAGCATTGCTTTGTCTTTCTTTTCTTCCCTTTTCTTCGTGTGTCTGGAACAAAAGGCCATGTTCGTACACAGGCCTTTGCCCAGACTGGCACCCCTTTCATGTGTAGTATGTGACTTTGGCTGCCCTTGAGAGTAACACCAGAAAGTGATGCTTGGTCACAATGCAGATGAAACCAGAAGACTCAGCCAGGCTGACAGCCCTGAAGAAGGAGATGACTTCTGCCGAGGCTGAGCTGGCCAAGCTGAAGAAGAATGCAGCGGGCCTGGTGGGGCAAGCAGAGAAGCTGCAGGGGCAGATAGACAATGCAGGAGGGGTCAAGATGAAACAGCAGAAGCAGGAAGTTTCTGCGCTGCAGCAGGTGACTCACGGACGCAAATCACAAAGTACTCACAGTGTGATCCCCCACATGAACAAGTGCCGATCCCCAAAATGAACAGTGTACATGGCTTGAAGACCACCCACAACAGAGCTACCACCAGCAGCAAGCAGAAGGAAGACAATGAAATGTCTGCGTTTGCACAGGGTGTCTGCGCAGGCAGAGGACTTGTCACTGCCATGGCAAGCAGCCTCAGATACAGGTTGGGGGATCCAAATCATTGGTTTCTGTCTGCAGAGCTAAGCAACTCATTGCAACAGACTATTTCCTGAA
>JAABUO010008661.1_pt1 | contig 11462 bp, 11 predicted proteins | sample 5559291 | NCBI WGS metagenome assembly JAABUO01 (sample SAMN10711878, study PRJNA513372) | rock metagenome | isolation source: Antarctica rocks | place: Antarctica: Victoria Land, Finger Mt sud | reverse complement strand
CGCGAAGATGTCCTTGTCCGTGCCGCCCTTGAGGTATTCGCCACAGATCTCGATAGTGATCACCTCCTCGTCGGTCAAGGCGGGGGCGAAGCCACCCCGTCGGATGCGCTGATGCAGGGCGAGTGCCCTCTAGTTTCCGCTGAGTCAGGCGGCTAGGTCAAGCGAAGCAGGGGCTTCTGGGACTACGCGTCGCCGCCGTTGGCCCCAGAAGCCGGTGGGCAGGTGGTCGGTGCGCGCCTTTTTTGTACGAATACGGGCAGGGAGTGGGAAGTCATGCGGAAAGGGGGTGCGCGTCAGGGCGCGCCGCAGGCGACCGGGCGTGGGCTGGGGGCGGCGGTCCCAGAAGCCGGTCGGGATGGCGGGGCTGGTCGCCGGCGAGGAGAGCCACCTCCGGCAGGCGTTGGCAGGTCTCGGGTGCGTGGACGAAGGCACGGGCGGCGCCGCGCATCTGTGTGGCGGCCAAGGGCAGTTGCTCGACCGGCCAACGGTCGTGGTAGAGTTCGTGCAGCACACGGGCAGTGACGGGGAGCGGCGAGGCCAGGAGCAACGGCTCGCGGTAGCGCGGATCATAGATGGCGACGACGGTGACGGTGGGACGCTGCGCCGTCGCTGTCGCCTCCGTCCCGGCTGTCGCCTCCGTCCCGGCCGTCGCCTCCGTCCCGGCCGTCGCCGTGCTCGTCGAGAGCACCAGATCGGTCCAGATTTCCGCGCGCAGCGTCACCCCGTCTTCCGCCCACGTTGCGGTGCGATCCGCTGGCGTGGCGGGGATGGCCCGTCCTTTATAGGTGCGTGGCAGCGGACGCACGATCTCCCCGCGCGTGGCGGGGCGTCCGTGCCCCCCATAGGGCGGCGGGGTGGCGCGGCGAAAGACGCTGTTCTTGGCGCGGCGCACCACATAGCGGGTCGCCCCCTCCTCCTGCAGCAGCGCCAGCCCAAAGCCCGCATCCAGCACCACGGCGTCATCCGCTCCACACTGCGCGACGGCCGCCCGGACCAACAGGCGCTCCGGGGTGCGGGGGCGCGGGTCGTCCACAGCCGCCCGCACCATGACCAGCGGCAGCGCCAGGCGTTGCCCTCCCACGCTCCCGACACGCCCGATCAGGCCCAGCGGGATCGCCGGCAAGGCCCGACCGGCCTCGGCGTGATAGTGGACCGTCGGGCAGTTCCGCAGCCGCGGTCGCCAGAAGGCCGTCACGTCCACCGCCAGCGGATGATAGCCCCCGTGCATGTGCGCCTGCCACCGCCCTTCGGCGACGACCAGCGCCCGCCAGCGGGCCAACAGGTGATCGCACGCCCCGTCGCCCTGTCCCAACGCCGCCCATGCCCGCCGCACGGCCCGCTCCGACAGGCCGCACGCGCTCAGCCCTGGGATCACCGCTCCCCGCGCGCCGCGCAACTGTCCGCTCACTAGCATCCACAGCAGATGCAGCAGCCCCAGGTTCGTCCCCACCGGCAGATTCACCACGAGGGCACACAACAACGTCATCATGCGATACACTGCTTCTGGCATCAGGGAACTCCTTTGTCTGGTACGGTCTCAGCACCCGTACTCTACCAAAGGCGTTCCCTTGCTGCCCTGCTGTTAGCGAAAACTAGAGTGACAATAGAATGAACCAATGACCGGTAGGAGCGGTTGGCGTTAGTGTTGAGGCGGTACACTGGGTAGTATGCTAACGACACAGCCTGGCGCTGACTCCCTCGACACGCCCGCGCTACCGCGCCCTAAGCGTCGTCCTACGATCATCGGTCGCCTAGTCGACCTGGAGGCTGCCCAGGCCGCCTTGTGGCCGTTCGTGGTCACACGCTTGGTCTTCGTCCTGATCGGCGCAGCCGCGCCGCTGCTCTACGTCGCCCACTCCACGCGCCAACAGCCGGCGCATACTGGATGGATACAGTGGGACGCGCAGTGGTTCATCGCCACGGCCGAGCACGGCTACCCCTACAAGCTCTTCCCCAACAAGGCATACTCGACCACGGCGTTCTTCCCGCTCTATCCCCTGCTGATCCGCCTGCTAAGTCGCTTGGGCCTACCTGTCGACATGGTGGCCCTGCTCATCCCTAACGTGGCCTTCCTAGGCGTCCTCTACTACCTCTACCAGCTGGTCCGACTCGACTACCCGACGGAGGTGGCCACGCGCGCCATCTGGCTGCTTGCGATCTTCCCCACCGCGATCGTGTTCTTTATCCCCTACACCGAGTCGCTCTACATGCTGCTGGCCGTGCTCACCCTGTGGCACCTGCGGTGCCGGCACTGGCTCGCCGCAGGCATTGCTGGCGCGCTCGGTGCCCTGACGCGCCAGTCCGGCATCGTCCTGGCGCTGCCGTACCTCGTTGAGTGGTACACGTACCAAGGCGGCAGGCGGCAGGTGGCAGGCGACAGCGGGGTGACGGTCGATGGCCGACAGTCGATGGCCAACGTTGAGACACGGCTGAATGGGCATACGCATATCTTCCGCTCATTCTCTCGCTTCTCGCCTCTCACCTCTCGCCTCGCCCCGGTGCTGCTGATACCCCTGGCCGTCGCCGGGCATCTGGCCTTGCTGTGGCGCTTGACGGGCCACCTCGACGCTTTCCTAAGCGCACAGCAGGCCTGGCACCGACAGACGGCCTGGCCTTGGGAGGGCGTGATAGCGACGGTGCAGCGATGGAACCTCCCCGACAACACGGGGCACCAGGTACACATCGTGGTGGAGTTGACCACACTGGCGCTCTTCCTGCCGCTCCTCGTGGTGGGTTGGCGTAGGATGCGCCTCTCGTACACGGTCTACGCTGCGGCGGTATGGCTCGCGGCGCTGGTCAGCCCGGCTATCGCCGACAACTACTGGCTGCCCATCATGTCCTCATCGCGCTTCGCCCTAAGCGTCTTCCCCACTTTCATCGTGCTGGCGCTCCTGCTGCGCCGGCCCGCCGCCTACCAGGCATGGCTCACCGCCTCGGCCATGGCCCTGAGCTTCTGGACCGCCTACTACGTGCTGGGAGGATGGGTCGCTTGACACTTGGTTCGCTCATTTTCCGAGTAGTGTATCCTGCGGTGCGCTGCGTGTGACTTGAAGCTAGCGATTGGACAGTTTTGCAGGTAAGGATTGGACAATTTCACGCGTGGGGATGCCTCTTGTGGGATGCCGTTTGCCCGTGTTTTGCAGCTTCTACTTGGACGGAGGAACAAAATAGGCCATATTTATTGGACGGAGGACTGAGTATCGACTGAGTTTACGGCTAACGACCAAAAAGTACTACCTGTAGCGGGTTAATTGCGAGTAGAGCCACAACATATTGTGTGCCCGTCCTATCCAACCTAACCGTTGGGGGCGTCATGGTGTGGCTACAGACATCCATTTAGGGCGTCCGCAAGCGTAGCGATTCCTGCAACTAGCGATTGGACGGAGGATTTTGAACCTTATTGTGAGACTTTGTCCAATGGGTAGCAGCAAGTCACACTGCGACCTATAGTGGAGCCCTGGGAACCTGGCTCTCCGTCACTTTTGATACTGATGACGAAGTCGCTAATAGCGCATCAACGCCCTGATGCTCGTCGGCCAGAAGGCGATCCAACCGCTATTTCTTCCGCTGGTTGACCTTTGGAAACCGAACGTCACAAGGGTCTCCGGACTTCGCCATCAGTATCACTTTTGGTGCTGGGGGCCGCGTATGACCGTCAGGCGCGGTGTCGCTGTCAGCTTCAGCTCACGCGCCGACCGAGGTGTGCGCGTGGGCTGCGGTGCCGCAGCCGCCAGGCCACCGAGCACGACCATCGCGCCGACGACGACTACCCCCTATGCACTGCTCGTCTCCTCTCCCTTCTCACGCCCTCAGGGGCGGGGCTGTGTCGAGCCTGCGCCCCCCGCAGGCACGGAGCGCGGCGAGCGGAGGACCCTGGTGGCGACGCGCCGTGGTGACGGGCTCACGGACCATCAACGGCGGGTGTGGGCGCTGGTCGCCGAGGGCCGCTCGCACACGGAGATCGCGCGTGCGATGGGCAGCAGCCCAGGCGCGGTCAAGCAGGACGTGGTGCGCATCAAGGCCAAGCTCGGCGTCGACACGACCGCGCAACTCAAGGTCGCCTACCGGTGGGTGACCGATCGGTAAGGGCGTGCCGCCCGCGCGCCCCTCTCTGGCACTGCCGCCCTGGATGGCAAACAGGTGCGTACGGATGGCGGCTTTGGATGGCAGACAAGAGGACACCGCCATGCGATGATACCTGCATAGAGGGCCGCGCGCCATAGGGGGCCAGTCAGCGCTGCGGCTCAACAATGGTGGAGAGGACGGGACGGGTCATGTCCGAGGCCCCCGTGGATGAGAAGCTCGCACATATCGCGCGTCGCCTGCGCCGGATCGCGCTCTGCGCCGAGCTGGACGACGCGGCGCTCGCCGATGTAGCTGGCCTGGCGTGGCCGCTGGTCTACGCGCGCGGGGCGCAGCTCCACGAGCCCGCGCGGGCGGCGGGCTCCATCTATCTGATTGCGGAGGGGCGCCTGCGCCTGTACCGGGAGGCGCTGACAGGGCGCCCGGTGACGCTGGACCTCGTGGGTGAGGGCGAGGTCTTCCGCTTCCTCGCGCGTGAGCCCGACGGGACCCCGACGAGCGTCGCGGAAGTGGTGAGCCAGCGCGCGGTGCTCTACCGCTTCCCCGGCCCGGCCCTCCTGGAGGTTCTGGCAGCGCAGCCCCCCGCCCTGCTGCGCCTCGTCGCGGAGCTGGCCCGCGCGCTCACACGGGTGTACGACGACAAGGCAGAGGTGGGGCTCTACGACGTGGAAACGCGCCTGGCGCGGGCGCTGGTGCGGCTGGCGGCTGGTGGCGTGGACACCGGGGGCGACGCGGGCTATGTGGGGGCGACGCACGAGGAACTGGGATGGCACATCAATGCGGCCCGGGAGGACGTCACGCGCTACATGCGTCGTTTCGCCCGCCTGGGGCTGATCGCGACGGAGCCCCATCGCCACGGCATCGTCGTGCGCGACGACCTGCACAGGTACGCGGCGCAGCGGGCCTCCCGCCAGCGGATGCCAGGGGGCTCCTGACGTGCGCGCCCCCTGGCATCCGCGGCCCTGCTGTCATGGGCCGTGGAGTCGCGCGCGGAGGTCGGCGTAGGCGACGAAGGCCGTCATTTCGATGTCGCCGCCCGCCCCGGCATGCGCGACGACGCGGTAGCGATCGTCGCCGTCGTCGGCGTAGCGCACATGCAGCGCGCGGAGCTGGGCACCCGTGTCCATGCCGGCCGCGCTGGCGGCGCCGTCGAGCGCCAGAATACGCCCGAGTTCGTCGAGCGTGATATGGGCCTCCTCCTCGCTGTAATCGCGCCCGCCGTTGCGCTCGGGGCGGGACAAAGGGACGGCCCACTCCCCCGGGAGGGCGGCGTCGCGGTCCAGGTGCGCCCGCAAGGCGGGGTAGTCGGCCACGCGGTAGGCGTGGGCCGCGCCGGCGTCGTACAGATAGGCTACCCACACGCCGTCGCCCTGCCGTGTGGCGTCCTCCAACGTGAAGCGGTGCCGGTCACGCGCAAGCACGGCCACGAGCGCGCCTAACTCCCTAGCGGTCACGATGCACCACCTCCCCGTCGCGCCTCGGGCGCGGATACACTAGCCCCTCGCCTTGTAGTACGCGCCGGCTGCGTGACCGGATCACCTGCTAACGACGTGGCGTGGGCCGGCTGCGCGCGTTCTCCCACATACGTAAATGTGCGATTTGTCGCGGCAAATGTGCGACTTGTGAGAGTTCACACAAGGCACCGACGTGATTCAAGAGTATAGTAGCAGCACATCGCGCGCTTGTGGCGCGCCTTATCAACAGAGGGGAATGCAGCGGAGCCCTCGACGCGGCAGGCGCCGCCCCCTCCGCTGCGAGAAAGACGGGACCTATGCAGCCTACCACCGTTTTACTTGTCCGACCTGCGACCTTTTACTGGATGCGCCTCCGTGCGACTCTACGGGAATGGCCAGAGGTGCACATTATCGAGGATATCCAACAGCCGGAGTTGGCCCTGCGTATCGCAGCGCAAGAGCATCCCGATCTCATCTTTATGGCCTCCGATCAAGCCGAGGTCGCGCCCGTATCACTCGCTCGCGACCTGCGCGTTGCCAGCGCCACGAGTCAGATCATCATGATCGGACATCTCTTAAAGCCGGAGGAACACCGGCAACTCGCGGCCATTGACCTGGCCGGCTTCCTCCAATGGACGTGCGTGACGGCCGATAGATTGCGCAATGTGGTCGAGGCTGTGCGCGATGGTGAGGTGCGGGCCGCGAGCAAAGGGGCGGTGCGGGCGTTAGGTGAGCCTGAGCGCCTGCAGGGACCGCATGGGCAGGAGAACCTCACGCTCACAGAAAAGGAGAGAGCGACAGTGTTGGGTCTGGCTTGCGGTCAGACCCAACAGCAGATCGCCGTGTCAGAAGGTGTCAGCCGGCGCACGATTGAGGATCGCATCGCGGGACTCAAAGAGAAGTTTGACGTGCCGACAACCTTCATGCTTGGTGTCATAGCCGCCCGCTGGGGTTTTGTCCCATGAAGGCCGGTCGCGGAAATCCACAAGGGCGATTCGTAGATTTCCGTAGCGCGTTTTGCGGGTTTTCCGGTTACGCCGCTTCCCCTAACGGATGTATTGTGATGGTGTACTCGCTGAAGACCGACCGGCCGGCGGCCATAAAAAGAGTGCACCATAGCTGCATAACGCAGCATCGCAAGCGTCTTGTCTAAAGGGAGAACGATGCATGTCACGTTCAACAGTCGGTATCAACACAGCTAAGGCGCTGCTCGTTGGAGCAGCGCTCATCGGAACAGTCGTCGCAACCTCACTTCCGGGAGCAGCCCACGCAGCGACGGCGAAACACGGTGTTGCTCAACGGCCTCTCACCGTCAGCGTGAGCGATTGCAGCCAATCGGGTGGTACCAGAATCTACGACCTCGGCAATGGGAATGGGAATTGCATCAGGTTCACGGGTACGGGAGGACAAACGCTGACCGACCAGCAATATCCGGGTACTAGCGAGTTTGTGTCCTCGAGCTGCGCCTCGCTGAGTACGAAATATAGCGGCACGTCATCAGGATATCTCCAGAACTCTGGAGGTTCCAAGTTCAACTTCACACCCACGAATCTCTACAACCTCCCCGGCAATTTCGTCAATCGGAGCGTGGACATCCAAATAAACACGTAGCTGATGGCCGCAGGGCGCACTTTCGTCAGACCGACGGAGTGGGAGCGCGTGTCCTCCCACTCCGTCGGTCTGACGCGAACGAACAAGCGTCACGTTAGGGCGTCGCAGTCGCAGCAGCGGTCTTCTTCGAGAAGTGTGTCGATGCCACGATAGACCTCCCCGACACGTAGAAGGACGCTAACGCCGGATGCCCTCTACCCTGGTAGGATGCATCCGGCGTTAGGCATGGTTTCTTCTAGCTGGTGCCTGGTCTGGTGCCTGGTATTGTATTTATGCTCCCCCGCCGGCAGCCGGTAGGGTGGCGAGATGAGAGGATGTTACTGGTGGAACAGCAAGTGCGTTGGCTTGTGCTCTCAGCATTTATCCTACTTGGTGGTAGGTTCGACTTGCCCTCCCGTGCGATCAAGGTCACGCCCGTCGGGCGTGTGCTATACCTCCGCCTACGGTTAGCCCCTTATCCTGATGGGGCATCGAAGGAGATGCGCTACTGGATCGACGCGACGAACGGCCGGATACGGTATCTCGAAGCGCTCGCGCCATCAGGCACTCAGGCGTCATCGAAGCTGACGTGGTATACGACGACGCTACGTTTACGGCCCGACGGGCGCTGCGTGGCGACATACTCGACGCTCTTGCGTCGTAGCATGATGGGTAATTCCTTCTCGTGCGCCAGCCTGATCGCGCTGAGGGACGTGGCAGGTCTGCGCGCGCGTGCGTTTGCTCTGCGGCGTCGCTACGCGGCACACACGCGACTGACCGCACGCACGATACAGGTGTCGGTGCCTGCGGGCACCGATCTGATTACGCCGATTATTGACCGCTTCAACATGACGTTCGGATACGAAACGATGGTGCCCGGAGTGTTAGTTCTGGAACGATCTAGCGGGCGACCATTGAGCATTAGTGGCTATCATCGAGACGATGCGACCATGACGGAAAGCATCTTGGAGGCGCGCGACCTAGCGCTGGGCAGTCTACCCAACACCTTCTTTGACTAAGACGGCGGCACATGGGAGACGTTGATGGGGAAAGTCACCAGGCGAAGCGGCGTCGGCGGGAATTCTATTTTTGTTGCGTTGGGGATGCCGGCCGAACGGACGGCAAGCCCTCGACAAGCTGCTCAAGGGCGCCGCCGTTGCTCACATTACCTCTTAGAGCGAAGGCGTGATCTGTGCGCTTGAGCGAGAACTAGCGGGTGGTGGCAAATACACGAACGATGGGTGTCCTCGACCTGACCGGTGGCGCAATGGGCAGGCCGGACAGACCGGGCAACCGGCGGACCCAATCCCACTTGTCGGGGAGCGGTGCTCCCGCAGTGCTCACCACGATGACGCGCCCGAGGCGCGCATCGACAGCCACGAGTCCCGCGCTTATGTCGAGGACACCTGCGACCGCCCCGCTTTGTGTAGCGACTATACTCGTCGACGTCGTACCGGGGAGGTAGGCGCGCCCGTGACGCTCATCGACGGCGACGGCCCACGGATGCCCCCCCACGCTCGTCGTGCTCACCACGCGCCCCATCCCCGGATCAAGCACGGTGACATGGCCGTTCTCAGAGCCGGACCCGAGCCCGCTCGACACGACGATCGCATGCCCCGTCGCATCGTCCACCGCCAGTGCGTCCGGCGTCATCGCAGGGCCACCCAAGGCCACCGTCCTCGCCACGCGCCCGGTACGGGCGTCGAGGACGCTCACCGTCCGATCGATATGGCTGGCGACGACGACGCGGCCTCTCCGGGCGTCGATAACCAGGGGGTATGGCTCCTGTCCGACCCTGACGACGCCCAGCACGCGCGCGGTCCGTGTGTCGATCATAGCGACCGTCCCTGCCCCGCCTCCGAGGGGCAGACCGCGCCGATCCACCCCGACGGCCGCGACGAACAGGTGTCCCGACCGGGCATCCAGGGCGACAGCGCTCACGGAGAGGGCTGGGACGATCATGCCGCGCAGCCGCCCTGTTCGCGCGTCGAGCAGGGCCACCCCCCGCTCCGTGGCAACGTAGACTACCCCGGCGCGGTCATCCACGGCGAGCCCATACGGAGGTGTACCAACCGACGCGACGTGGAGCAAATGCCCCGTGCGGGCATCGAGCATGCTCACCGTCGCCTTATTGTCGTTGGTGCCCGCACTCGCCACGAAGACACGGCTAGTCCGCGGGGCCACGGCGATGTCGTAGGGGCTGTAGCCATACTGATCGACCGTGGCGACGATCCCAAGGGGGGCGCCCGTCGCCGTATCCAGCGCGTCGACCGTCCCATTCTGGTGGACGATAAAGGTCCGTTGCGTGCCGACGGAGACCGTTACGGCCATAGGGTATAGGCCAACAGACACAGCGCGTAGGAGAAGGGGTGATGCAGCCGCCGCGCCGCGAAACCATTGCGCCACTCCGAGAGTGGACAAACCCAGGAGCGCGACCACGGCGCTTACGCGCACGAGTGCTTGTCGCAGTGTCATCAGTCGTTTTCTCCGCGCACGTCTATCCCAATCCTGTAGCCAGAAGACCACCCGGCATTAGCATCAGGAGTCCCGCCGCTATCAAGATCAGGGGGCGCCATAGATAGAGAACGAGGACCTGATTGGGTTCACGTCCTTCGATCAACCATAAAAGTGAGCGTAAGGCGACGGCTCCATCGCCGCGCGGATGCAAAGGTAGAACATTTACCACGGTTTCCAGGGAACTGAAGATTGTGATGGGCAAAGAGACCGCACGCCAAGCTGATGACGAGGGCAGCATGTGCCAGATGATCAGCATGATGCCCGCCACGCTGGCGGTTGCTAACGGGCCGGAGAGCGCACGGACAAGAGATCGTCGCGGCGTATCGTACGTCACGACGGCCGCGCACGCTCCTCCCGCCGCATGTAGCGTGATACGGACAGGCGTCATGCCTTGCACGTAAAAGGCGAGAGCGTGCCCGATTTCATGCAGCAGGATGGTCGCACCTATCAGGAGCAGCACCAGTCCGGCGACGAGACTATAGGTGATGGGTGACGCCCCCGGCAAGCTACCGGGCAAGAAGATTACAGTGAGGATGGCCGCAAACACAACGACGATCACACAGCCGCCGGGACGGACGACGATTGTGAGGCCGCCAATAGTGATGACGACAGAGCGCGGCTGGATGGGCGGTAGCATGTGTGTGATGTCCTCGCCTAGAATCGTTCTACCGGTTGGTCAATAAGGAGAGATGCGAGAGAGGCCAGTACGCAATGAGGGCGCGCCCAATGATCGCCGACTGCGCCAGCGGTCCCCAAGCGCGCGAATCATAGCTGTTGTTGCGGTTATCGCCCATCACGAAGACGTCATGCGGGGGCACTATCGTTGTACAACCTCTAGGGTCGATACAGTTCGGTAGATCGGTTGTACGCATGCGCTCGAGGATATACGACTCGTTGAGCATTTTGTGGTCGACAAAGACGCGATTGACGTTGTTAATAGGTTTAATCGTAACCACATCGCCTGGTAGGGCGATGACGCGCTTGATAAAGTCCTTGCCGAATTGACCAGTGGTGAGAGGCGCGTGGAATACGATAATATCGCCGCGCGATGGCAACCCATTGTGAAAATGATAACTGACCTTGTCGACGAGAATCATTTCGTTGTTCTGTAACGTTGGGTCCATGCTCATGCCGTCAACCTGGAAATTCTGCACGCTGAACTTGGCGACGCCGAACAGTAAGGCCGTGAGCAGGACCGTTTCCAACAATTCCTGTACTAATGATTTACGCGACGCGCGTCTTCCTGTATTTTGTTCGACATTCTGTGCGGCCAACAATTTTCTCCTACGCGCTCCATTGCCCGTACATGACGCGATGTCGCGGATCGTTTGTCTCGTATCGTCCCCTTTCCACTGTAACAAATTCAATCTTTAATATAGGGTAGGAGTCCGAAGCGTGCTCCCTTCATCCAAGACGCTGCGGCCCGAGTCATTCCTGGCTATAGCTACGATTTTGCCCCTGCTATCCTTTTGAGAGGAGGGGCGTCCACAGCAGCAGTTCCTTTGCCAGAGCACTATCTGGCGACCAGACCACAAAGAGATCCTTGTGCGTTTGGCATTGGGACTAGCGGGGGAAGAACGTTTGGTAGCTATGGGATAGAGCGCCGCATTGCTTACGCCGGTCTTCGCAACGCTCAAATCCCAGCCTCAGTGGCTACCGAAATATTGGATTATGCCGACGGTTATTTCAGCGGTGTAGATTACAGGTAGAAAGTCAGCACGATTCTAGGGTAAAATGCGGCGCCATGCGGGGTCCTTCGCGAGACGTAGCGCGCGCTGTTCCACGGCGAGACCGGGACGGCCGCGAGAGCGCTGCGGC
>JAABUO010008660.1_pt1 | contig 11463 bp, 17 predicted proteins | sample 5559291 | NCBI WGS metagenome assembly JAABUO01 (sample SAMN10711878, study PRJNA513372) | rock metagenome | isolation source: Antarctica rocks | place: Antarctica: Victoria Land, Finger Mt sud | reverse complement strand
ATGCCCATGACCTGCCTCAAAGCCACTGTTTTGAACAGTCTTCTGAGGACTTTGGTGCAAGCCTGCTGGAACCTGATGTCAGCTGTGAACCATAGCAGTACAGCCAGGAACATCAGGCCAGTGCCCAGTATGATGAAGAAGGTGGCCAGATGCACAGGCTTGAGGCCCTGAGAGGCAGTTGCTGATACATCAGACTTCGGCTGGTCGGCCTTTTCTGTCTTTTCGGTCTTGCTGCCTTTACTTTTGTCTGGTTTGCTGTCTGTTTTGGCTTCTGTCTTACTGTCTGCTTTGTGATCGGCTCTTTCAAATTTGTCTGGTCTCTGTTTATCCTTGCTGCCTGAGCTGTCTGCAGATTCTGCTTTACCAGTGTCAGCTTTTGCAGCCCAAACGCGGGCGAACTGTTGCCGTTGGCTTCTGTTACTGTAGTGTGACACTTTCAGATACTCGAGAGCGCAACAAAAACGCAGAGGCAGACGCACACAGCCTCTGACAAAAGGTGCTCTGTACTGCTGCTTCTGTTGCTGCTGATGTTTTGAGGTAGAGGCTCGGAAGGGGACAATTCCGTTCAGTAATGGCCTGACAAGGAGCATACTCAGGTATCGACGCACGGACCAGGCTGCATAAGCTGCAAATATTTGAACTTGCAGGCTGTAGCTTGCGTCCAGTTGAACAGCTGATGCTCGATAGGAACTTGCCTTCTGATCACGTGGCACGTGCGCAATGCCAACTGTGTAGCATGATGACCTGCTTTATGACTTGGTTTTGCTCACATGACGCACCGCGAGCGCGTAGCTCTGTGACCGCTCTCAATCGTCACCGTCGGAGCGGACTATTGAGACAAACCGTGCCCGGCGGGCACAGCACAAAAGGCTTTGAGATACCAAGTGCATGGCGCAAAGCAAAGGACGACTCCCCACGGAACTGCCTTTCCTTCCGTTGTATAATCAAGTGCTTCTTCCTGGCGCTTTTGCCCGCGTGCATTTCAAGCGAAGCGGGCCTGTCAGGTGGGCTGCAATATATGGGCACTGTCTTCGCGGTTGGTGGAAAGATCAGGGGCGTTCGTTCCTGGGCTTGCTGATTCATCCTTCTGCTGCCATGCAGCGGACCCTTGCTAGAATACCTCTTGGCGCAGCAGGGTGAACAAGTCCTGGTCGCAGCAGTACCTGTGCTTGAAGCTGATACAAGCAAGCAGATAGACGATACAGAGGATGCAGACAGTGCAAAACTGAAAAATGTTGCTACAGCTGCACGGGTGCTGCAAGTATCAAGAAATACACAGGTCAGCAACCTTTGCCCATGCTGTTTAAAGGCAGGAAACCTTTCGGGCCTACTTCTGCTGCTTGCCGCAGACTGGTGCCTGGGTGGTGACACTTGAAGGCTGGTGCCGAGTTTACCTGGAGGATGCACCCAGAGAGGGGCGGCAGAAATTCTTGCTTGTAACTGTGGAGCAAGCTGGACCTTCCAAAGACATCAGGTGCTCCCTGAGGGGAATTGCTGATTTACAGTGTGGCAGCTCTGTGCTAAGCAGCAGCAACTTGCCGCACGTCACAGAACTGCTGCACTCATACAAACACCATAGTTGTGTGCATTGCCCATTCCTGTCAACGCTGTGCTAAATGCGTACATCTTGTATCTGTGCATTGCAGTGCAATGTCAGCTGTGTCCGAGGCACAACCTTGCCACACCATACTGTATACAGGCTGAAGGATAACGACTTAGACAAAGATGGACAGGAGCTGGCTGATGCGCTGCATGCTGGAACTGGAAGGCTAGCTGGTTTCCTCAACCAGTCTGTAGGCACGCTTTCTGACACACATTCTGGAAAGCTGTGTGCTAACACAGTGGAGCATGTCATGCAGCAGTCTTGCTGGTCTTAAAAACATGTCTAGATCACACAAGTGCTGTGCTGTACAACTATACAGCTGATGAATGTGACTGTCAAATGCTTGGGCGGCATTGCACACATGGAGGTGCATTGTGGGCACTTTGCAAGCTTCATTGTGCAGTCCTGCTAGAAATGCTGCTTACACCTTCCGTCCAGATCCTGATACTCGCCATGGTATATCATGGGCTTGCACAGATGTCATCATGTGGTGCAAACTGGTGCAGGATCACCAGCAACAGGGCGACTAGCAGAGCTGCTGCAGAAGTTGTCGCCACCAGCAGCTGCAGATGTGCTTGCTTCCATGCTCACTCGTGATACAGCCTTCAAGCAGTTGGTATTAGAAGCTGTTGACCACAATGAAAGAATGAGACTGGTTGTTGGACTACTGCAACAGGTGTGCTCACATCCACATCACATGCATCATGCAATCCAGCTCATCTCTCTTCACTGCAATTGTAACTCAGCAAAACCTCGATCGGCATGGGGCAAGCCGCAAGAAAAATATTTTTGATTCCTGTGCAGACCTTGGACAGCTTCCAGGGCAGGGCCAAGCAGTCTGGTGACGACTCGCAACAGCAGCTAACCATCCCACCAAGACTCCAGCTCTTGCCACCCTCATCACTCAAAGGTGGGTATCATTTGGCAGACACATGCAGGCGTCATGAGAAGATCTCTCATGCTCTGCTGTGTATGCTCTGAGTGCTGTTGCATAGCTGTGCGACAGCATGGGCTGCCCTGAGATGGCTACACGTGCTGTGAAGCAGTTGTTGACCATCCCAAGTGATGCAACATGGACTCTGTACAGGGGCCATTTCAGTTACAATGGCATAGTCAGTGACAACCACATGAGTGTCTCCTGGTTACTTGCCTCTGCAGTGTACATGCTATGCTTTACTGTAGTCAAGGCACTTGCCTGCAACACAGCTTATGAATGAAGACATTGCATGCTAGGGACTGTGTGAATCGTTGGTTCACCTAGACTCAGTCACAACTGTTATGCCTGTGTCAGTGTGCAATGTGCTCATTATTTGGCACAAGCCCCACCATTGCAACTGTCCAACAGTCTACTGACAGCATCACATAGTGACATGTGGCATGCAAGATATGCCATACCTTGCTAATATGTTGAGCTGAAAGTCCGTCCAACATGTTGACAAAACACAGCATCTCTTGGTCTGCGCCCCTGTCTATCGCAAGCTACCTGCCTGGCGCATGTTGATACCTGCTGCTATCAATACCACTGGCTATGACAATGATACCATGCTTGATGGAGCATGTGGCATGCAATCAGCTCAATGCACGCCAATGCGGGGATAACAGCTGTGAGTACACAGGTCAATGAATGCTCAGAATTTGTATGCAAGCAACACATCCACAAAGAGCAGCTTGTAAGGCATGTCATCCACAGGTGCATTCAAGAGGGGCTCCAGTGATCCTGAGGAGGAGGAAGAGGAGGAGCTGTCGGTCCTCATGCACAGAATCAAAGCTGCAAAGCCACCAGCTGAGGTGCTCAAGGTGAAACCAAAACTCTGCTTGCTGCTTGAAACCCCTCTCTGTTGGAAAGGTCGCTGACTTGTTACATTTTGCACAGTAACTCTGGCTTCCCATTCACTGCTGTCCCTCTCAGGGGTTTATCATTAAGCAGCATGTAACGATCAAGGACATCCCTGAACAAGCTGTACCTTTACCCCTGCATGACATTAGGCTTGGTTGCCATTGACATAAAGAGTCAGCGTAATGCTATGTGTTCAAGCAATCTATTTCCCAATGTTCCAGGTGGCAAGCAGGGAATACAGAAGATTGAAGAAGAGCAACGAGCATCATCCTGGATATGCCATGTCGCGAGCATATCTTGAGACTCTGGCGGATCTGCCCTGGAACACCTTCTCTGGTGAAACCCAGGCTCCCTCCTCTCCAGAAGCATCACAGGATGCAAAGGCAAGCTCGACAGGTAGGATCATTGCTAAATGGGCAACACTCTGATGAACATGGGCAGCCATGATGCAACTTGAGGCAAACAGTGCACAAACGCTTCTGGGAAGCGTGCACCTTTGACTGACACAGCAAGGAATATGACTGTGTGGAAGCATCTTGCATGTGTGTACTGACAGACGTTACATCAAGATGCACAGCCCTCATTTCCTTCCTTGTGGAGATATCACAGACAAAAGTGCAGTTGGTTCCAACAGGATTTCCTGGTTTGCTATGCAGAGGAGGCATCAGACGCAGACTCCATGCACACCAACACAAGCAGGGAGGAACTTCCTGATGGCGAGCCCATGGCTCAGGCAGCTTCAGAGCCAACAGTGTTTCCAAGACATGCTGCACAGCTGTCGTTGCATGAAGCTCGCGACCTGCTGGACAAAGACCATTATGGTCTGGACAAGGTGGCAAGCTGGTCCCTAATTGATTTCCACCTTGCTTGTGCACTGGGTCATCAATCCGTAGAAGGGCAATCTTATCTGCTGCATTGTTGCAAGACAAAATGCCAGCATAGTGCACACTTCTTCTCCACCACAAAGCAGCTGTCTTGGGTGCCAGTTTGCTAGAGGCAACATCATGTGAAAGACACAGGGGTCACGGGCGTTGGTATTTTTTTGGTGCAGCACTCAGTCTGAGCAAGATGAATTATCAAACTCCGACTGGTCAGCTTCATGTGCTGCATCTGCTGGGCGACCACCAGTATAATGCCAAAAGTCGTAGCGTTCTCTTTTCTTGCTGCAGGTGAAGGACCGCATTGTGCAATACCTGGCGGTGCGGCGCTTGAGAGGAGCTAATGCGCGTGCTCCGATTCTGTGCTTTGTGGGTCCTCCAGGGACAGGCAAGACCAGCCTGGCCAGCTCCATCTCCAAGGTCTTGCTGCGCCCCTTCCAGCGTGTCTCTGTAGATGGGGTCAGGGACGAAGCAGAGATCAGGGGTCACAGACGCACTTACATTGGAGCCATGCCAGGCAGGATCATCCAGGTCAGACCAATTGCTGCTCTGGGTTGACTGAATGCTGGCCTTGTGCTCATTTGGTCTGTGAGATTCACTGCATTGCTGCTGAGCGAGGTCGCGTCCTATGGATCAAATGTGCTGCAAAGCTAGTTGTCTCTTGTGTTGTCACGTCAAGTGCCTGGCACTGAGATTGCCAGACATCTCAACAGCTGGTCATGCCTCTGATATCTTGTAGCACAGACATGTTTTTGATGAGAATATGCAGCAACCCCGCACCGAAAAGAGTAACATTGAAAGACCCCATCTGTAAACCCCGCTGGCAGAATCGAAGAGTGCCTCAGGAAGAAGTAGCTGCCCTGGTATGGTAACTCCCACATGCTGCAGGCTGTAAGGCGCAGCGGTGTACGTGACCCAGTGCTGCTGCTGGATGAAGTAGACAAGATGGGACATGACAGCCTGAGGGGGGACCCCGCATCAGCCCTACTGGAGGTGCTGGACCCCAACCAGAACCAAGCCTTTGTTGACACCTACCTCAGCGTACCTTTTGATCTCAGCCAGGTGTGATCATCTGCCAGCCTGCCTGATGAGCATGATGTGTCTGCAACTCATGGGCATCGCCTCTGACTACGTGTGTGCTACAAAGCTGTTTGTGTCAGCTTGCCATTGCGGCTTGTCATCAGCACAATGTTTCCTTTGAGCCTGTTGCTGATACCCTCTGGCTGTTCAGGTGGTGTTTGTGGCAACTGCAAACCAGCTGCAGAACATGTCAGCCCCACTTCTAGACAGGCTTGAGATCATCCAGCTGTCTGGTTACACACTAGATGAGAAGCGTCACATAGCACAGGTACTCCAAGCTACTCCTTATGTGCATTCATTCAGCATACATACTGCAAAGATCCCTATAGCTTACAGACTGTCAAGCAGCAAACCAATCAAAATTGACATGTCCCATCCTGTCCAGTCTGATGACGTACACCAACAGAAAAACAAGCTTTGTGTTTTTCTCTTTGAGCGGAGCCTGAAAATTGTTGCTGACCTGCAGCGACACCTGATTCCAGGTCTGCTTGGTGAGCATGGCCTGAGCTCAGACCAGCTCCACTTCCCAGCAGAGGCCATCTTGCTCATTGCTGATGGATACACTCGTGAGGTTGGCTTCGCAACTGCCTGCCTATCATGCTTTCAGCATGATGACTGCATGGCTTTTGACCCTGGCTTCAGCAAATGTGATCTGCACTTGATCGAGCTTTGCAAAGCAGGCCTGAGGGTTTCTAGGCTGTTACTGATGTCCTGTGATCCATGTATCACTACGGCTGCCCAGCACAAGGGCCGTTATGTGTTGTCCTATGCAGTATGACAATCTTTGTCTAAGTGTAAGACAAGGCTTGTCATACTGTGTAGGGCACAGTAGCCTTGTCCAGGTGTAAGGCAAGGCTACTGTGAATGCAGCAAACAAAGGTCGTGCATGCAGGCTGGCGTGAGGAGCCTGTCCCGCAATCTGGCAGCCATCTGCCGCCATGTCACCGTTAAGATTGTGTCTGAGCAAGACAGCCTTCATGAGCAGCCTGCAAGCAGCTCACATCCCGATGACACCAGTCATGACCTGCCTGATCAGCCTCAGGCACCCTCTGTGCCTGATCAGCATCAGCATCAGCATGCAGCTCAATATGGAGGGAAGCAGCTGAGCGGGATTAGTCACCAGCAGCCTTTGTATACTTCTGGTGAGCCTGTCAGGAGTGCAATGGACCAGGAGCTAGCGTCCCCTACAACAGCTACATCTGGTGGGTTCTTTTGGGGTAGTCTGTGGGGCGGTCTCAAGGGTGCTTTCACCCCACCAAGACAGCACCTATCAGGCAGACAGCATCAGTTACATCACTCCAAGGCAGTGCAACGGCAGTCCCAGACTGGACAGCAGACACAGCATGATGGCAGACGTCCTGCTGGCCTTGAAGTAACGCATGCTGCTCCTGAGTATGCCAGCTCTGGTGGTCATCAACACCAGGCGTACAGCTCAAAGCGTATACCCCACATGAGAGAGAGCTCCAGCAGAACGGCTGGCTCCTCTGATGGTAAGGAGCCCTTGAGCAATCCTTACGGGGGTGTCAATGCTGACATGAGCAGGTCAGGACATGCAGAGGTGCCATGCCTGACAGTAACAGCCGAGCTGATTGAGGAGGTGCTGGGACCAAGGAAATACAACGAGACGGATTCTGCAGACAGCCTTGTCTCTCCAGGTGGCTTTTGCTTGGTGCTTCTGCATGCTGGATACAATGTAGAATTGCATGTGTGGCTGTGCTCAAGTGCTCGCTGGCATTGACAAACATGACGTGGCAGTCTCTGCGTTAATTTGCAGTAGGTTTTGCTAGCACTATTGCTTGGCATGTGTGTTTCATGCAAAACAGATGCCAGATGCCCACGATTGCCATGACATCCTGGCATGCAGAGTAGCTGCAAGACGACTGTAGCAATTCTTGAACACTGTTTGTGACAAGCCCTGTCATAAGCATCCCATTGCTTTGGTGTGCATCTCACATCGGCATGGGCATGGGTGCAGGTAGTGCTGCTGGACTGGTATGGACAGCTGTTGGAGGTCAAGTCCAATATGTGGAGTGCTGCTGCACCAGCACTGGTCAGCCTCAAAGGCCCGGCAAGCTGGTCTTGACAGGCCAAGTAGGCGAGGTGCTTCAAGAATCGGCACATCTCGCTCTCTCCTGGATCCGTTCCCATACTCATCAGCTAGCGGCTGCAGCAGCAGCTACTAGCCAGTCCAGGCCATCTTGCACAACTGTGCCTGATCATGCACGATTGAGAGCAGCTGGTGATGATGCACCAGCTGAGGCATGCACACCTCAAGGTGGTGCTCAACAGTCAGGCTCACAGCACCCAGCCAACTTGCGTTCAGCCAGTCATGATGTGGCAGCAGGGCCTGCTCAGCCAGCATTGCTGTCAGACAGGCACCAGGCATGTTGGCATACCCAAGCACAGGCGTCTGAGGCTAACTGCTTGTCAGCTGATGCCCCTTGTGGTGGCCAAAGTCAAGGTCACAGGAGCTGGCATACGTCTCAGTCTGCACCCATGAGCCTCTCTGCTCTGTCCCATGACGCTGAGGAAGCTGAGGCAGATACAAGCAGCATGCATGCTGTCTCTGCTCATGGCAACGCAAGTTTGGGAACTGTGAGTACAGCAGCTGCGCAGTGGGATGTGCATGTCCACCTGCCGGCTGGGGCTGTCTCCAAAGATGGCCCGTCTGCAGGCATAACCCTTGCAACTGCCATGGTGTCGCTGTTCCTGGGCAGGTACATCACTCAAACAGAAACTGTGTGGCTTCCAGATACTTGAGCTAGTCCCATTGTTGACTTCTGCACATGAGTGCTTGGGCAGATCATCTTGACAAGCAACATGCATTGTACAAATGAGTTTGATCATATAGAGTTCCTTGTGGAATGATCCTGTGGCATTTGCACTACATGGTTTGCAATACAGGAATGCTGCACATTGGAGACATGATGTGCATCACAGTGTCAGCGTCTGAAGCTCTTGGATGGTGCAGGTGTGTACGAGCCGACACAGCAATGACAGGGGAGCTGACGCTGCGGGGTCTGGTGTTGCCCATTGGTGGCCTCAAAGAGAAGCTGCTGGCTGCACATCATGCAGGTATGCCATATGCAGCACTGCAACAGTGGCTTGCCATGTGTGGTGATGTGCAATGATGTCAAGTTGTTTTTGCAATGATTTTGCTTCATATAAGCAGAAGTTGGTTGCAAGGGACCATCAAGCAGTAGATAGCGCCTCAGCTCCATGTCTGTCTGTCACACAGTCTTTGCTAGCACTTCCGTCTTGGCCCCCCATGATCGTGTTGACGCAGGTAAGAATTGAACCTATTTCTGCTACGGTGCACTTGTGTGATGTTTGGTGACTCTTGCAACCATGCATGGATGCTTGTGCAGGGATTAGGCGTGTGTTGGTGCCCAAGCGTAATTGGAGGGATGTCAAAGCAGATGTGCCAGAAAACATCAGGAGCAGCCTGGAGATCATTCCTGTACATATACTAGAGGATGTTTTACAAAACGCCTTTGAGCCCCCACTTATGCTAAAGTCCATAGCTAAGCTTTGAGTTTCTGAAGCTCAATGGAGTCTCCTGATGGGCGTTGTACTCTATGTACCCTGCAAAATTATTGCTTGAAGCATGTGCTAACAGACTGCTTTGTGTACAAGTCAACGAATTATGAACAGTTCAAGCACTGCACGATTTGACTGTCAGTGAGAAAGCAACATCCCTAGTATGTAGCCACAAAATTGTATTGAATAGATAAGCTGAAGCACTGCATGCTGGCAAGTCAACATAATGATGCTGGCTAGCTCATGATTGTGTCGAGCAATCCATTTTGGCGCCACAAAATTTTGTGTGCTGGAAGCAATTGAACGCTGCTGTGTCCCTTGTCAGTCAGGGTCAATTCATTTCTTGTTGGCATTGTTTGCTGGGCAAATTGTATGTCTGCCCTTTTTTCTTCTGTTCTGGATTACTTTTCTGCCACCCACAGTAAGACGCCTAGCTCTGAAGCCAGATGTTCTGGTTCTGCGCCTGAACATGACACAGCATATGTTTTGGAGGCATGCAAAATGTACGCAGGACTGCAAGCATCACTGCACTTACTTTCTGCTGCCCTGCAGTGTGCAAGCCATAGAGCCATGGTTCTTAGCTTGTACTAGAAAGCTGAACCTAGCTCGCACTGGGCCTCTCTGAGCAGTGTTTATGGTGCAGCCTGCAACAGACGTTTTGGCAGCATACTTAGAACGAAGTGTTGACAGGATCGACGTACAGTTAGCAAACTGGCTTGGTGTTCTTACCAGCAAAGCTAGATGTAACACTCCTTAGACTGGTGCAGCTTGGTGTTAACTGAGATTGCAACGACGCAGGCCGGGTGACCCGACATTGAGAGCTGCAAATTGCAGCTCTGGGCGCAATACACGGCCGACGGAATGTACACCGTGACAGGGCCATGGAAGCCATAATGTTCTCTGTGCCTTGCTAGTTGCAAATTCTGAACGTTGCAAACTTTTGCTATTAGGGTTTATCTCTGACTGCGAACCCTATTTTCCAGCTGGACTTCCCGACTGTTTGGCACTGCAGCAATCGTTTGCTTCGAGCGATACCGCACAACAAGGATTGCTGAGCTGCCTGTAAGCAAGTGGCCGCTTGTGTTCTGGGTGACACCGGATATATTGACTGCCCGACACAGTATTTTGACTGTGGTTTAGTGATCTAGGCTGATCACATGCCGCTGGCTCAAGTCTATACCGTCCCAACATCAAGGCTGCTGCCAAGCCTTCGCGCGTGGCACTGTGGCAACACCGCACAAATAAGCCGAAGTCAGCAGCCATGTGGCTGTAGCCGTAGTAAACGGCAGTTTGTTGTGCAAGCTCGAGAGGACGGGGTGAGCCTTAAGTTCCCGTGCAAGCAAAACAACACCCGTGTTCCTGCTACTTCTAATGGTACTCTGTCCGCAGGAGTTTGGCGCTAGGGATCCGACCGCCGGGGAGGTTGGCTCTGGCTTTGGAAAGAAACCTCTTGGCAACGCTGATACAGCTCACGTCATTATGTAGGCACAGCAGAAGCTACTTTGACTGCCCTCAAAGTCTTGCAACAACAGTGGCGCCAAGGCTGCTGGAATTGCAGGGTCCCTGAAGGCATGAAGAAGCATGTTGGGCTTGCTAGCAAGAAGTGTGTCCCTTGTGAAGCTGGCAAGGTGAAAGCCCTGTCAGATGCTGAAGTCAATTCTTATCGAAACCAGACGCCTGGCTGGCAGATCACCACAAATGCCGATGGTCATCGTTGCTTGAGGCAGCAGTGGAAAGTAAAGAACTTCAAGGCAGGTCTGGAATGCTTTGAAAGGATTGGGCAGATAGCGGAGGCAGAGGGCCATCATCCAGATCTGCACCTTGAGGGGTATAATACAGTTGCGGCTGACTTGCACACACACTCTGTAGGTGAGTACCACCATCTCTATGCTTGACCTAGGTACAAACCCCTCTGCCCACAATCAATGTACAGCTTACAGCTCAGCAGTTCATACAAAAGCCTTGCAGGCTTGCATGCATACACATCATGTCGGTGCTGCGAGCATCAGGGTATGCCAACACTTCTGTGTTGCTGTTGCAGGCGGGCTCACAGTGAATGACTTTGTTATGGCATCCAAAATCAATACATTGGACTTTTCAGACCTGCAAAACAAAAAGAAGGCCCGTACATTTTTTATCTGAAAACACATGAAGTTGATGTCTCTTGACGTTTGCCCGTAAAGCATTGGCAATCCATACAGTGCCTTTGGACAATGCAGTCATTGGTAGTCACTGTATACACTCTGTGCTTGTTCCCCTGCAACAGAGAAGTGTGCCAGGATCAACCGACCTGCAACATAGCCAGTGTAGTCACTGCGCTTGTTGCATTCAGAGCCACCCTTCTTGGCTTCCCTGAGGATGCATGAGATACATAATGGGCAACATGCTTGTTGCCAATCTAGCAAAGTGTGTCAGCTGCAATTGTGCTCAGGACACTTGAACAGCTTTACTAAATTATTCAGTAGCCTACTAAGTTAGTAGGCCAGTATGCCTGCTATCTGCATGCATAGCAGCCTCTGGTTGTT
>JAABUO010008659.1_pt1 | contig 11464 bp, 9 predicted proteins | sample 5559291 | NCBI WGS metagenome assembly JAABUO01 (sample SAMN10711878, study PRJNA513372) | rock metagenome | isolation source: Antarctica rocks | place: Antarctica: Victoria Land, Finger Mt sud | reverse complement strand
GATGACACATGACAGACTGACACCTGATGCCAGAAGTCTGCACAAGCTGGAGTTGGGTCTGGACCTGATATGCAGCCACAGTGCAGTGACTGCCACTGCTGCTGCTGCAACAGCAGCATGGCAACAGCGGTGATATGGAAGTGAGTTGTTGAAAACAGCAGCAGCAGCAGCATAGTAGGATGAGTGATATAGAAGAGACTATTTCAGCCCAGCGGCAGCTTAGTGACAAAGATGGTAAAGAAGGGAATGCAGCATAACAGCAGCAGCAGCATAGTAACATGAATGATACAGAATAGACTAGTGTAAAGCAGCAGCAGCAGCAGCGAGAGCATAGATACATAGAGGATAGTAGTGCAAAACAGCAACATCAGCAGCATACTAAAGTGAACGATACAGAAGAGAGTCTTTCAAACTAGCAGCAGCGGCAGCATTGTAGGAAAGGTGATATAGAAGAGGGTGGTTCAAAACAGCAGCAGGGGCAGCAGTTTGGTACCTGATGTACACAGGGGGGCTGCTGAAGCTGAATCTGGAAGTGGCGGCGGAAGCGCTGGTCCCAAAGGCCAGCCAGCTCAGCAAACTTCGCCCCTTCAACCACAGCATTGCGCAGTGATGCATCATCTGCAACACCAGGCCGTGCTTGTGGGTGTCACAAAGGCTTCAGTGTGCAGCTTGACTTGTGGTGTGATCAAACTCGCTTGACGTCGCATGTGCTGTGACTTTGAAATCACTTCTTGCTGTGCAGCAGGCATGATACAGAATACACAACTGAGGACGCTGATGTGGACCCTAGGACCCGACGAAGTTGTCCAGCCTTGTCTGTTTCAATGAACTGGACAAGCTTTTGCTGAAGTGGGAGATCAGTGATGTTCTCAGGACACCTGGCTTGTGTGTGCAATAACGTCATCACTCATGTAAAAAAGTGTACACACAAGAGAAGCAAGAGCCAAAGGCCACCACACCTGCAAGAGCCCGCACCAATTGCAACTCGGCATCATCCAACAAGTGGCTGCTAGCCAAGGAGGGCAGAAGCTTGTGCCAGAAGGCAGGGGAGGTGTGCGTCAGGGGGAAGGCCGGCCGCCAGTGCAGCAGGTGAGTCAGCTGGCTCAGCTGCACGCTTTGCCTGCCGACCAGGTTGAAAATGGCTTGCCGGTCCCAAGCTTCCTGTCCCTGCAAGAGCACCAACACGGACTTGTTCAGCGGGGGACAGACCCCTGTGCGGTGAACATCAAAAAACTTTCAAAATTTGGAACTTGGTGCATGCTTTGCCTGCTGGGCACGCTCCTGACCTGTTTTAGGTTGGCCAACTTTCAGTATCTGTTCTGGTGATTGTAATAAAGCCAATGCTCACCTGACCACACCGCACTCGCCTAGCAGCGCCTTCAAGCATCATCAAGTCATGCTGACTCAACCGCAAGGCAGCATCCCTTGCCTGGTCCTCATTGGCAATGACTGCATCCCTGGCTGCATCCCCAGCTCTAGCCTGCCCAATTCCATCCCCAGCTGAGGCCATGTCTATCTCTGGGACTCTCACAGGGCCAAAGGCAACACTGGAAACAGGGCTGTTGCAGCTGGCTTGTAGAGGCCCTTGCAAGCATGCCTGAACAGCCTCCGGCGACTTCAGCACAGCTTCCTGTTGGATCATCCTGATCTGCTGATCATCTGGGAAGTGCCTGGCATGACCAAACTCATGCTGCGTCCAAGGCATGAGCCGCTGGAGGGAGAAGTAGAAGTGCTGCTCATGCTGCACTGGGTTGTCATTCACCCTGAGGGAGCGTAAATGCTGGAAGGAGGCTAGGGTTTGCACCACGCCAAATTCGCTGATGTGGTTGAAGGAGAGGTCTAGGGTTTGCAGGAAGGGCAAATCAGGCAAGGGCCCCATGTGGGTAATGAGATTGTCCTGAAGCTTGAGGTGAATCAGGTGTGGTAACCAGGGCGTCTCCAAAACACTCCTGATCCTGCGCACAATGCTTGCGTCTCAGCATGCAAGGGCTTTCTGACCCCAGCAATCATGCAGGCATCTCTGCAGCCAGTCTGCAGCGTCAACACTCTGCATATATGCATGATCACGTGAGGACATGACTGAATGAGCACAAGCAGCCAGAACCAAATGCTTGCCCTTGACAGTCACGGAATTTAATGTTCTCAAGTCGTGCAAGCTCAGAGAATGCTGATGTTGTCACCAGACAGCATGCTGGTCATGGTATGCTAGTGCGTACGATGTTAGCGTACAGATTCGAGCCTCCTGTCAGCAAGGGATGAGTACCAAGGAAGCTATGCACGGCGTAGCAAACAAGGTTTGTGGATACCTGTTTCCATTCAGGTTGAGCATGCGCAGCAGCAAGCAAGCCAGGACAGCAGGGAAGGCTGTGATCTTGTTGTGCTGAGCTGCCAGCCCTAGCAGCAGAGGACAGGCCTGCGTTCACGACAACAAACCATTGAGATTCTCCTGAGAATGCATCCAAGAGTATAGATTCTCCTGAGAATGCATTCGACCATTCGGATTCTCCTGAGAATGCAATCGACTGCTCAGACTCTCCTAAGGATGAATTCAACCATTCAGATTCTCTTGAGGTTGCAACCGATCACCCAGATTCCCCGAAGGATGATTTTAAATATCAGATTCTCCTGATAATGAACAAAACCATTCAGATTCCCCCGAGGATTGGCCTGCAATGAATCATTCACCTTTCTCTGGGGATGCAATTACATATTCAGCTTCTCCTGTGGACAGGGCCGCAACCAACCATTCAGGTTCTCCTGATGATGCAAGCAAGTGTGATCGTCACTACCTTTATTGGTCTGTGCTACTTCCCCTACTACTTGGTGTTATGGAGTTTCTGACACTTCAGGAAGGAGTCAGTCACGACTAAGACGATGTCCAAGTAAAAGTGTGCTGCAACTTGAAGACATGATAGTAAGGGAAAAGCTTGTGTGTCTGCTGCAAGACACATAGCATTGCTCAGCCTAATATCCACACCATCTGGATCAGCAATTTGATCAAAGTCGTTCAGCCAGATCTAGATTGGAAGCACAGGCTGCACACAACAGGTGCACATTGCACACTTCCATGCAATTCCATACTATTCAAGCTCTATTTTGCAGGATACGCATCATCTAAGTTTCACGACAACCTAGTCAGTCGATACCACACCTGCAACCCCTCTAAGCTGGTCAGCTGGTTGTCTGAAACAGTGAGCTCCCTCAGGTGAGGCAAATGCTGCAGCTGAGTCAGACTCGTGAGGCGGTTGTGGCTGAGGTCCAGGCAGCACAGGGACTCTGAAGAGATGCCGCGGGGTCCAAGGCTGTTCAGCCTGTTTCTGGCCAGCTCCAAGGTATGCAGCTGGCACAAGGGTGTCACATCTGGGAACTCTGTAATGTGGTTATCTGCTAGATACAGGCCCCTGCAAGGTGCATGTGGTCGTATTGGGTACTGCAAAACAACTCTCACTTGCATTCATGGAAAGTTATGGCAGGATGAGCAGAAACAAGGCAGTTCTTGATCAAATAACCTGGATCTTCCAAATTGTTTAGCCAATTGGAAAGATTCAGCATATTGCTGTTTTGATGGTCACTGGAGGGCGCATGCGTGCCACAGGGTCCTCGATTATCAAACATGTGACTCACACAGCAACAATGCTGGTGCATGTGATGTGAAGGTCAGCACAAGCATGCTCGGGCAAGTGTTTGTGCAGCTGACATGCCCATTTTGCTGTGAGCAGACCCCATCTGCAGTGGGTCTGCGTACAGTGCTTGGTCTCTCTCAAGACACCAACATGTGTGTGCCATGTCTGCTGATGGTGTTGCTTGTGCTGTCATGTCAGCAAAGCTCATACAGAGAGCAGCTGCAAATGACATTGTCCTCATCATGGTGTGATGACACTTTGGGTACACAATGGGGTGAATGCGTCATTCTGATTTGTTCCTGACTGGGGACTGCAATGAGGTAATTGGCAATGAGGTGATTGGCAATGCGGTAATTGGCAATGAGTGAATTGGCACTGAGGTAATTGGCAATGAGGTAATTGGCAATGAGGCAATTGGCAATGAGGTGATTGGCAATGAGGTGATTGGCAAGCTACCAACCGCAGATTAGACAGGTGCTGCACTTGATGCAGAGACTCAATCTTGTTCTGGTTCAGCCGCAGATGTGTCAAGCCCACACAAGTCTCCAGGCCTGCAGGTTCAAGTGACTTGAAAACCAGCAGGTTTGAATCTCAACAGGCTGCTGCAAAATGTGCGCACCAAGGCACGTATGCAGGTGAAACACGCATCAGGACAATAAGAGAGAGCAAAGAACCAGAGGCGAGGTCAACCTGATGTGTGCAGGGTTAGGTGAGGACAGAGGTAGGGCACGGCAGAGGCAGGGCAGGGCAGAGGCAGGGCAGGGCAGAGGAGAGGCAGGACGGAGGCAGGGCAGAGGCAGGGCAGGGGAGAGGCAGGACCAAGGCAGGGCAGAGGCAGGGCAGGACAGGGCATTGCAGCGCAGTGCTGAGTAGCACAGGGCAAGTGCAACACAGCGCAAGTGCAGTTGTGATGCAGTGGTCTGCAGGACCAGACAGGTTAGGACAGGACAAACAGGGCCAGATGAAACACACAGCCCAGGGCTGAATCTCAGCAGAGGCATGGTGTGCCCTACCTGCCAAGCTAGTCAAGTCATTGCCTGTGGCTTCCAGCCTGACTAGCCCTGTACAATGCTGCAGCAGATCACCAAAGCCAGACAGCTTCTCCAAGCTGAAGTCAATGGCCATACAGGCACCGTGGGGCATCAGCATGGCTTGGCTTGGGGTCAAAGCGTGTGATCTGGAGATCCACTCAGCCAGATTCACCCTGATGTGCTCCCTTGTTTGACCTGCATGCATGATCATGACCAACATGTTTGTGAGAGTATCAGTCTGATAGCAAAAGCAGCCCTATGCCAATCATGCTGACAGGCAGGACCATCAACTGGAGGGAAGTGACATCTGGTGAACACAAGGACCTCTGCCAGATCAGCCTGATCTGCTGCCTGTTTGTCCTTACATGCAAGTCCTTGCGTACAAGTCCTTACCTGCCGTCAGTTGTCTGCTTGCCAGTAACCTAGAGCCATGGTTGTGGTATATGCACAAGCCAAAAGCGAAGCCATGTAGGAGCAGACACACTGTCGGATGCATTGGCACACACTATCAGTATCAGTATGGCACAGATACAAGCAGGCAGGCAGAAGCTCATCAGTCATCCAGAAAGGCACAGCTTAACATCAGGCTGTTCAGCATCAGGCTTTCTGTGAACACACAGGTGACCATCAACACACCAGCAAGGCAAGCTAAGCCCAGAAGAACATTTTCGATGGATCCTCTAGCACATTGAGTTGTGGGGCTTCACCTTTCTCAAGCTTTCTGATGAGCTGCTGCACCAACTTGCCCTCCTGTTGTAGTGACTCAGGCCCCGCCACATGCTTCTGCCCAACATGAGACCCATCACACCAACGCCCCGGTAAATCCCCTTTGCTGCTTTGCTCATTTGGGCCAGCGCTCTGCCACAGACGCTGTTCTGAGCTAGGCCCATTATGCCAAGCTGCTGTGCAGTCCTGGGGGTGCTCTGCCGTGGGCAGATCAAACTCTGCCACGACTGATTGCTGCTCTTGCATCTGCAGGTGGGTCTGCAGGTGGGTCTGCAGTGTGTGCAGCGCAAGCTTGACAGTCTGCAGCAGACTCAGCTCCCTAGCAGCTGTCAAGGCAGCTGCTATGTCTGTGTGACCGTCACTGGGGCCTGGCTGAGCAGGCTTGCTGAATGGGAACGCCTTTCTGCTCCTGGACTGTGACAGAGACATATGCTGCTTTGAAAAGAAGCCGGACAGGGCAGACATGCAGTGCTGCCACGTAGCTTGTCTTGTCTGTGACTGTGACTGTGACTGTGACGGTGGTTGCGACGGCTTCTGTGACACTGTGTGTGACTGAGGCATTGGCTGTGAGCATGACTGTCCTTCTCTTTCAGGTGACCGACCTGAGCCTGGTCCGGCAGACACCTCATTGTCAGCATTCACATCTGCAGCCTGCAGGGCTTGAGTGATGAGCGCTAGAGCTTGCTGACTGTCATACAGGCTTGAGTCCACCAGGCTTGCGCCAGCACCTTGAAAGAGGTTGTCCACTGTCTGGCGGACAAGCTTGATCGGCTGTGGCTGGACAGCAGTGGTTTCTGCTGGCTGGTGCTGCTTCATTGGAAAGTTTGTGCAGGCAGCGCAAGGCATATCCAAAGAGCTATCATCCTGGGCAGACCGGGCCAGCTCAGCGACTGTGAGCTCAGACTTGACTGAGTCCAGAGTGCAGTGGTTCAGGCAGACTGTGACTGCTTCAGACACTGTCTTGGCTGCAGCAGCGCGCCTGTTTTGTATCAGCGTCTCTGCTTCCTGAACGTGCAGTCCCAGGAAGATAGCCTGCTGCCTGACCAAGGCAAACTCCCTCCAGCTGCCATCCCTAGCAGCGCTCATTACCCGCTCTGCAGCTGCTTTGCAGCGTGTAGTCATGGCAGCTGCAGCTGAGGCTATGATGGCAGATTGCACAGCAGCTGCTTGAGCAACAGCCACAGCTGTGGTATAGTCTGCTGCGCTACCAGTGTCGGCGGCTGCTGTCAGTGTGTGTGAGGCTTGAGACTGACGCTCAGCTAGGAGCTGCTCAGCTGCGACCGCCTCACCTAGCAGTGCAAGCTGTCTTGCCCTTAAGCACAGATCTGCAAACGCCACATGAACACTGCAAGCCATGCATGCATGATTGGCAGTTGAGCGCTCAGGTGCAGTATGCCACATATGCTATGTTTCTACTGGTTCATGTCGTGGTGGTCTGGTGTGTTGGTAAGTCTTGGACCGCACAACACAGTGCATAGTTGACTGTGCAGAAAAAGACGACAAAATAATCTGTAAAAGCACTTCAAGTCATGCAATCGAGCTGAGAGCAAGGCAGCATGTGGCTTGGAAGCACTGTCAGTGCTTGAGCTTTGCTTGCTGCACCAGAGCATACACCATGACCAGTGGGTAGACCACTCGCCATTGCTAAAACATTTCAAGCTTCCAGACTCATGCCAACTTGTCAAGCATGCACTTACCTTGGACATCTACAGCAGCAGCATGAATTGCAGCGTGCTGGAGCTGGCGGGCCATGCTCTGTCTTCTCACCTCAAGATCACCTGTAGCCAATGCAGACCATACATGTTTTGGCGGGAATGCCTTGGCAGGCGGGAAGTGCTACACCAGGCTTGCACGAAGTGATGATTGCAGCAGCTACATTGACGTGGGGCACCAAGGCACTGCCATGGCGCAAGCTCAAGCTGATCATGTTGCTGGCTCTGTGAGACTTGCTGTGGATGTCTTGTCGGACTCTTCCAACTGCTGCCGAGTACCAAGCATGTGACAGATGAGCATTCACCGGCGCCACATATGACAGGGCAGCAGCATCATGTTGAATGCTGTAGAGGCAAGCACGATGTGAATCCTGAGCGCTGGATGCTAGTCATGTTGCAAAGGAGCTTTCGCTAGCATCTGGCATTGCACCATGGATCTTGCTCTACCTTGCGCAGAATGTGCTTCAGAGTTCAGTGCCAGCCTCCTGGCGTCCAGCAGGCGCAGCCTGAAGATGTCAATGCTGAAGGGCTCTGCTTGCAGCGCAGCCTGCAGCGCTAACACTGCTGACTTGTCCCTGTTGACGCAGGCCTGCTGAGCTTGGGTCAGTCTCTGCTGATCCACATTCAGAAGGGCTGCCTTGGCTATCAGGGACTGTAGTCTCTCAAGGCTTGCATCTACAACCAGCAAGCCACATGTTATGATGCTGCAGTGCATGTTGATGGGTTATTGTAATCTGCTGGAGGATGCGTATGTATCTGATGCTGCTATGCCCCCAGGAACTGTATAGACAAGCAGCAGGGTGATTCAGGTTAAATGAAGGAATGGATCACTTTGAATGTCTACAAAGACAGTGTCACAAGCTGATGACAATGTGTGCGTGATACAGTGCAGACCTCGCAAGGACGCCATGACTGCAGCTTCAGCCTCTTTCTGACGAGCCATGAACACATCCTGGGCCTCAGCAACATCACCTGAGCCACACCACACTCAGCTATCACTACTCAGATGTGTATTGCAGACGAGCGTGGCGTGCATCATTTGCCTTCTTTGGAGTCTGGCAGCGTGGCAGATCCTTGACGGCTTAAGATGCAAGAGACGATGCGCTGGTAATGCCTGTCATCTCTGCTTTAGGGCCGTGCTGATCTTCTCTGCATTGTTCCAGTTTTGTCAGATGTGACCGAAGTTAGAATAAGGCATGCACAACATTATGAGCAGCATATGGTGTCTGTTCCTCTCTGTGAGCTGAATGGTGATTTTCTGTACAGCACAGGCCTGCAGTAATGACAGCAAGCAAGGCTTGCTTGGCATGCCTGCAAGGTGCTCAAAGCGCTGTGCATGCTGTGCTGCCTCTTGCCATTGGGCGCCACTGCCGCCCTGGGCCGCCTGTTTGAGCTGTATGACAGCTGTGCTTGCTTTCTGCTCAAAGCTTCTGACTGATGCCTGGCTGAGCTGTGACAGGCCTGCACTCATGACAATACATCAAGAGGTTTGCCTGTTGTGGTCACCCACTGTGATGTGCCCATGTTCAAGGATTGGCAAGAAACACAAACACAATGTGCATGCTGCAACGAGGTCAAGCTCGTGCCTACAATACGTCATCAGTTTGCGTGCAGAGTATATCAGCATCTGTGCCAGGCTGGTTTAGAATCCAACAGTATTTCAGCGAAAACATGTGCACACCTGCCTGCACTAGCTGTGCTGCAGCTGCCTGCAGCTGAGACCTTGAGCCACTGAGCATGGCAGATTCCACAGCAGCAGTAGCTGACTGCTGATGTCTGAGGTATGAAGCATGCTGCCGGGCAGCAAATGCTCTGATGCCTGCTTGAAGCCGTACTACAGCTGCTAGCTTCTGTGCCCTGTATGAACTGGAATGGTACGTCCTCCATGCACGCTGTATGCAACCTGTGGAAGGCAGGTGTCACTACTGAGTCCCCGCAGGACATGCTCTGCATCATTTGCTTGCAAGCAGCTGACTGGCAAGGTGACTGTTCTGCAATGAGTATGCACTGCGCATGCCGGCTAAATCTGGGCATGGCTAAAGTGATTTAGAATGTGACTGATACTCATGTAGGTGACATTTTAGCCCTTTTGCACAGACTGTGACAATTTTCCACATAGATACGGCACGTACCAGCTGCATATTGCTGCTTTGCCAGTGTCTGCTGCAGCAGAAGGACCCGCTGCTGTTTTTGTTGACGCTGTGCTGCTCTATCTGCAGCATCTTGTGCTTGAATTTGCAGCAGCTTGGCAGGTGACTCAGCAATGGCACTTTCTTGTGTCTGTGTGTGATGCTCAGCAACTGCAATGGCAGCTTGATCATAGCCCACCAAAACTATTGAAGCGTTGTAAGGGAGACTGTCTGACTGTCCAGCAGGATCTGTGGCCTTGATGCTCCAGTCTTCTGACTGTGACAGCTCCGACTCAACCTGTGCAGAAGGACGCAGGTGAGCATTCTTTTAGTAGACATGTACTGACGTGCCAAGTCTGGCAGATCAACGCAGGCGCTATTAACTGTAAGCAGCTGGTCCTCGCTCGCTTCTGTTTGGAAAGCTGCTGGTGCTGTTTCTTGTTGATCAACCCTCAGTTGGACATCTCTCTGGTGCAGCAAGCTTTTGAGCCTTGCAAATGCGGATGGTGACGCGTCTGGGACTTCGTCTCTGCTGGCGTGGTCTTCGTCGCTCACGTCCGACTCACTCAAACATGGGTGCAAAGACAAGGTGCTCTCGGTGTCGGACGACAACCCTGCTGGAACGTCAGGACCGTCGTCAAACACCAACATAAAGCAGTAGACTGAACTTATGTGATTTGCACAACCCTCAATGCCGGTCACATATACAAGAGCTGCAGCATGCATGCCACCTTGTGGTATTCATTAGGCGTTACGCGTAGGCGTTACAATTTGTTTGAAAAAAAGTCTCATGTGGGAATTCTAGTTAGATTGATACAGTATTTCCCTTCTTGGTTCGTCCTCCGTTTGCTGATGTACAGCGCGTCACAGAAAAGCATGTGCCATAAAAGCTTCGCTACATCTCTACTATGTGAAGATTGCTGCACCGCTGACCATGGAGACATTGACGTTTCACAGAACCACATCGAGAATCCCAGGCCTGCAGGCCCTGCTGGGAAACTTGCTTTAAGGTAGTGGTGTCATGTAGGCACTTCCTTTGTCATGCTGTGTATATCGCGTGCATTCCAAAAGCACATCTGTGCGTGTATGCTACGCCGCATATGCTTATTGGTGTGCCCTGCAGCATTTTCATTGCCTCAGTGTTGCACGCACTTGCAACACCTGTGGAGGACAGTGCAGCCTCCTGTAACTGTTCACGGAGGCTTTGCCAACATGATCAAGCACACAATCCAAGGTGTCTTGCAGTGTCTGCTGCTGTGCTTGATACTCAGGCTGCCACCTTGGATGGTGCCGGTGTGTTGATAGGAAGGACAGCATACTCTTGGCAGCATGGGCCTCACACAGCTTGTCCCCAACCAGCCCAGCCAGCGTCAGACCCCTGCAGTTGTCCCTGTCATGTTACCGATACCCGATACCATGTTCTGCATTGCATTGCAGTGCTGCTCATCATAGCCAACAAAACACAGATTTGACAGCAACTGAGTGCTGCCAATGGAAATGTATCAGAGTGATGCGTGGGGCATGACTTGACAAACTTTGAGTCTGTATATATCACTGTGCCGCAGAGATATCTGCAACATACCCCTGAAGCGCTTGGAAGGGCTTTATCATGCAGATAGGTGACTGCATACCTGATAAGGAACTTCCAGCCATCCTCCTGCTTCTGAATGCCTGGATGGTAGAAGCACATGAGGGTGCCAATGGCTGTGACAGCCTGAGCCTCCTGCTGTTTATCTGGCTGACGCTGTGCAGCTACAAGGGCTGCTCTGAAGTGCTTCTGAGCTTCAACTGAGCGGCCAGAACTTGCGGCTACAAGTCCATGAAGATATCTGCATCAGCAGCATTGCTGTGAGCGTCATGCCACAAACGCATAGCTTGACATTGCGTACACAGGAATTGTCATACCTTTGAACAAAGCCTGGCTGATCAATGCCTGTGGTCTCGCAAAGATCCAACACACTTTGTAGGTAGCGCTTTGCCCCTTCCAGATCTGAGCCCTCCACACAAATGTACACTTGTGTTCTCAGAATCAGCAGTTGCTGTTCGGCATGCACGTGCAATGGGACATTTGGTGATGATGGGTATTGCTTCAGCAACTTGGCTGCACTGATGGCTGTCTGCTGAGCTTGCTCAACACAACCCATCTTCAGCAACATTTCTGCAATGCTCACAAGTGCAGAAACGGCATGTATCCCGTACTTCTGATCACTGCGGGCTTGGACCAGTGAAAGATTGTGAACCTC
>JAABUO010008658.1_pt1 | contig 11465 bp, 8 predicted proteins | sample 5559291 | NCBI WGS metagenome assembly JAABUO01 (sample SAMN10711878, study PRJNA513372) | rock metagenome | isolation source: Antarctica rocks | place: Antarctica: Victoria Land, Finger Mt sud | reverse complement strand
CCTTCCGGGCCGCCGACCTGAGGAGCCGCGCCGCCGTGGTGGCCATCGGCGTGGGCGCGTCCGCGGTGGCCACCACGCTGTTCACCCTGGCGTTCACGATCGCGGTGCGGCACCACGACTTCGTCACCCCGGTGGTGGTGCAGCACCTGCAGCCGCTGTTCGCCATCGGCGGGGCGGTGCTGCTGCTGGGGGAGCGCATCCGGTCGAAGTTCGTGTTCTTCGCGGTGCCCGCGCTGCTCGGGGTGTGGCTGCTGGCCTTCCCCAGCCCGTTCGACGTCAGCGTCTCCCGGTCCGCGGTGGTGCTGCTCGCGCTGGGTGCGGCGGCGCTGTGGGCCGGCGGCACCGTGCTGGGCCGGATGGTCTGCCAGGGCATTGCGCCGGTCGAGCTGACCACGCTGCGCTTCGCGTTCGGCCTGCCCACCGCCGCGGTCATCGTGGTGCTGACCGGGAACACCTTCTGGGTGCCCGACGTGTCCAGCAGCGTGGCCGTGGTCGGGCTGGTTCTGGTCCCCAGCCTGCTCGCCCTGTTCCTGTACTACATCGGGTTGCGACGCACCGCGGCGGCTCGGGCCACCCTGGCCGAGCTGGCCTTCCCGTTGACCGGCGCGCTGATCGGGATCATCCTGGGCCGCCCGCTGACCGGTTCGCAGTGGCTGGGGGCGGCGGTACTGGCGGTGTCGGTCACCGCGCTGTCCTTCCACGAGGCCCGGGCCCGCAGCCAGGCGGTCGTGGCCGCGCCACGACCGACCGCCGCGGCGTTGCGCTGATTCCGGCGCCGTCCCCGCGCTGATTCCGGCCTGCCGGTCCCGGGGTTCGTCGTCGTCGACCGCTGTCCGCACCCGGGTTGACCTGCGGTTCACCACACCGGTGTCATGATCGATCCCATGAGATCCCGGCCGCACGCGCGACGCTCCCGCCCGGCCCGGCTGGCCCTATGCACGACCGTGGCCGCCCTGGTGCTCGCCGGCTGCAGCGCCGCGGTCGCGGGCAGCCCAATTCGCGGCACCGGAGGTTCATCCTCGTCGACCAGCGAGAGCACGGCGGCGAGCGAGAGCACGGCGGCGAGCGGCAGCGACGGCTATGCCATCACCGTGCCGAGCGGCAGCCCCGGTTCCGACAGCTCGGCCTCTTCCGGATCGACCGCGCCGGCCTCGACGTCCCGGACGCCGATGGATGCGCCGGCCGGACTGGAGACGTTCTACCGGCAACCGCTGACCTGGGAGGGCTGCGCCGGCTACACCGCCGATGCGCAGGACAAGTCGCTCTATGCCTCCGACTCGTTCCGTTGCACCCGGTTGCAGGTCCCGCTGGACTACGCCGAGCCGGGCGGTCCGAGCATCACCCTGGGTGTGCTGCGCAAGCCGGCCACCGGGCCGGCCCGGATCGGATCGCTACTGCTCAACCCGGGCGGGCCCGGCGGGTCCGGCATGTCGTTCGCGGCCCAGCTGGGTGCGGCCGGCGTGGCCGACGCGGTCAACGCCCGGTTCGATCTCGTCGGGTTCGACCCACGCGGGGTCGGGGCGTCCAGGCCCGCGGTGACCTGCCTGACCGACACCGACCGCGATGCGGCCCGGCAGATCGTGGACCGGTCGACCACCCCGGCGCAGGTAGCGGCGGCCAACGGTCGCTATCAGGCCCGGGCCGAGTCGTGCGCCACCCGGACCGGGGCGGCCGAAGGCGTCGACGGCAAAACGTTCCTGGCCAACGTGGGCACCCGCGACGTGGCCCGGGACATGGACGTGCTGCGGGCGGCCATGGGCGATGAGAAGCTCACCTACGTCGGCATCTCCTACGGCACCCGGCTGGGCTACACCTACGCGGAGCAGTTCCCGAGCAAGGTCCGGGCCATGGTCCTGGACGGAGTGGTCGCCCCCGACCTGGACCCGGCCCTGGACAACATCAACCAGGCCGCGTCGTTCCAGAAGGCGTTCACCACCTACGCCGCTTACTGCACGCAGCACCAGCCCTGCGTGCTGGGTACCGATCCGGCCCAGGCCACCGCGGTGTACGAGAAGCTGACCCGGCCGCTGCTGGACACACTGCTGCCGCTGCCCGACGGCCGCAAGATGTCCTTCGGGGACGCCACCACCGGGACCGTGCTCGCGCTGTACTCCGACAGCCTGTGGCCGCAGCTGTCGGCCGCGCTGCTCAGCTTCTCCCAGGGCAATGGGCAGGCGTTGATGGCATTGGCCGATCAATACGAGGAACGCGACAGCACCGGCCACTACAACAACATCCTGTCCGTCCTGGATGCGGTCGGCTGCGTCGACGGGCCGCGGATCACCGATCCCGCCCGGGCCACCAAGTTCAACGCCGACTACGCCGCGGCCGCCCCGTTCCTGGCCACCGGTGACCCGGCCGGCCCGATCCTGAGTATCTGCGCGGCCTGGCCGGTGCCCCCGACCCTGACCCCGCACAAGCTGTCAATTCCCGGCCTGGCCAAGCTGCTGGTCGTCTCGACCAAGGGGGACCCGGCCACGCCTTACGCCTCCGGGGTGTCCCTGGCCCAGCAGCTCAACGCGTCCCTGCTCTCGGTCGAGGGCACCCGGCACGGCGCCTACCTGACCGCCGGGATCGCCTGCGTCGACAAGATCGGCGACGCCTACCTGATCGACGGGACCACCCCGCCCGCCGGTACCGACTGCAGCTGAGCGTCCGACCCAGGGCCGCTCCGGGTCAGGCCTGATCGGCGGGTCAGGCCTGGTCGGCGATCCACAGATCGATCAGGCCACGGAAGTGACGGATGAACCGGTCCCGTTCACCGAGCGGGTAGGTGCTGCGCACCGTGTCCACCAGGAGCGCGTCGAAATCCGCCGAGTCGACCCAGTCCCGGACCAGTTCGGGCAGCGCAGCCAGTGCGGTGGAACAGAACTCGCGGTATTCGTCGGCCTGGAAGTACAGGTCGGCCAGCAGCGCGTACCGGCCGAGTTTGTCGTGGAAGCTGAGGTCCTCGTCGTCGGCGATGTCGAACCAGACCCGGGAACTGGTGTCCACCTGGGGGGCCCGGCGGGTCACCGCGCAGAACACCGACCAGGAGATCAACTGCGTGATGGCCCAGGGGAAGTAGTAGTGCAGCGAGGTGATGGCGATGTCGGGACAGGCGTTCGCGTAGTCGATCGGACGCACCCGGGTGCCGTTGACCACGGCCTCGCAGGAATTGAATTCCCAGCGGAAGAACGCGTTGATGGTCCGGGACAGGGTGAGGATCTCCATGCCCGCCTCGGGCGGCAAAAATGAATGCGCCACCTCGTAGCGTTCGTGCCTGGGCAGTTCCGGTCGGAACTTCATGATCTGGGTTTCCGGGCCGATGGTCAGCGACCGGGCGAACGAGTCGAACGGGGACACCGCCGCCTGCAGGTGCATGAGCATCTGCCCGGACGCGTCGTAGGCCCGGTGCAGTTCCTGCTGGTCGTCGATCCGGCTGACCCCCCGCCAGGCGCCACCGTCGAACAGTTTCATGTAGAGCGGATAACCCACCTGTCCGGCCACCTGATCCAGATCGAAGGGCAGGTTGTAGGTCTCGGCCGTGTACGCCCACTTCTCGTGGTCGACCGGGTTCTTGTACGGCACCAGCGCGGTGGTGGGGATGTCGAATCCGAGCCGCACCATTGCGCAGTACGCGCTGTGCTTCTCCATGGCCTGAAAGGTGAACGGATTGTTCAACAGGTAGGTGTCGTTCACCAGCGCGGCCTTCTTCAGCCATTCCCGCGGATGGTAGGACCGCCAGGCCAACCGGTCGATGACCACATCGGGGCGGACCGGATCACGCAGGTCGAACGGTTCGATGGTCAGCCGCTGCGTGCTGATCCGGTGCTCGGTGCCGTGGTGGGTGACCGGGCCGAGTCGGCGGGTGAGTTCCTCGAAGGCACGTGGCCAGTCCTCATCGGTGCCCAGCAGCAGCCCGATGAGATGGGTGGTCGAGTCCCGGCGGATGCTCATGGCACGCCATCTTTACCGCTCGGACCCCGAGTGATCCAACCGTGACCCGGCCGATCGCAACGCCGGCGCACAAACGTGTCGAGTACTGAGGCCGGACTCCCGGGACGGGCAGTTCCGGTAGACGACCGGGCCGATGTCACGGCCACGAACGTCGGGCCGGGGTCGTCACGGTGGTGCCGCTGACCAGCACCAGCGGCCGCGTCTCCCCGTTCCAGGTCCTCGTGCCGGCGGCGACGCGCTGCGACTGCACTCGACCTGTAGGCGGCGCGGCAATGAGGCCGAAATACGGCTTGCCTAGGCTGACCGGATGGACCGTCAGCAGCAGTTCGTCCTGCGCACCCTCGAGGAACGCGACATCCGCTTCGTCCGGCTGTGGTTCACCGACGTGCTCGGGTATCTGAAGTCGGTGGCGGTGGCGCCGGCCGAACTCGAGGGGGCGTTCAGCGAGGGCATCGGGTTCGACGGGTCGTCGGTGGAGGGCTACGCCCGGGTCCACGAATCGGACATGATCGCCAAGCCGGACCCGTCCACCTTCCAGGTGCTGCCCTGGGAATCGGAGAACGGCAAGGTCTACTCGGCCCGGATGTTCTGCGACATCACCATGCCCGACGGCAGCCCGTCCTGGGCCGACCCGCGCCACGTGCTGCGCCGGGTGATGGCCGATGCCGCATCGATGGGATTCACCTGCTACGTACACCCGGAGATCGAGTTCTTCCTGCTCAAGACCCTGCCGGCGGACGGCTCTGCCCCCGAACCGGCCGACCGGGGCGGATTCTTCGACCAGGCCAGCCACGACGCGGCCCCGCACTTCCGTCGCCGGGCCATCGAAACGCTGGAGGCGATGGGTATCTCGGTGGAGTTCAGCCACCACGAAGGCGCCCCCGGCCAGCAGGAGATCGACCTGCGCTACGCCGACGCGCTGACCATGGCCGACAACATCATGTCGTTCCGGTACGTGGTCAAGGAGGTGGCCATCACCCAGGGGGTGCGGGCCTCGTTCATGCCCAAGCCGTTCGCCGACCAGCCCGGATCGGCCATGCACACGCACTTCTCGCTCTTCGAGGGCGAGTCCAACGCATTCCACGACCCGGACGACGAATACCAGCTCTCGGCCACCGGCCGGGCGTTCCTGGCCGGGGTGCTCGCGCACGCCCCCGAACTGACCGCGGTGTCCTGCCAGTGGGTGAACTCCTACAAGCGGCTGGTACTGGGGGAAGAGGCGCCCACCGCGGTGAGCTGGGGGCACGCCAACCGCTCGGCCCTGATCCGGGTGCCCAACTACTCCCCCGGCAAATCGTCCAGCCAGCGGATGGAGTTCCGGCTACCCGACTCCGGCTGCAACCCCTACCTGATGTTCGCCGTGGTCATCGCGGCCGGGCTGCGCGGCATCCGGCAGGGTATGGAGCTACCCGCGCCGGCCCAGGACGACGTCTGGTCGATGAGCGAGCCCGAACGCCGGGCCCTAGGCTTCGTGCGGCTGCCGGCGTCGCTGGAATCGGCGCTGATCCTGATGGAGAAGTCAGAGTTCGTCCCGGAAGCATTGGGAGAGCATGTCTTCGACTACTTCCTGCGCAACAAGCGGGCCGAGTTCGAGTCCTACCGACGCCAGGTCACCCCGTTCGAGCTGCGCCGCTACCTCTCGCTCTGAGCCCGGGGTTCAGAGCTCGACGGTGCCGCCGGATCGCCAGTACTCGCCGGTGCCGCTGGCCCGGTCCAGGAACCCGAAGTCGACCAGCGCCCGGCGTAGGGTCACGTAGTCGTCGTAGAGCGACATCAGTTCCCGATTGACCTCGACCTCGGTGTAGAATGCACCCCGGGCACGAAGCGTCGCGCGATCAGGTCCAGCAACTGTTGCCGACGGGATTGTTTCGCGGGTAGGCCGTTCAGTCGCCCGTCCGGGCCGAAGTACCGCAATGCCACCAGTTCGGGGTCCGGCTTGTCCGCGGCCACCGGTTCAATCGACGGCCTGGCCGCGGGTCACCCGGGGCCGGGGTACCCGCCAGCGCCGCGGCAGCATGCCCCGGTTGAACATGTAGAAGCCCAGCGAGCGGCCCCGGGTGGACAACCCCGACCCGTCGCCCTTGGGGAACCGCTCGGCCACCTGCCTGGACAGCGCCCGGGCGAAGATCGCCGTGTCGATGATGGCGATCAGGATGACCACCAGGAGCAGCAGCGGCCCGAGCGACTGCAGGATCAGCACCCGCGGGAACAGCAGCAGCAGGAACGACAGCGCCGCCACCGGCAGCACGATCCCGGCCAGGTTCCGGCGGGTATCGACCGCGTCACGTACGTAGGCCCGGACCGCCCCGCGGTCCCGGGCCAACACATAGCGGTCGTCGCCGCTCATCATCCGTTCCCGGCGTTGCGTCGACTGGGCCCGGCGCTCGTCCTTGGTCAGTGACTTGCCGGTGGTCCGGGACCGTTTCAGCGCCTCCCGCTGGGTCAGCGGTGGGGGAGCGACCGGACCGCGCCGGCCCTCGGCCACGCTGCGCTTCGGGGTGGGCCGGCCCTTACCGACCACCGGCTCCGGATCGGGCACGACGGTCGGCGTCACGGGTTCGGGGGTCTTGCGCCCAGGGAGCCTCACCACCACAGCCTAAGGGCCGGCCCGGCGGGGCGGCCCGGTCGAGAATAGCGGATCGCACCGGTCGTGTTGGCTGGGAAGGACTCCGCACCACCGCTCAGGCGCTTCGATCCGGGTGTGTGGGTTCAGCAGTGGCATCATTGATGATGGTTCCGGCCCGACAGGCGGCGGCACCGATCCGAGATCAGGGAGTTCAGATGACCGCAGACATCGCCACCGATACCACCGTCACCCCGGCGCCCACCGCGCCGGCCGCGCACGGCGTCACCCTTTCCGAGGCCGCCGGGGTCAAGGCCAAGGCCCTGCTGGACCGGGACGGCAGCCCGGACATGATGCTGCGGATCGCGGTCCAGCCGGGCGGCTGTTCCGGGCTGCGCTACGAGTTGTTCTTCGACGACCGCAACCTGGACGGCGACGCGGTGGTCCGCTTCGACGGGGTCGGGCTGGCCGTGGACAAGATGTCCAAGCCGTACCTGGACGGTGCCACCATCGACTTCGTCGACACCATCGAGAAGCAGGGGTTCACCATCGACAACCCCAACGCGCAGAACTCCTGCGCCTGCGGCGACTCTTTCCACTGAGCGCAGCGACCGATCGGCTGATCGGTGCCGGTTGCCGGGCTGGGTAGAGTCACCCGGTCCGAGCAGGTCGGCGGCGGGTTCGGCCCGCCGTATCGAATCAGTCGGGACGGCTGCGCACCGGAGTTCCGTCGGCTTGCGACCGTACCGGCGGGAGGAACGCCAGTGTCGATCGTCGTGACCGGGTCCATCGCCACCGATCACCTCATGCACTTCCCCGGTCGGTTCACCGATTCGCTGTTGCCCGACCAGTTGGAACGGGTATCACTGTCATTCCTGGTCGACGACCTGATCGTGCGGCGCGGTGGGGTGGCGGCCAACATCAGTTTCGGGATGGGCCTGCTGGGCCTGCGTCCCGTTCTCCTCGACGCGGTCGGGGCCGATTTCGCCGAGTATCGGGCCTGGTTGGAAGCCCACGGGGTGGACTGCGAGCATGTCCGGGTATTCGGTGAGGTGGCCACCGCCCGGTTCGTCTGCACCACCGACGACGCGATGAACCAGATCGGTTCGTTCTACGCCGGCGCCATGTCACTGGCCCGGCGGATCGATCTGGGCGAGGTGTTGGCCGAGCTGGGCCCGACCGAGATGGTGATGATCAGCGCCGGTGACCCGGCCGCGATGGTCGCCCACGCGCAGCACTGCCGGAGCCTGGGCGTGCCGTTTGCCGCGGACCCGTCGCAGCAGCTGGCCCGGATGGAGGGCCCGGAGATCCGCGAGCTGATCACCGGCACCACCCTGCTGTTCTCCAACGACTACGAGCTCGGCCTGATCACCGCCAAAACCGGCTGGAGCGACGCGGAGCTGCTCGGTCGGGTCGGTCACCGGGTGACCACGCTGGGTGCCCACGGGGTGGACATCGTGGGCGGGGACGGCTCCCGGCAGCGGGTCCCGGTGGTTCCCGAGCACGGCAAGCTCGACCCGACCGGGGTGGGCGACGCGTTCCGGTCCGGGTTCGTGGCCGGCACCGTCCGCGGTCTGTCCATGGAACGCTCCGCCCAGCTCGGCTCGCTGATGGCCACCCTGGTGCTGGAGACGATGGGCACCCAGGAGTACGAATTCGCCGCCGAGGTGGCCTGCGCGCGGCTGTCCGACGCCTTCGGCCGGCCGGCGGCCGACGAGATCGCGGGCGTGATGGGCTTCGCGGCGGCCGCCTCGTAGCCGCTGCTCGCGAGCGCCGACGTCAGACCCGGACCGGATAGTGCGGCTCGGGGACCTGCGGGACCAGCGCGCCGGTCACGAAGATCTCGTGCCAGAGCTGGAACACCAACACCGTCCAGATCGGCCGCGAGTAGTCGGCCACCCCGGCCCGGTGGGCATCCAGCAGAGCCAGCACTGCACCGTGGTCCAGGTAGCGCTCGGTCTGCGCGGAGGTGATGATCGAGCGGGCCCACTCGTAGGAGTTCTCGGCCAGGTAGTGCCGGATCGGCACCGGGAAACCCAACTTCTTCCGGTTCAGCACGTGCGGCGGCACGATCAGCTCCATGGCCTTGCGCAGCGCGACCTTGGTGGCCGGCCCGGCCACTTTGAGATCCGGCGGCACCGTGGCGGCCACCTCGAACACCCGCGGGTCCAGGAACGGCACCCGCAGTTCCAACGAGTTGGCCATGGTCATCTTGTCCGCCTTGACCAGGATGTCGCCACGCAGCCAGGTGAACAGGTCGATGTGCTGCATCCGGGAGATCGGGTCGCTGCCCTTGGAGCGGGCGTAGACCGGGCCGGTCACCTCGGCCAGCGTCTGCTCGCTGCGGTAGCTGCGCAGCACCCCGGGGAGCTGGTCCTCGCGGAAGATCCGGGCGTTGCCGTAGTAGCGCTGCTCCAGGTCGATCGCGCCGCGGCGCAACAGGTCCTTACCCCGGAACCCGGCCGGGAGCGAGCGTCCGATCGCGCCCAGCCCGCGGCGTAGCGGATCGGGCAGCACGGTCAGCGGGGCCAGCGAACGCGGCTCGCGGTAGATGTTGTAGCCACCGAACAGCTCGTCGGCGCCCTCCCCGGACAGCACCACCTTGACGTGCCGGCGGGCTTCGTGGGCCACGAAGTACAGCGGCACCAGCGCCGGGTCGGCCACCGGGTCGTCCAGGTACCAGACGATCAACGGCAGCGTCGAGGTCAGTTCCTCCTCGCTGACGGTACGGATCAGGTGGCTCACCCCGAGGGCGGCGGCGGACTCGGCGGCCACGTCGATCTCGCTGTAGCCGGCCCGTTCGAACCCCACGGTGAAGGTCATCAGGTCCGGGTTGTGCCGCTTGGCCAGCGCGGCGATCGCGGTGGAGTCGATCCCGCCGGACAGGAACGATCCCACGGTGACGTCGGCGACCATGTGAGCGGCGACCGAGTCGTCGAGCACATCGGCGATCCGCCGGAACAGCTGCTGACGCTGGGTGATCGAGCGCGCCGGCCGGGGTAGGAAACGCGGCCGGAAGTACCGCTTCGAGCGGATCTCACCGCCCGGCTCCACGGTGAAGTGGGTGCCGGACTCGATCCGCCCGATGTGGGCGTCCATGGTGTCGGGCTCGGGCACGTACTGCAGCACCAGGTAGTTCTGCAGGGCCGACTCCGACACCACGGCCGGGCCGGTCAGGCCGCGGATGCCCTTGGCCTCGGAGGAGAACACGATCCCGTCGGCCACCGTTGCGGTGAACAGCGGTTTGATCCCGAACGGGTCCCGGGCGCCGAACAGCTGCCGGGTCCGGGTGTCCCAGATCAGGAATGCGAACATGCCCCGCAGCCGGGCCACCGCGGCGGCTCCCCAGTGGTGGAAGGCGGCCACGATGGCCTCGCCGTCGCCCTCGGTGCGGAACTCGACGCCGTGCTGCGCGCTCAGTTCGGCGCGCAGCTGGCGGTAGTTGTAGATCTCGCCGTTGAAGACCAACGCATAGCGGTCCGGATCCTCCGGTGGCCCCCACCTCAGCGGCTGGTGCGAGTGCTCGAGATCGATGATCGACAGCCGGTTGAATCCGACCACCAGGTCGTCGTCGTGCCAGGTGCCGGCATCGTCGGGACCGCGGTGCCGGGCGCAGCGCATCCCCGCGGCGACGTCGGCCACCCGCTCACCGGCCGCCGACCGATTCGACAGGAACCCCATCAACCCGCACATGTCTGCCGCCCATCCGATCCCGTGTCGTGTCGTGTCGTGTCGTGTCGTGCTGTGCCGTCCGGCCGCGGGCCCCACATCCCGGTCCTGGTAGCCGGCCCCGACACCGCGGCCCCCACACCCTGGCCCCGACACCCCGTCCGGTCGGGCCAGGATCCGATCGCCCGGGGCCGGGCACCATCGTCGCGCACCGGGGCGTGAACGGGGTGAAAAGCGGGCTGCGGCGATCGGTGTCGCCGATCCGTGGCGTCCACCCGATGGGGTGGTGATCCGGTCCCGGCCGACTTCGACAAGTTGTAGACAAAGGTGGCCCCCACAGCGGTGCTGCGGGCGCCGGTCGAGTAATCTCGGCAGGATCACCGCCCGCGTCGCAGGCGGTCCGGTCGGGCCTGTCGGCGACCGGACGCAGCAGCAAGGCGAGGCATCGGCAAGATCGAGGAGAGTGCATCGGTGGCTTGGTCTCCGAGAATGCGACGCCGGCTGTGGATCGGCGCGTTGCTGCCCCTGGGCCTGCTGGCCAGCGGGTGCACCGCCGACGACCTGCCCCGGTTCGGCTGGCCCTCGGGGGTCACCGAGCAGGCCAAGCGGATGCAGCACTTCTGGTCCTGGGCCTTCATCGCCGCGCTCGCGGTCGGTGCCGTCGTCTGGGGCCTGATGTTCTGGGCGTTCATCGCGTACCGGAAGAAGAAGAACTCGCCGCTGTTCCCGAAGCAGACCAAGGAGAACCTGCCGCTCGAGTTCACCTACACCGCCGTCCCGCTGCTGATGGTCGGGGTGTTGTTCTACTTCACGGTGACGACCGAGAACTTCGTGACCAAGACCGTGGCCGACCCGGCGGTCACCGTGCACGTCACCGCGAGCAAGTGGCTGTGGGACTTCGGGATGGAGAACACCAAATCGCCCGATCCGGGAGCGCCCGGCGCCGACGGATTCGTGCACACCGTGGGTACCTCCGACGAGGTCCCCATCCTGGTCCTGCCGGTGAAGCAGAACATCGAGTACGTACTGGAGTCCAAGGACGTCATCCACTCGTTCTGGGTGGTGCCGTTCCTGTTCAAGCGCGACGTGTTCCCGCATCCGGAGGCGAACAACACCGCCAACCGGATCCAGAACACCATCGAGCAGACCGGCGCCTTCGTCGGTCGCTGCGCAGAGTTCTGCGGGACCTACCACTCCGCAATGAACTTCGAGGTCCGGGCGGTGCCGCAGGACGTTTACACCGCTTATATCGATCTGCGCCAGCAGAAGGATCCGGCCACCGGCGCGGGCTACA
>JAABUO010008656.1_pt1 | contig 11466 bp, 20 predicted proteins | sample 5559291 | NCBI WGS metagenome assembly JAABUO01 (sample SAMN10711878, study PRJNA513372) | rock metagenome | isolation source: Antarctica rocks | place: Antarctica: Victoria Land, Finger Mt sud | reverse complement strand
ACCTGCAACGGCAGTCCATGCTGACTCAGCAGCTCAGCATGAGGCAGGCAGTGTAGATCACCATCAAACAGCTGTGTCAGCAGATCTGATCCCTCTTATGCCTCATGCAGCATGAGGGCCATGGCTCCTTACCATAGCACATCATCGTGGACCATCATATACCACTTATAGAGATACCCTGCATGATTCCTGTTGGCCCAAACCATTTGTCACATCATTGGTTGATGAAACAGTGGCTTACAAAAGACTGAGGCAGTGTGCATGGGCAGTCACCTCCAAGTAGCATGAGGCGGCCCTTGGTGAGGGGGGTGAGGGTGTGGAACTCCCGGGGGGCTGGAGCATCCCCACCCACTGCTGGAGACCGCCACTGCACTGCCCCTTCTCTGCACAGACTCACATCCTATTTATCATACAAGCGTCGAGCACTTATCAGTTGCTGAGGGCATGTGCATCATTGCTCAAGCACAGGCAATCCCGCGTGGTTGAGGACTTCCACTGCATAGTCTACAACAGCAAGCACATACATATTGGCCATGTGAGACTGAACAAGTGCTTTGACCGAGATTTCACCTGCCATCAAGCATGCGCAAGAACAAATATGAGTTCATGCTGGCCAAGAAATGCACCGTTGCTGGGGGCACATGCAGATGCTTCATGGTAAAGCTATAACTGTCCAGGACCGCAAGCACCATTGCTGGGAGCACTTATAGGTACTTCAAAGTGAAGTCATACCTGTCCATGACCACAACATCGTTGAGGAAGGTGTCAGTTTTGGTGCGGAACCAGCCCACATCTGCTGTGCGGCCCCCCATGACTACCAGCCATAGCCCCAGACCTGCACACATGCCTTGTTTGACGACCTGGTGGTCAGCAGCATATTCAACCACTCACCTGGCCACAAATGCGCACAAGCATTGGCCTCTAGTAGACTCCATACAGCGCTTCAAATTGAATGCTGAGTTTGATGCTGTTGAAGCACATGCTGGTAGTGACATGGAGCTCCTAGAGGCAAAATTGTGCAGAATGCCTTTTGTCCAAGGTATTCCCAATTGGGCTTCTTGACCCTCATGCCCCTGATTGCAATGACAATCAGCTCAAATGTAGTCATGTTGAGCCATTACCCAGCTCAGCTGTGTCCTGATATGCCTCAATTACTGCAAGATCTAAACAGAAGTCTTGACAGGGGCCCCTGAGCATACGGCTTCAAGTTGCACAGGATTTTTACTTATTAGCTCTGCTTGGGCTCATTCCAGCACAGTTTTAATACCAGAATATGCAGGATAGTTCCATGCTACAAACAAAGCAACTTTCAAACAGCTCAGCAGAACAGAATGACAGATGGTGTTGACCAGCCCAACAGCCCAGTCAAGTCACACCACTTCAGACCAGACCATGTCACATCAAGGGCTCCAGAACCACTCACATGTACAAGAATGGCCCTTGCGGGGGGCAGGGGCGTTTCCAGGCAGTTCCAGAGGGATCCATGCAGGGGCTTCTTCCCCATCCAGCCCTAGGCCACGTAAGGTCCACAAGTCATTTGCCAGGCTGGTGTTGTTCTCACCACCAAACATGAGCACCCGGCTGTCCACTCTGCACATGCAGTGACCATACCTAGCCTTTGGCTTGATGCCATTGATCTTCAGCTCGCTCCATGTAGACCTGCATGACAGTGATTACATTGGGACATCCACATCATCATGTGTGTTCCACACTGTTCAAATCAGCTTCAAGATGCATCTCAGCCTGGTTTTACAGCAAACTTGCTCAGAGCTGTTGAAGTCTTTTGACCAGCTGTGCATGCCTTTTGAGCTGCTCAGTGTACGTTAGCATACAAAAGCCTTTTTTAGGCAACACAGAATAACGGCAGATCAACAGTGAAGCACCCAACTTGCATGTCAGCGGATGACCAGCAGCATTGTATCAAGTGGCAATCTGCTTGTGCTCGTACGTGACAGTGTCAAAGACCCATGCATCATCCAGTCGCCGCTCTGCAGCATCAAGACCACCATGCACTAGCAAACGCCCTCCATCCAGGGCCACAATGCAGGCAAAGTCACGCGCTGATGGGTGTGGTGCATCCTTGGCTACCTCTATCTGGTGCCACTCCCAGTTGTCCTATGAAACAATGTGTTGGTCAGAGCGCACATTGAGCGAGACGGTACAATGAGAGGGTGAAATAACAATCCTTTGTGTTGTTGTCAGAAGCACTGGTAGAGTAATTGAAAGTCACTTGTACTGCAGGATGTGTATAGCAGGCTTGATTAAAATGTCCTCACCGTGTTCAGACACCAGAGGTCGTTGAACTTCTGCAAAGCTTTCTTCTCTTTGACCCATACATGGCCGCCAAACATGAACACCTTGGTGCTGACCACGGCTGCACAGTGGAATGCTCTGGCATGTGGGCCAGCAGAAGGGATGTCTGGACGTGACCAAGCGTCTCCTTCTGTCTGGAACACCACCACATCCCCCAAGGCATACTTTCCTTCGCTGAGACCACCATGCACAATTAAAATCTCGTCCCCCACGACTCTCTAGCGTCCACAGCGACAGCGATGTGGCCCATGCGAGCAGTTGGTGCAGCAGACGCGGGGCCGGGAGAGCCGGCGACATGTGGTATCCATTTCATGCTGTGCAACTGGATGCCGATTGCCCGTCAGATGATCAGGCACAGTCCAGTGCGGGTAGACCGTCTGCACTCACCGTGCACCAAGCCAGGCCTGCTGTGCTTTGACATACAAGGCACGTGCGTTTCCAATATGTCCCACTTGCCGGTGGGCAAGGACATACTTGACAAACGAGTTGACACAGGAGCTTGCTTGTGCAAAGCCAGTGTCTTGATACTTGCGTGGTCTGCACAAATAGCATGCCTTGATCAGATCTGAGCTGCTATTGCATGCCCACGCTCGCCGTGCATAAAGTAGATCACGGCTTCACAGAATACAGAGTCACAGCAGATGCCGCAAGATCTAAGACTTGGTGGATCATCGGCTCCATTGTGGTCTGCGCTGTGAGGATACTGTCACCTCGGTACCAGCTTGACTATATTCTGATCTGAGTTGCATATGCTGCATCCTTGCAGGTACTCTGGCTTGGCCACTTTAGTTTTTTGCTGCGGGTGGGTCGCCTCATTGCAATGGACTTTTTCAAATGCGTTGCAACAGCAAAGCATACAAGGTCACGCTGTGCAGGCTACAAGCTTCAGTGCTGGGCTAATATGCGCAAGCTGTTGGGTTTTCTCCACTAAGCATGAGTCAGTGACCCTCATTGAGGGTCTTGTGCTTCAGCTGCACTCTGAGCTGAGATGCGGAGTATGCAGCACCAGCTGCTATGACCTTGAAGGAATCCAGGACGCTGTCATCTGCGAGGTACAGACACAATCATCAGTTCCTGCTCTGCTGCTGACACCAATTTTGCGCTGAATGCCTCAACCGTGATGTTGCTGCAGCATGTGACTACAACAAACGTGTACTACTATCTTGCTTTTAAGCTGATAGGACAGCAGCATATGGCTGTGGCATACCGATCATTGCTGCCTCGTCTGGCTCTGATTCAGCCAGTTTACCAGTGTCTTCTGCCACACCTATTGCCTGCAGCAGTCACTGACAATCCAAGACCAGCCAACGTCCCCAAAGCTTAGTGCTGCATGAATTGCGTCTGTTGTGTTACCTCTGTGTCAATGGTCTTGCAAAACAGGTGATATACTGTATGCATTTTCTAAAGCTACTTTGCTTATATGGTAGTTACACATTTGCGTTGATAGATGTTGCAACACCGGCTGGACTGCTGCTCAGATGACTAATGCTTAGATGACTATTGAATATCTTCTCCGATATCTTCTCCTATACAGTGTTGCAGCTGTTGCTGATTCAGCTGCCTTGATTCTGCACCCTTGTCTAGATAGGCAGTAAAGAGTGCAAGGCATGTTGCTGACAGTCTGTATTCTGCTTGAGGGCCCATGGCGGCAGGGATAATTCAATAAGCCCTGCGTGACAAGCCATAGCACATATGTCATGCAGTATAGAAGTCACATGCCACGCACTGTATGTGCACAAACCCATGCCTGCAAATAGTGTATACAACACAATAGCCATCAGATTTGCTGCTGCCAGCCGAAATGCAGAGTGTTGGACCAGTAGAAGCAAAAACAAATAACAGTTTGGATTGAGTGAAATGTTACAATACGACACATAAATTAAACACTAAACTTCATACATAGCTTTGTAATCAGCACCAATTATATCTATGCTCAAGCTTCATTGCCTAAGTGTTACTGAGACGAAAAGTCTTTCCCAAACAAGGCTTTATTTCCAAAGAAATTCTGCACGTCATTGGCCAGAGCTTCTGGCTCTTCTTTGGCAGCAAAGTGGCCACCCTTTTTCATCACTGTCCACTGTTGTATGTTGGCAAAAGCCTCAGCCCAGTTCTTTGGCATGCAGCATATCTCCTCAGGGAACACAGCAACGCCTGTGGGGACCTGCACATGCATGCTGCTTCATCAAACAGGTCATGTGCATGTCAGTCTCAATATGCTGGGTACTGTCACAACAAAATCTTGCAAAAGAAGATGGCAACTTGGCTTGAAGCACATGCAGGTGCTTTTATGGCAACAACGAGCAGATTCAGGCTTCAAGCTTGCTACTATGGTTGGGATTGGTGATCCTATCACAGGAACCCACCTTGCAGTATTGTTTGATTTGTCGGCCCTCACGTGCATGCCTGGCTTCATAGTACAGTCTGAAGCTTGAGGTGACATTTCCAGTGAGCCAGTAAAGGCAACAGTTGGTGATCAGAAAATCCTTGCTGAAAGGCAGCTGCCCATTGGTGTGCCTCCTATCAGACCAAGTTCTGAACTTCTCAACCATCCATGCCAACAAACCCACCGGGGAGTCATTCAGTGAGTATCCCAAAGATTGAGGTTTGGTGCTCTGCACTTGAGAGTACCCTGCAATTAGCGGCAACTCTTCTTCAGTGCAGCACTACTGATAGTGTACTGAGGGGATGCTGCAGCTGCTGTCTTGGCTTGCTAAACCTCACATTAAGCAGATCACATTACCCAGTGCATTGCATAACAAAATCTCCTGTTGAGACAAGGCAAAGGCTTGCAGCAATCAGGCAAGGCACAGAAATGGCTTTGGCATGACAGATGCCTACACACACTGGGAAAAGGTTCGAAGGTGCAACGTGGCAAGGCACAAGAATGCAGAAATGCCTCTGGCGTGCCAGACTGATGCACACATGGAACACAATACACTGTTGCGGCAAGGTAAGCTATTCTGCTGACAGATCCAGGAACATGCAAGTGCATCCACTCAGTGCAGCAAGTTGAGCTGGCTGCAATCAAACTGGCCTTGCCTGACTCCTGACTCTGAAAGTGGCCAAGTCCCTTGATTCCCTTGATCTCATCAGCACTCAGGAACAATGGAAACCGATCAGCATATGGTGCAAAAGCATTGGCCAGCTGCAGCAGATGCCGAGGGTTGTATCGGTTGGGGGATGCAATCATGAAATTTACATGTATGCCTCTACAATTCTCACTGTGGAAGATGCCAAGTGCCTTTGACACAGCAGAGCCCCAGTCACCTCCTACAATGCACAATGCTCAATCCCTACTTGAGCATACAGCAACACTGCCCTGCATAAGTACAGTGGTGCATACCACTGAAGACACATGCAAGACTTACTGGCAAGGTGCATCCCTTGCATCTGCTGCATATGCAAAGGTCTTCTGCTTCCGTGCAAGCAAATGCCAAGACTCATGTTGCTGTTTGATGCACAATATTTGCACACAAAACATGTATACCAAGCTGCAAGCGTGGATCTTGACATGTCTGCCTGACTGACAGAGATATAAAGATGGCTGAATGGCAAGAGACACACAGTACATTGCTTGTGAACACTAGCCCAGCCAGCCCAAACAAGGCTTGAATCCGCATAAGCCCGAGGCACATACAACATACATGCTCAAGCTGCTTGTCACCTTGAGCAACATACTTGGTGTAGCCCAGCTCCAGCATGAGCTGGTTGAAGGTCTTGGCTATTGACACAAGCGCAAAGCCTTTGTGCTTGGGAGCTGACGAGAAACCATAGCCTGGCAGTGATGGGGCCACAACATGGAAGGCCTGCTTGCCTTCACCTGCTCACATGAGCGGGCAAGATGATGCACAAAGGCAATATGCAGGTGGCTTATGACTCGCTTGAGCAGTGACTGACATTGTCACATGACAAGCTAACCATGCAGCAGTACTTGATGATTAGAGATTCGATCAAAATGAAGAGAGCTCTCATCCTTCAAATAACATGAGTGACTTGGCTGACAGCAGGGCAACAGCATGTGATACCAATGCTTTGTTAATTACCTAATCCCATCCTGCTTGACATGTGTCAGCAAAAGGCAAATAAAGTGTGAGTCCAGTACATGCATGTGGCACATATACAGTAAAAAGATGCGCTGCAAGGAGAGCAGGAACCAGGGCAGCGTAAAGACTGGGGCACAGGCTTGGCAGTGGTAGGAGAGGGGCAGGCAAAGAGTGAGGCAGGGGCAGTTTCGGCGCAGAAGCAGAGCAAGAACAGGGACAGGACTAGTCTGCATACTTTTGTCACCTGGATTTACAAGTTGAGGGATGATCTCTGTAAACTCCAAAAAGCTGCCAGGCCAGCCATGTGTGATCAACAAGGGGATTGCATTCTTGTGCTTTGACTTCTCATGGACAAAGTGCAGGTCAATTGCATTCAACGGAATGGTGAAGTGGTGCATAGTCTTATTTAGGATTTGCTCTTGTTTGCGCCAGTCATATGTGGTCTTCCAATACTGCAGCAGCTCCTGCAAGACCAAAAGAGTATTTGCTAAGCAACATGCAAATCTGATGGTGATTTCTGTGGCTGGCCAGCTGCGAGAGCAGGCACAAACATGTCAGACTGCTTCTGTTTGTCAATTCAGACAGTCTGCGCGTAGTCGAAGCAGAAGTGATAGTGTTGGTGACCTGTATATAGGAGGGCTCGGTTCCATAATCCCAACGGCTGCCCTGTAGGTGGTCAGGAAGTCGGGTTTGACCGAGCCGCTCTTGCAAGTCATCGAGCACGGCCTGGTCTATGTGAACTGTGTAAGGGGAAGCCATCAGGCCAGCCTTCTACTTGCAATAGTACAATTTCACTCTGCCCGAACTTGCATGCTTGCACACCGGAGGCACTAAAAGCCTGCTAAAAGGCTGTCAGCTTCGAAAGTTTCTCACGTTGTAGCATGCACTCTTGTCAAATATGTAGGGTCAAAGTTGTTACAGCCTATCTGTCGAGGCAATTGTACACTTTGCTGTCACATGGACTCCGCATGAGCAGCAGTGCCGAGCAGATTTATTACACCAAAGTCAGCAAAGCGGAGCAACTCGACCGAAAATCGTGCATATACTGACTTTGCGTTGTGTCAACAAAGCTCGCTTAAGATCACATAGAGTGTGGCCTATCAAAACACTGATTATAGCAGCTTTCCTACAGCAGCTGTCGGTCAAGGTCAGCTTTGCATGCATACTCACAATAGAATATGCGGGACTTGTCACTTGTCGTGCGCCCACCCTCAATGCTCACAAAGATGCACCAGGGGTGAAAGTCGAATTCCTTGATGTTTTGACAGTGCTTTACTTGTACAACCGCAGGCACCAGACCATGGCAACCCCTTTCACTATCAAAATCGAGCAGTCAGCCATAGACGACTTGAAGCGTCGTCTAGAAAGGACAAGATTACCTGACCACATTGCTGGATCGCATTGGGACTACGGAACAGAACCATCATATCTGCAGGTAAAGTGTCTGTCAGCGAGATGGTGACATGCAATGCTTCCTGTTTAGACATGCCTGGTGTTTCAGCATCAGCGCGACCTCATGATGTACTTGACCATCCAGCGTACGCATGTAGGCATACTAGCACTTCTTCCTCTGATTTATTAGCAGTATCATGCAGGAAGTGCTGCAGTATTGGATCACCACATATGATTGGAGAGCTCAGGAAGCTCAATTGAATCGTTCCTTGCACCATTTCAAGCTTCCTGTCAACACAATTGATCTGCACTTTGTCCATGAGAGGTCTCAGCACAAAGATGCCATCCCTCTGGTCCTAATACACGGATGGCCAGGAAGCATACTGGAGTTCACTGAGCTCATTCCACAGCTGGTCAATCCAGGTGCAGTTGTGCTTTGACTGTGGCCAATGCCTGTTGCAGTCTTCCTTTTACGCAGTTACCTGCATCCTCACTGGTCTCTGTGGCTCTGCACTGTGACAAAGCTTGTGTCATGAAAGTTGTCACATGCTGAAGCAGAAGGCAACCATATTTATGACATGACAAATTGTTGGTGGCCACACGAGCCTCACTGTGCCTTTCTGTCTCGTCCTGGTGTTGTGAACCTTGGTCTTATGCCGTAGCAAACGTCTGCCTTTGAGCACATGCATGTGGTTGTTCAGATGAAGGCAAGCAAGCCTTTCATGTAGTGGCACCTTCACTGCCTGGATTTGCCTTCTCATCCGCCCCAAAGCACAAGGGCTTTGGACTGAAGGAGATGGCAAAGACCTTCAATCAACTCATGCTTGAGCTTGGCTACACCAAGTATGTAGCACAAGGTGAGACGCTGGTCAGCACTCTGCACTGACTCTGTTCCCGCCTAGTCCAGCAAGTGTATAACAAGGTCCGCTTATGTATGTTGTGCATGGTAATGCCATTGTCTGTGCTGGTGATTTGTGTTCCAGCCACCTGCTTCTCTAGTTGTGTGCCAATATACATGCCTTGCCCTCTTGACTAGCGCATTGTAGCTTTGCACGCATTGCAGTGCAGTTCGGCAAAAATCACACACTGGATGGCGCCAATATCTTGATACTCTGACCCTTTAGGCTGTGGCTTAGAGCCATCCCAAGCTCTGATTTGGATAACACTTCTAATTCAGATAATTTTGAAGGCATCCCTGTGAATATACTACTGACCCAGCTTACCATAAAAAGCATGCCATGCGCAATGTGATGTGTGATGTATGATGTGTGATGTGTGACTACAGGAGGTGACTGGGGGTCCATGCTGTCAAAAGCGTTAGGCATCTTCCACCCAGATCACTGCAAGGGCATCCATGTGAACATGCTAGCAGCCTCGCCATGCCTGTACAACCCACGCCACCTGCTGCAAGCTGCAAACGCCTACCTGCCTTACGCAGACCAGTTCCCTATCTTCCTCACTGCTGAGGAAATCTCATGGCTGAAAGACACAAAGCACTTCATGGATCATGAATCAGGTTGGTCAACATGCTGATGGAGCACTACTCCTTGTGCCTTGCTGACATCACACATGTCTGCCATATCGCAACCTCCTGTTTTGCTCAGAGCTGACTGGCTCGTGTGGCCGGCATGGCACCAACTGTTGTCTTTTCTGTCAGACACAACTGAGCGAAGAACAAAATGCAGCACGATGTTGTCCAGACGACAGAGCAGAGTGCAGCAGCATACAGCCATCGTACAGCATGGAAGTTGTGATGAGTCTTGATCTGTATGCTTGTCTGAAGCACACCTCACCCGCCGGAAACCAAGCCATAGCATATCGTCTCATGTCCAACATGCTGCATAACGAGCTTTCAAAATGTGTGTTTGTTGTCAAACACAGGGCAGTTAAAAAGCAGATAAGAGCATAGGCCAACAGGCATGGTTTCATGTTAGGATGACAGTGACTCTTGTTTCAATCTATGTGGTTTTTAATCATAACAAGAGGTTGCGCATGAAACTGACTTCAAGCCTTTGTTTGCCTGCAGCGTATCAGCAAGAGCAAAGCACCAAACCGCAGACCCTGGGCTATGCTCTCAATGATTCCCCAGCAGGTCTCCTAGGTTGGCATTTGGAGAAATTTCACCAGTGGTCAGATAGAAGGGAGGCAAATGGGCATGTGCCTTACAGCAAGGACTTCCTCATAACCAACACCTGCCTATATTGGCTCACAGGAAATGTCACATCTAGTTTACGGATCTACTATGAGAGCAAACACACTGGTGACAGGACAGACATTGTCTCAAAGCAATACTGCAAGGTTAGTCAGCATGCTTGTTGAACATAGTATTGTCCGTATGCTGTTACCTTGTGTCATTTGTCGTTCAGCTGGTGTGCTGTTGCTGCACTGCTATGCTTTGTGCAAGCATGTCAGCTGCAAAGGAGCTGCTTGGTATGCCATGTGCAGACGCTCACATGCAGCTTGATTTTACATGCCTGCTGCTCAGCCAATCTGCTTGCAAGTATCATCTGAACAGTGTTGGCCCCTTAAATATGTTCTGACCATTATCATCTTGTTCAAGGAGTTGTGCGTGATAGGCATTGATATTTTGCCAATAGAAATATCAACATCGTGCTGTTATGCAGGTGCCTACAGCTGTTGCAGTCTTCCCCACGGAGATCTATAAGATGCCCAAGAACTGGGGCACAAGCTTGTACAACCTGCAACAGTGGACTGTGTACAGCAAAGGTGGTCACTTTGCAGCGAAGGAAGAGCCAAAAGCTTTGGCACAGGACATGCAGAAATTCTTTGGGAACAAAGTTATCTTTGGTCAGATCTTTTACTAGGCCAAAAACAAGCATGGTCAGTGTCACACAATGATCAAATGACATGTTGTCATGGAGTTGTGCGAACGCGGGTGAATATGGCGTCGTATGTTGCTATGCTTCTGCAGGGCCTTAGCAAACAGTGATGCTTTCATGCCATTAAGAAAACAGTGGTGCTTTCATTCACCGAGCTTTCATTACAGAGCAACCTGCATTACGAGAATCAGGTAACGCCTCGCGTTAACGCCTGTCGCAGCTGTAGAGGATGCATTGATGCAAGTAAGAGAGAAGTGCCCAGGTGTTTGTCGTTGCTCACTGTGAAGGCGATTTTTGAATATTCTTCAGCTCTGCAGCTTTGGCGTCTTCCTGGTGCTTGCTGTATCGATACTCGGCGGCGCGGCATGGAGGAAGCGCACAGCATGAACGTGAAGCTGCCGGAGCAGCCTATGGTGAGCTTATCCACCGCATGCATTGACGTAAACCGTCAAAGCACCCTGTTGCCCCGTCTGCTGGCTCGGAAAGTCACACCGGCAATTTGCAGGACTGCAGCTTTCACCCCACAGAAAGCCTCCTGGCGGCAGGCATTATCACTGGGCAAGTACGTATCAGCGAATACAGCGAAAACGGTGCCACACGGAAGAGCCAAAAGAGGCTACACAGCGAATCCTGCCGCGCTGTCCAATTCAGTGGTCTAGGAGATGCTCTTTTAACTGGCTCAGCAGACAAATCAGTAGTTTTGCTTGACACGGGAACATGCAAGGTGCAAAGGACACAGCAAAATGCACACCCTGCGGGCATCAGCAGACTGGCGGTGCTTTCTGAAACATCATTTGTCTCAGGTAAAGGAACACTGCTCCTTGTGTTGCTGAACCCTGCATCTCCCTTGTCAGTCACACCTCAATGGCTTCGCAGCT
>JAABUO010008655.1_pt1 | contig 11466 bp, 12 predicted proteins | sample 5559291 | NCBI WGS metagenome assembly JAABUO01 (sample SAMN10711878, study PRJNA513372) | rock metagenome | isolation source: Antarctica rocks | place: Antarctica: Victoria Land, Finger Mt sud | reverse complement strand
TTCCTCCTTTCCCAGCACTCTCTCAATCTCTTCACACACCGCCTCCGTAACCTCTCTCGTCCCTGCCTCTCCCCCCAAATCCCTCGTCTTGACCCCCCTCTCGCAAACATTCTCCACACACTCCAACAACCCCTCCGCAGCCGCCTCATGCCCCAACCACCTTACCATCTCCGCCGCGGTCCAAAACGTCGCCACAGGGTTCGCTACCCCCTTGCCCACCAGATCGAACGCGCTGCCGTGGATCGGCTCAAACATGCTCGGGTTCTGTCTCGAGGGGTCGAGATTGCTGGTCGGGGCGATGCCGATGCTACCAGCGAGGCTGGCAGCAAGGTCGCTGAGAATGTCGGCGTGCAGGTTTGTAGCGACGATGGTGTCGAGGGTTTCCGGGTGCAGGACCATGCGCGTGGTCATGGCGTCGACGAGCATTTTATCGCACTCGACGTCCGGGAAGTCCTTTGCGATGATGGCGGCGACCTCGTCCCAGAGGACGAGGCCATTGCGCTGAGCGTTGCTTTTAGTGACGACGGTGATTTTCTTTCTGAGTCTTTTTCTTGCGGTTTCGAAGGCGAAGCGCATTAGTCGCTCCACGCCGTGACGCGTGAAGATGCTGACTTCGGTTGCAACTTCCCAGGGTTGGCCGATGTGGGTACGGCCCCCTTGCCCGGCATATTCGCCCTCGGTGTTTTCGCGAACGATGACCCAGTCTAGGTCGCCGGGACCGGTGTTACGGAGGGGGGAGGCGATGCCACGGAGGATTTTGGTGGGGCGGACATTGGCGTATTGTTGGAGGGGCTGGCAGATGGCGAGGCGGAGGGACCAGAGCGAGATATGGTCTGGAACGTCTGCTCAGAAGGTTAGGTTACCTCTGTTGATTTGGGATGGGGGAGGTGGCAGACCTGGTGCGCCGACTGAGCCGAAAAGAATGGCATCGTATCTCTTAAGTGATTCAAGACCGCCATCAGGGATGTATTTTCCATGTTTCTTGTAGTAGTCACTGCTCCAGTCCAAGTGATCGAAGTGGAATTCGAACTCCCCAAGGACTGAGGCAAGCTTCTCAAGGACTTGGATGCCGGCACTGATGACTTCGGGGCCTATACCGTCGGCAGGGATCGAGGCTATCTTGTAGATGCGACGGACATCATGGATTGTACTAGGAGACATGGCGGCAAGAGTCAATGGATGGGTTGATCAGGTCCATGGTGGTGATGGCTTCCCCGCAATGACGCTGGTCCGAGGGGATCTCCCGGTGGGTCTTGCCATTGCTTTCGTTTGCGATTTTGGTAGGCCCCGGTCGTTCAAGGCCCAAAGTCTTTTCTTCGTATTCGAAGATGCCGCCATCGAGCAGTGCGATCAAGAGTGGAAACTTAAAGCTGTCAAAGAGCGGAAGAGACCCTTACTGTACTCGACTAGGCGAACCCTAAATCCCAATCCCATTTGACAACACTCCCATTTCATTCACACCACCCCCTCGCAGCCCCTAATCATGTCCACCCTCCTCCACCGCCTCCGCTCCCCCCTCTCCTTCCGGCCCCTCCGCCCCGCCCTCCTCACCCTCACCTCCATCCTCACCTGGATCCCCGTCCTCTCCTTCTTCCACGCCCACGTCGCCCAGCTAATGTGGGTGACCGGTCCCTCGATGTACCCGTTCCTAAACACCGATTATAACACCTCGACGCGGAAGGATGTGGTGTGGGTGAATATGTGGGCGCCGGCGGAGGGGCTGAGGAGGGGGATGGTGGTTGCGTTTTGGTAGGTTCTGATTTTTACTATGTTGGGGCGGGACTTTGGGGGAGTGGGATGGGAAGGAGGAAAAGGTGAAGGGTAGGGGCTGATGGGATATAGGTCACCGCATTCACCGGAGAAAATGGTTATAAAGCGGGTTATAGCCTTGGAAGGGGATACGGTAATTACGAAAAGTCCGTATCCGTTTCCAAAGGAGACGGTGCCAGAAGGGCATGTGTGGGTTGAGGGGGAGCATCCGGAGGGGAGCAGGCATAGTAATGATAGTAATTTGTATGGGCCTGTAAGTGCTTATTCCGCAGGCGGACCTACAGAAGTCTCGAGAGGAATACTAATCCTAAATACGCGGATTAGATAGCAAAGAGCTTGCTGACTGGGCAGGTTCGGGGGATTGTACTGCCTTGGACGAGAGCGGGTTGGATACGGTGGCAGGACTACAGGGGAAGCCCAAGGGTTGTTGAGAGTAGGATAGAGAATCCAATTGCAATGTGAAATGCTTATGACCTACCACCAACGCCTCGCTAAGAACAAATCGATACTCAAGATTATTTACTTCTTCGGCATAACTCGAATCTCCTCCGCCTGTTGCAAACGCTCAATCTCCATAGAAATGCTCATTACCCAATGATCTCGCTCAGCTCGACTTCGAGTCCTGAAAACAATGGAACGACCGGCTACGCCAAGCTGGGAGACATAGCGCAGGCGTTGTCTGGTTTTGCCCTCCCCTTTGTCTTCCCTAGCTCGGAATAGTGACTTGTTCCGTGGCTGCCAGACGACGAAGCAGGTCATGGTATCTTCATCAGTCGACGTCCAGCCGTCTTCGATATACACTCTTGGAAGGACGTGATGGCCTGGATGGTTGCTGTCGAAAGTTTGATTTTGATACAGCAAATCTCCCTCGGTAACGAGGCCGCTATATAAATAGCATTCTTTCAAGTCAATAGCGGTCACGCGCTCATGTTGGATGTGCGGAACTTCTTTCCCCGTTCGTTCTCGAAGCGTACCCTGGAAAACCATTAATTGGCCGTGGCAAAGGATAACGCCGCATCGTTGGAACGTTGTATGCCGTTTCGGCTTGCGGTATAGGACCCCTGACATCTAAATATAATTAGCTCTAGTTCCTCGACCATTGAGAGATGGCTTACTGTGATAGCGCGGCAACAAGAGATGCCGCACATATTGAACAGCTGTGGTGAAGCGACAGACCTGGTGACCTCCCATTTCTCTCCAAATTGGCCGAGATAAGATTCCATTTCTTCGTCAATTTCCAGGCTTCTAAGATTAGTATTGCGAATGATCTTGAAAATGTTCATGTGCTCTGTGATCCGGAGCTTCCAGTACCGAACAAGTTTGTTGAGTCGAGTCGTCCACTCAGTTTTCGTCATCTCATCATAGGCTTGCAGTCTCACTACGAGCCCGTTCTTCATGACCATTTCAAATGTCCGCTTGTCATCGAATTGATCGGTTTTTCCATCGTCCCGTCGAGTGTCGCTGACGTCTTGATGGAAGTCAATATCAGGTCCTTCATCAACATTTGCATCAGCGGGCGAGTTTCCCCTGCGAACATTCTGTATTCGAACCACGTGGCTTAAGTTGATGTAACCTTCAGCTTGCAACATCGAATTGACTGTACGCTCTGCTTCTGTGTACGCTTCTTGGTCGTGTTTACGTTTACTGTCAGAACATCCGTTTGTAAGCCAATCAATTTGGCCATTTTGGGCTGGATATGGATTGACCGCGAAGATGAGCGGAGTCTTATCCACTATCTGGCTTGCGCTTGGAACTTTCGTGTTCTTAGATAATGGCATTTCCGGTGGCGGCGGAGGCGCTGCCCTTGCTGGTCTGCAGTAACACAGATATTGATTATGAGTTGTAAAGTACAACCTTTTGAAATACATCTTGCCAAACCGCTGCATCCGACCTCTCTGAGACGTAAGGCGTATCAGAAAGCCCTCAACAGGGGAGGGCTCTTCAAGAGATTCTTCGCCCTTGCTTTTCGTATGAGTGGGATAGTGGGACTTTGGTAGTAGTTCCAGATCATGCGACTTTTGCATAGCTAATGTACCATACATTCTCTGTTCATTAGCACCATGTACCCATTCTAGACGATCATATCTCTTCCAGGCCAGACCCATCCTTTCATTTTTTAGCCATTCTGCGAGCACGTCTGCCCACTCTGGCGAATCCTCCAACATCTTCATACATCGCTGTATAATAATTCCCGCAACTGTCCTTTCAGCTTCAATGACTCTGAGAAGGGCCACGTCGTCTCCCGCCTCCGCACGAGCTGCTTCTTTCGAAGCTTGCAATTCGCTGAATGGATTTTCCAGTCGTAAGGTGACACTGAGATCAGGCACATGGACCTCTAGAGAGGTGGAACGGGCCAGATCCAGAGTATTGCGTATGAATGTATACCACTCCATAGCATTGGCCGCCGATCGAGTTCGGAAAATATAAATCCTCTTTCCCCTTTTCCATGGAACCCAAACCACCAAGGTCTTGTCTAGGGAGGAATAAAGGTTCACGTGAGTAGTCTTGCGAATCAATGGAATCTCATGAGTAGCTCGCTTCTTAACCCGAGGCTGCTCCACTGCAGGTATCACTCTTGATTTGTACATTTGAATCGAATAATCTGCTTTATCATCAGCACTTTCTCGGCAAACGACTATAAACTCCTTCCAAGCCTCTACTATCCGGGCGTCTATTTTGAGACTATCGTTTTCGTCATAGCCATCTTCCATCTCGTTCACAGTAGCGTCGATACGAACAAGCATTTTCTCCATCTTGACAATTTCGCCTGGTTGAGAGGAGTCACGCCGGATCTGCTTCCATGACTTATGGCGCGCTCTTTCCGCCAACTTAACCTCAGCCCGATCTTCTGTAGAGGGGTTCTTGTCCGGTATATTGAATCTGACTAAACCAGAACTGACTTGCTTCAGCCTTCGTGCTTGAATCTCATCTGGACTAGGTTCAAGAAGGATTTCTCCACCGTCAAGCGGTAGACGCGTAGATAAATCCCTGCCTGGGATATCAGGCGGCGACTCTTCTCTGAGCGAAGGCTGTCCATGGTGAACCAGAGAGCTTGTGGAAGCTGCAGCTTCACCCCGCAAAGGTGAATTAGGGCCAACAAGAGAGGGCTCAGCACTACTTCCAAGAGTATAGGATGTCTTTTTCGTGTCATCACCGACTGATTTGCCTATGGAGGAAGGTTCTTTTCCTTCTCGAGCAGTCACAAATGAGGTATGTCCGGGAGCCTTTGAGTTACCCTTTGGGTCCATCGTCCGCTTGAAGCTTTTGCGCGGTATATTGGGAGCTGTATTATATGAAGAAGCGCTTTGAGTGGTGTCGGAACTTAATGAGCCCAATCGTTGCTTGAAACTTGGGCGTGGCTTCGCCTTTGCCTGAGGAGAATTTGGTAGGTCCGTAGAGCTTAATGCTTCTTCTTCCGCTGCTCCTATTTCCTCACTCAGTCCATGATTTGTGCCCTCGTCTTCCTCCTCTTCCTCCTCTTCATCGACATCTTCAGGCTGCGGGAAGCTCCGACGATGGGCTGCCGTCGCTGATGGACCGTCAAGACCGGTGAATTGCCTTTGATGAGAGACATCTGGGCCCGCCGAGAACGTCGCAACCCTTGACGAGTAGGTCGATGAGGTGGTGTACCGCTTGTACCATGACTTGCGGTGACTATTCAACCAGCCCTTAGGAATAGGGCCGATGAAGCATCTTCGTGTCGATAAATGGAGATGCTGCGGTGTAGCGTGCTGCTAAAGGCACTCATTAGGCTTGTAAATCTTTCACTGTCAATTGATACGCATACAAGTCGGAGTGTAGTATAAGACCCAGGGTCTAGATCATGGGTTGTTGTAGCTCCCCCTTCTGGAGGACGCTCAGAGCTCATTTGGATTTAATACGCCGTGGACAAAGAAGAACAAGACCACCGACCTAAAAATGTACAAAGAATAGAGCACCATGACATATGAATACTCGGCAAGTGCAGTCGCTCCAGCTCCGTTGGATGTAGCCGCAAATTTTCGGCGCCCGGGGCTATGTTTCACCGAAACTTTCCCAATGCTAGTCCCACTCTACCTTACAGCCCACCCACGCCACCCTCTTGAACTCTACTAAATGATTTTCAATCAAGTTCAGCTCCACCCCGTTTGCCTTCATATTTCAATTTTAAATACAGATATCAAAGAAGCTTTAACCCCATCACTTTAAATCTCATCCGCCAACTTTTCCCCAAACGGAAAAATTGCTGTGTCACAAGAAAGCAAAATTTCCAGGCGGTGAGATACGAGTTTGTGAACGCAAAGTTGAAGGCACTTAAGCTGAAGCTTCACCGTGCATAGAATTACTAATTGTGCTTTGGGTCTGTGATTGTAAAGCTGATTCGAGAAAGTTGTTTTGAGGGGTGAAAAAGGGTGAGCTGAAGAGAGATTTCCGTTGGTTTTCACTCCAGATTGTTTTTTTTAGAATTAACTCTTCCCTTTTTATGCTCACATCTCGAGTTCACACTCGTCTAGCATAGTAGTGTTAGCCTCGTGAATACAAAACCCAATAACCAAATTGTTCTGGAATGGAATAATCGCTTTATCAGACACGTTGCGAATCTTTCAGGTCGTGAAACTTGAATTTTAGGGGTGTTAATTGTCAAGTGCAATGCAAAATTGGCTCATCTGGATCATCTAGGTATTACAGAATCACAGGAGCGAAGTCTATAAGAAATCTCAGAGTCTAGCATTGGTGCCACAAAGCCATCGAGAGTGAATAGTTTGACTATCAACTTAGCTTCAAACACTACGGTTCTCGACATGGTAGTAAAATGCATGATAATACGCCGATGCTATCCTGATAGAACAATCATGCGCCTCTCAATACGGTTGCTCAGCAGCCGCTTGGCTCGATGTCGATGTTGAGGTTGGGTACGCTCTGAGAGGAGAGTTAGCATGAACTCAGACTTGACAGAAAATAGGGAAGCGAAACGTACATTATTCCACGGGGTGCCGCCAGTCAAAGCTTGGTAAGCATTGTAGTCAATATCCAACGAGTTCCCAGCGCCACACCTTTCCTCCTTCGGCACGTTGGTCTTGCAGTAGTTGTATGCGCTCACGGACGGGCAGCTGTCAATAATCTGCACAATGACCGAATTGCCGACACCGCCCACGGAAGCACCACCGTACCCGCCTCGGTTGGTGACCCTGTAGCAAGTTCCGCAGTTCCCCTTCGGACATGCGGGACCTTGGTAGCCCACGACGACGTCCTGGCCATTGCATTTGGAGTAGTCGATGGTGGAGTAGCAGAGACCGCCAGAGATGTTGGGGGAGATGTCACCGGCTGCGGCGCCGTATGTGTTGGATATACCTGTACATGATGAGTTTTCCGTTGGAGAGAATGGGGGGAGGAATGGAGCTGACCTGTCAGGGGACCGCACACGGTTTGACCCTGCTTGATGTAGTCGTTGAAAGTGGCTGTCCCTGAATAGGTGGCGCGCGGCGCGAGGGTGTTGGGGAAAGCAGCGGCAACGCCAGCCAGGGCGAGGAGTGGTATCTGGGATAGCATGGTTGGTGGATATGAGATGGTTGGATTGGAATTTGGAAAGTTGTGTGTAGTGGAGGGCTTTGGGTTTGTCGTTGATGATTGATGATATGTAGATTAGAAGAGTGAGGAGCAGCTGTACCTGCTGTATATATACACAATGAAGAGGTTCGATCAACGAAACGATCTGATAATAGCAGCGGGATGTCTTGCAGGAGAGTAAACACGAGGTGTGAGAAGGATGAGATGTCTTGACATAAATAGTAGAGATTTGCTATAAGATGAAATGTTCCTTGTAGAGGAGGGAAGAAGCCCAGGGTAAGCTAGACAGCAACTCTACGCTGCCCGGACAGAGACAAATCTCACGTTTCGGCAGGTCTTAAAGTGAATGGAGATGCAATACGTATAAGCCTAAAAGGCCTCTCATGACCAACGGAGGAACATGACCAGAAGGAGAAATTCATCCTTCAATCATTTCGTGAAGGAGGGTTCCACGAGTTTCATCTTCCTCTGGACATCAGCTACCGTACCGTGCGTGGTGCGGAGTAAGATCAGGGCTTTTGAACTTCGGGACCGTGCATCCTTGACGTTGACCTACCCTAATCAGTAGCACTAGCACAACCGTGCAAACCCTACAACAACGTGTATGCGGTTGGGGGTTAAGTTAAAAACGCGTCATAGTACTTATGTATACCCAATGTTCTAGTAAAGCATCCCAAAGCTCTGGAATACCATCTAATAGATGGAATGTACAAGCAACAAGTCTTCCATTGCGGGCTACTTGAAGGCCGTTCTTATGGTAAAATCAAGGAGTCCTTCAAAGTAGAGGATTTGCAAGCCAGGGCTGAGGTGAAGTCGTACTCGTTGTCCTAAACTGGATACCACAGGCGGTGAATAGCTGAGGACAATGACGAAGAGCGTGTAGAAGACTCGTAGATCACGGCCTTGGAGTCTCCGCTTGGTTTTTGGAAGTGTTGGCTGAAACGCAGCATTGAGGCCGTTCCCTGCCTCAGGGCCGGCCGACGTTTCCCTCTCAAGACACGTAATTGATAACACAACCGTTAAACGGGATGAATTAAGGGTCACGCCAAGCCGTATCAAAGATTCAATGGTCTGGTGACCCCCACCCATTTTCTCCGGGCTTTGGTCGATCGGTTTACTTCCCGAGACATTTCCGATTACTCGAATTAGAACGAGCCGTAATGCTCGATCCCAGAGAGGCTCGGAGGATTAATGTCCGCGGTGTCACATCAGTCAAAACATTTAGCGATCGAGAGAAGAGGGGCTCAGCGGACCCGAGTCTCGACATGTCTTTGAAGTGAAAGGATCTGAGGTGAAGATGAAGTCAGGAACCTGACTGATACCATGTCTCACGGATCCATTGGATGTTTTCGGTCACCATACACTCACTACCTTAGTATAGTTAGCTCCAAGCTTGTAGTTCTTTCGGCCCAGTGATTACTAATAATGACCCTCGTCATGTAACGGTTCGACCGAGTCTTGCCCACCCCACTACTCGTACAATCCTACCATTAAAACACACGAGCCATGGCAGCAAGCCCGGCAATTCCTCCCGGAGGAACTTGGTTTGATACTCTGAAGAAGTCTTTTGTCGACGTGCATGTCGACGGCGCTCATGACAATGCAATCCCAACCACTGCCTTTCTTGACGCTGCAGACTCGCTTACGACGCTCTTCGGTACGTCGAGGAATAGCCTTGATACATGGCTATAATACATATATGTACATTACTTCAATGCTTACCTGCTGTAGACCTGCTGGGTTCCGTAGCCTTCACGCCCGTCAAATCTGACATACAAGGAAATGTGAAGGTACGACCTTCCGGGCGTCGACATCACCATCTACTGGCTGACTGAGAGCAAGAAAGTACGAGACCGCCAGTCAGCCGCGCCGGCCGAGTCTGAAAAGCTTCAGTCACTCGTTATCAATGAGCTGAAAACCAAGAAACACGTTGCCGCAGAAGGCCTTTTATGGCTCGTGCGGTTGGTTGGCCCTGTTCTATTGAAATCGCCACTCTAATCAGCGCGTTAGAGGGCTCGATTTCACCGCCCAAGCACTGCGGCAAAACCTCGCCAACCCCAATGATGAGCTCTCAGCTTCCTTCAGGGCCGCATATACCAATACGCTGAAGCCACACCATCCATTCTACGTGAAGCCTGTATTCAGCGCCGCCATGTCAGCCACGCCATACAAGAAGGATTTCTACGCGAAGATGGGAGATGATCAGAGGAAGGTGAACGAGGCACTGGAGAAATGGCTAAGTGCCCTGGAGAAACAAGTTGTCATACTGAAAAGGTTTCAAACAACAAAAGACGCGAAATGGTAGGGAAATGTCTTTGTTCGGTCTTACGGCTAATGGGGTAAGACGTGCAGCCCCGAAGACGGTTGATGGGTATGAAGTGGACCAAGCACTCAATCACTCAACCATATCCCCTCGTATGTTGAACCTGACGTTCATCCAAGCCTATGTGGATATATTCCCTAGGCGGACGTATGTCCAATGAACTAGCTGAAAAAATTTCTTTTATCTGTTGTGAAGGGTCTCAGCCCTAGTATTATGGGACGACTAACTTTCCCCTGTGGAAGAAACCGAAACTTCCATCTCAGTAATGCTTGAATTTCAAGAAACAAGTCAAGCCAGGCTTGTGGCATTCCTTCCCTTTCTGCTATCTGACGTTGCCTGCCCCCATCGAGCTCTCTTACTGTTTAAACCGTGTTCTATACCTCTTGATAAACCTTTTAGCCGACTTTATTTCCTTACTTCCGTTACTAATCATTTTCCTAACGCATTCATCCGCATCCTCTTGAATCATATCCAGCTCAACATTTAATTATAGAAACAATATATACATTTCTAAGCACACCAGCGAAGTATTGATCCTTACGAGAATCTCTCAACGTTGATAAGCCGGCTCTCGGCCCAAAGTCTACCCGGACAGCAAACACCTTATCTCCAACAACAGCCCTGCTGACAAAACCAGCCCTCCCTGAATGCATAACCTACGGAAAAACCAATCCTTTCAAAAAAGAGAGAAAAAAACGTTCCATCCAATCTATATAAACCCCCCAAACTCATCCCCTTTTTCCTTCTACTCTAAAACCTTCCATCAATTATTCTCACCATGAGCAAACTCCTCACCGTCTTCGGCGCCACCGGCCTTCAAGGCTCCTCACTGATTTCGCACGTGCTGCAACACCCGCAGCTGTCAACAGTGTACAGGGTTCGCGGTATCACGCGCGACGAGACCAAGGCGGCTGCAGTTGCGCTGAGGGGGAGGGGGGTTGAGATTGTGAAGGTATTTTGAGACTTGAGGACTGAGAGTTGAAAATCGAAAATTTGAGAATCGAGAATTTGAGAATTGGTAGAACTAGTTCCGTGGAGAGGGCTGATGGGCGCTTTGTATCGTACAGGCCGATATGAATGATGAAAGGTCGCTGCAACATGCGGTTGAGGGGTCTTATGCTGTTTTTGGCGTTACGAATTGTATGTTTCTGTTTTCCTTGATATCAATCTCCCCACTTTCTTGCTCCGCAGACACTTCCCTACTACATACCCCTCGCTTCCCTTCTCCCTCCTTCCCCCTCCCAACCACTCCAATTCCCCACACCTGACCCCCCCTCCTCCCCTACCCACACAGTCTGGGAATCCTGCTCCCCAACCCTCGAAATCGCCCAAGGCCGCGCCATCGCCTCCGCCGCCGTCGCCGCCAACGTCTCCCTCCTCATCTGGTCCTCGCTCCCCAGCGTGACGGAAATGACCGGTGGCAAGTTACGCAACGTCCATCATTTCGACAGCAAAGCCGCGGTTGAGACGTACATACGAACGTTAAATATCAGAAGCGTATTTTTCTGGGCCGGGTGGTATATGCAGAATTTCGAGTCGATGATGAGACCGGTCGCTGTTCGTCTTCCTTCGTTTCTTCTTTTTCTCGCCCCGCGCGAAATCGCCGACGGCTGGTCCAAAGGCACAGGCAAGACGGTCGTGTTTGAGCAGCTACCTGATGTGACCCACGATGGTGGCGACGACGGCGCCGTTGCTGCAAGTGGTAACGAGGGAATGACGGTAGAGATGCGGGAAACGCTCAAGGACGTGCAGGGCTTGATTACCGAGTACAGTTATTTTGGACCGGGAGGGAAGGAGAAGGTGGAGTGGACGCTAGGGCAGATGGA
>JAABUO010008654.1_pt1 | contig 11466 bp, 12 predicted proteins | sample 5559291 | NCBI WGS metagenome assembly JAABUO01 (sample SAMN10711878, study PRJNA513372) | rock metagenome | isolation source: Antarctica rocks | place: Antarctica: Victoria Land, Finger Mt sud | reverse complement strand
AACAATCTGCATGGTAGACTGCTAGCACCTGTCAGACGCTTGGTCTTGCAGTGATCGGCGCATCTTGTACAGGCGGAGGAGTACCACATTCATCAGACTTGGGTAGTCTATACAGCAATAGCTAGTCACATCAGCTTTCAGTTCTTCAGCAACCGTTTCCACAGGCTCGCCTGCAGCATTGCCCATGCCTCAGACCGAGACTTGTAATATGGGTGAGAGGCCCTGTCTGCTAGGGGTAAAGAGGCTTAAGCAAGTGAGCTTGCACATGAATTTGCAATTAAGCTGGTGTAGGCAACCCTGCAGTCGATATCTGTATACTTCTGCCTGGTGGAAATGAGTACGTAGGCAGGAGTTGAGGAACTCAGAAAGCTGAGAACATCACCAAAGACTAAACAAGCTGTGTGTAAATATGGTGGCAACACACCCAAAGTATACTACAGAACTGGCATGGGTTAGCTGCCCTGTGACAGTACCTCTGCCAGCAGCTGCTTGCACAGCAGCCTGCTTCTTCTTTGTACGAACGGACTCAGACCTGTGCTCTCGCGCAAGCAGCTGTTCCTGTCACAGCGTGCAGACTTTGCTCAGAAAGCGGCATCAGTGCTATTAGCACCAAAGCTCGCACGTTGAAGGGGTGTATCAAACAATAAGCTTGGTTGCATAGCTATGTTCTGACAAGACACACGTGCTGTGAGCGGGCACAGTACTTGGCACTCTTGACAGCACCCAGGTTGCTTTGCAAGCTGAAGATGCTTTGCAAGCTGGGGATGCAGAGTATTGTGTGCTGAACCATAGTCGTACTCTCCCAGCTCACAGGCAACTTGCTGGCTGTGAGCTGAAAGAGTACAGTATGGCACAGGTGAGCTTTGACTGAACTCACACCTTTGCTTTGTTATGACACTTGCAAGCAACTCTAAAGAGCAGCAGCTTGCAAGAGCACCTGTTCAAGAAAACGCAAAGTCTTGCGCACTAATTTTATGTGCAGGTGAAGGGATTCGGCCAGGATTTCTTCTTTGATCCATTCTACAGGCCTGTCGTCTTTGTCTTTGCCACAAAGAGCATCCAACAAAAGGATGGCCAACCCGTGAATCGGGCCCTGTGTGCATGACGGCGATGACTCAACGCTCTTTGGTTTCCAATATGCACTCGGGACCTGACTGAAGGAGGGGTTGTGTGCCCTTGTTCTACCTGTTGCTTTGCCCTAGATGAAGAAGTTGCAGCGATCTCTTCAACTGTTTTGGGTGGATATTCTCCAGCATAGAACGCCCTGGCTACCAAAGCCACCAGCCTTCGAAAGGCTTGGGTGACTTTCGCGCTGCCGACCATCGAACTGACACACAGTTTCAGGCAGCGCTCAGCATCAGGTCTAGACTGCAGCGGTTGAGCTCGGCAGCTTGATGAGCCAAATGAACGCTGCGCCATTGTGACAGCTGTGAAACCCTACCGCGATGCCGAATTTGCGAATCCATAGTTGCAGCTGATCAACAGGCTGATCAACGCTAGTGTCAAGACCGGTCTTTCCTCTCGCTATAAGTGCACAGCCATGTAGACATGCGTAGCTTGGCAGTGATGCGCTCATCTTGCTTGTACCGGCTGTTCTGCAAGCCATTGGCAGCTACTTTAGCACGTAGTCAACGCAGAGGGATCACTGCTGCGTAAGACTGTCAACTTGCTCTTATATCAGCAAAACGAGAATCAAACAAGGCTCCTATTCACACAGAATTGAGCATTTGCGTAGGCAACGCACAGCTCTTTTTATTGGCCAAGTTTGGCCTGAACGGACATCTTCAGCTGCTGGTGTGCGCACAGCTGATTTGGTGGCTGCCTTACAAAGCTGGGATTGGGAAGTTGCATTCTTAAGGTACAATCACGACAGTGCTGCAGAGAAACCAATGTGCAACCATGAAAGGCTGCAGTACCAAGTCAGCTATGGAGCAGGTACAGCCTGAAAGTAACCTATGTGGCGTCACGACCTTGTTGAACAGCTCTCTGATATGCAGCTCCTCTGCGCCAAATGAGCACACAGAGCTGCTCCAACAGCAAGGCTGCAGGACCTATGAATGCAGTCCAAACAGGGAAGCACAATTTGCAAGCATCTTGCAAGAATTGCAGCCAGCGCTGTGCATATTTGACAGGTGACAGCTGTCCGCCTTTCACTCACAGCAGCTTTGTAAACCATGCAAGACAGCAAGTCTCAGCCAGTCCCAACTACACAGCGGGATACCCTTGTTCAATATGCTTCAGGCATTTCTGCCGTTTTTGCAGATTCTATTCGGAAGAGGCATACTCGTTCAGGGTGTGCGACATTGCCCCAGAAGCACTGCGTGTCCTGGACATGCAAGATATGCACTGCCTCAGAAAAGGTGCTCATGTCGCCTATGCAGTCATGCACCAGCACTTGCATCACTAATGCTTTGGAGCTATTGAGTAGGGTCATTTTGGTGAAACTGCACCATTGCATGCAGGCAAGGCATACAGCAGCTCTGTCTGCACATGCTATAGAATCACATCCAAGCTATATGCTCTGCTGCGATTCCCTGCATTGACTAAGACTTTTGTGCCAAAATATGCCACGCACGTTGGCTAACCCACACACACAAGCAGATCATATGCATGTTAGGGCTCTGACATTACTGTAAGCCCCTAAGTCCATTGCTTGTTGGAACAGTTGCCTGTGCCTGCAGCCAGGCAAGCTGCAATACAGAGTGGAGCATCTATTCTGGAAGCAATGACAGTGCCACCAGCTGCAACTGACCCAGAGTTGCAGAGGGAGCTTGCGTCTATACATAGGTACAGGCTTATTTGGCGCACATTGTCTGTTGTCACAGGCACCTCCCGTCATCATGTGAGAGCAGCTTGCCAGTCTGGTCACCATCATCATCCAGCAGACTGTTGCTGGCCTCTTTGGATTGGTCTGATGGACCTGAATCGTGCAGCACATGCTGTAGCCATTGGCTACTCTGATCCTGTGTTGTGGCTTCTTATATCAGTTGGCATGACCTGCTGTACCAGCATGTCATCATGCTATGAACAGATGCATGATAAGCATTGGTCAACCATGTTGTGCAGGTCTGACTTGACCCTTGTCTGTTCTCCCTTGGAGCTCTCATTGCTGCAGTCCCTGTACTGCATTCCCAGCCACAAGCTATGCAATGCTCCCTTCTTCGCTGAAGCTCATTCAGAGCCCCAGCACGAAAGCAGGCGCGCACAGTTCATGACAATAGGCAACTGGAAGCATCCTCCAAACCGTGACTCGGTCCAATGGCTGTGCCAAAGCATTTGGCCTGCCATACGAAGGCAGCTACCACACGCTGAGCTGCATATCTACGGTGCTCACATGTCAGGAGCTGCTCAGCAGCATCACAAGCCAGTGAGTCTGCTTTTGCCCTGCACAGACCTGCCCCGTAAGTGGAGTGAGTTTGCATTGCCCCATTCTAGATCTGTAGATTCCCAGTCTACTCTTGCATGCCTTGGCTGTTTGCACCCACACCATGAACAGTCTCCATGCAATGTGCAAGCACATTATTGACAAGCTTCACCAGCCTTTTATGTGCCTCTCATCATGCTGTATGGTTGCCTTACACACCTACTATGTGTGGGTGAAAGTTCTCCCTCTGATGTTGTGTACATTGTCCAGCTATGTTGCAATTGTTACTCTGCATGGCCATGCCCGTACAGCACCTGTTGGCATTGGTAACAGCATGGTCAGACAAGCCACCTCATCAGTCACAACTCAAGTCTTGCAGGCTGCAGGGGTCTATGTGAAGGGCTTCGCAGCATCCCTGGACATCATGCAGCAGTACAGGGTGTGCTTAGCCCCACTACGCTATGGGGCAGGCCTGAAAGGCAAGATAATGGACAGCTGGGCCCATGGCCTGCCAGTCTGCACGACTCCAATAGGAGCTGAAGGCATGTTTCCAGCCACTTGTCAAACGCCTGAAGGCTTTCCTGACACACAGGTAGGTAAGATCTCCACTGCAGTGCCATTTACTAAGCTTGTGGCATGCAATCCTGCTAAGGTCCAAGTGCACATCATTATGTTGGCTAACCAATCACAGCACTACTTGTCTAATCTGCTTATGTCTTGGTTTGGAGGGTCTTCCATTGGAGCAGCAAGTAAACATGTCTGGTGTAAAACGACGGCACCTACCACCGTAACTTTTGTACTGTCATGCTTTGAAAATCATGCTGCATACTCGATGCAAACAAAAGGGAAGCCTTGCGCAGCATATTGTGGGTTAGTGCTGAGCATTTGGGCTTTGTGCTGCAGACATACCGCAGCCCTGGCAGCTTCTTGCAGCTGTGGTTTGAGGCTGCTGCCCATCAGAAGCTTCAAGGACAGTATCAGACATGGGGTGGGCTTTGGACTGCTGACAATGCAGATGCTTTTGTGCAAGACGCAGTGCGCATGTACAGAGCTGAAGAGGACTGGCACACTTGGCAGCAGAGAGGATTCGAGCTGTTGAGGAATCTATACAATGAGGAGGCCAGGTTGTGCATAGTCAAGGTATGTTTGGCTGATTGACCTTGGCGGTAGTCTGCATCAGATGGAAAGCGATGCGTGCAGTCAGCATTGAGCATTGTACTGTTCGATAGCTGCTGCTTTTGTGACTCAGCCAAGTTGTTGCACGACACATCCGTGTTTTCACCAAGCGTTGCTAGACTGGGTGAGCAGAGAGGCTCTGCATTGCTTCCATTGGAGTTTCTTCGTTCTGAAGCATTGAGGCAAATTGTGGTGCAGGATGCACTTGATGCAGCCTTAGTGGAAAAGGAGGGCCGCCGCAAATCTGACTACGTGGGTCAGATGCTGTGGTTACAACAGCTGAGGGCAACAGAGTACTTTTCTAGATGGATTGAGCTGAAAGAACACCATGCTAGCAAGTTAGATTCTGCTTGAACTCTTATTGTGCTGCACCGCACAGGACAAGCCATTTAGTTTAATGATAACATTGGCTTGCTGCTCAAATTCAATGTTCCTTGGATGCTACAATGGCTGAGATGTCTTACACGCCAGCTGTAGCTTTGTCTCAAGATTCTCGAATGCTACACAAGAGGGACACCCTGCTGTCTTTTACAACGCTATAACGTCAGCGCAGCTATATACTTGTCATTGATACCTAGTAACGCTGTTGGGGATGCGTGATCATAACACAAAAGCTTCACATTCTAGGATTTAGTTTTGAGTGAAATCTTTCAGAGGATGCTGACAAGCAGGGCTTAAGACACCAAGCTTGGGAAGGTCAGTTGTGGCCCTTAAAGCTGCGCGCTTCTGCCGGGCATCATTGTACCAAGACCGGAGAGTGACTGGGAGTTTCATCTCCTTGGCACGCTCCAGATGCCACATCTGAATACAGCATTCACATTCAGAACATCAATGCGAGGCAGCAACAATGGCACTTCTCTAGCAGCGTGGAAGAGGCACGGATGCACATAGAATGCTGTCAAAGCAATTGTTCATGCTTGTCAAGTCACGGGTGAATGGATGAAAAAAGCAGCCAGCCAAATTGGGTGCAGGAAAACACCTACAGCAACATCATGTCAACTGCACGCAATGAGTATCCTTATCAGCGAACACAAGAAGTCTTGGCGAGCAGCATCTGACATGTATTTGCTGCTGCGTGCAGCTGGCTCCAGTTCCCATGAGCTGCAGCCCTTTTTCACAGATGGCCCGTTCTTGTCTAATGCCCTTGTCCAGCATCATGTTGCCGAGCGCCAAAATCTTGATGTCAATCTCCTCACCCCTGCATGTGCTTACTTCCAAGCTGTCGGCTCCTTGGGCAGAAGGTCCAAGTTTTTGACATCATGGGCATGGCTGCTTTAGTATGCCGGCATGAGTTTGTCATGACAGCTGTCAATCTTTTTACAGAAGAGAACTTTGCATACTACGACCTAATGCTGGCTGATGTGCTGAAGCAATATAGCCAGGAGAATGAACGGCTTCTGCAGTGCTTCTTTTTGGACATTGCTTGTCATTTCAAGCCCATATTGGAACAGGTGTGCACTCATGCTCACCCTTGTCTCTTTGTCTGGCAAAGCTTGTGTCTATTGAGGCCGGCAGACATGGTTGCTACTTGTGTTACTAGACATGCACAAATGTAATGCATGCATCCCTGAGTTCTGCGTGCAAGACATGAGGCTGTGTTCCAGATTCCACCCTGGTCAAGATATGGACATGGCTATTGGCCCTTGGCCTGCAAGGGTCCACAAGCCTGTCTGCCAGCGTGTCTTTGGTGCAAGGCGCATGCCAAACACTGGCCTGACCTTTGGCGACAACATTGAGCATCTGTGGGCATCTTTACGCAAGTTCAGCCACCTCATTTGGAGCTCCTGCAGCACTGTTGTACTATTGCAGACTTTATGATTTTGTGTGAACCAAATGCATGTGGTGGTTTCCTTAGGGAATGTTTTGCATGTAGGAAGCAAATCTTGTCTGTATGAATTCACTGAACTGAACTTCTTGTCTGTTGGGTCCCAGTTGCCCCCCAGGACATATATTGATTGATTGATTGATTGATTGATTGTAGCCCTAAAATTCGTGCTAGGGCTGCAACTGCTACACAGCATGCAAAGCAGCACAGCCCGAGATTCAAGCAAGTAACCGTTTCGCCTACAGACTGTAGACAACAGTTGCTGAACTCCCATGCCTACTGGAGCGTGGCGCGCCTTGCCAAGCACAGCGCAGCTCTCAGGACGACAAGTGCGCTGCAAGCTCCAACTGGCGCGTGTGTATTCTGGAGCAGGTCGCGCTGACTAGCTGACGGTATCCGTGTAATTTGCGAGCGACATCGCTTCAAGGTCCGCAACACATGAGCGGTACGGGTGGTGTCGCACGAGGTCGGCTGTCTGTGGAGCGCAAGAATTGGCGCAAAGTGGGCGCCCCCTGTACTGATCTGTTCGCGGCCTGCTTGTCTCGTGCGAATCACCTTGAAGCATGACGCAGTATACATTCGTACTCGAATGCTGCAGGAAGCTTTGACATTCTAGATGGAGTCGCGCCTCAGTCGCACCCCTGACGAGCTCACGCTGATGCCTGCAGGATCACCCTTATGGATTTGTAGCAAAACCAATTACCAAGGCCGACGGTCAGTACCGCTGTCATGTAGTTGCTTTTGCCAGCTGCACTTGCTCCCTTTGCAGCTATGGTGTATGCCTGCTAAATGGAGCAATTGCTCAGGCTCTGTGGACCTTCTGCACTGGAAGTGCATGATACCTGGGAAAGCTGGAACAATTTGGGAGAAGGGATTGTACCCTGTCGATCTAGTTTTCACTGAAAGCTACCCATCGAAGCCACCAGAGTGCAGGTTTCCTCGAGGATCCTTTCATCCCAATGGTGAGAAGTCGAACACCATGAGGTGACCATTGCTTGGACAGACTGTTGCACCAACCAAAGACTGAATGTGAATCTTGCACACCTCAGTCTATCCAACAGGCTTGGTGTGCCTGTCAATCGTCAATGCAGACAAAGGGTGGAAGCCAGCCATCACAGTGAAACAGGCGAGAACATGAAAGCTTGTGTTCACCTGCTCATTTGCTTGTAAGCAACATGGCTGCGTACCTGCAGATATTGGTGGGCATTCAGGAGATGCTTTCGAACCCCAACAACTCTGACCCAGCTCAAGAGGAGGCATACAGAGTACTTGGGAAGGACAAGGCAGCATATGAAAGGTGATGTGCTTGCTGCTGGCACAGCCTTGCACATGTACATGCTGCTGATGGCGATGCCCATGCAAACGCAGGCGAGTCAAGGCTCAGGTCCAAAAGTTTGTGAACAATCAGGCTTGATTGACACATCCCAAGTCACAAAATCAGCGACTGTACAGCTCCTGGCGGTGGGCATCAGCAGTGTCAAATTGTCAGCTTTGGCAGCCTTGAGCCGTCCTGAAAGCATGGTTGAGAGCGCATACCTAGGCCTGACTGAACATGGGCCAACCATGCCAGTAGTCTTGCCTGGTACATTAACAGTCAACGCAATAAAGGAATATGAGTAAATGGGCTGTTATTGCAGTGATTTGCATATGACTTTGCTGTGCATGCTGCAGTGCACATAATCTGCAACAGGGTGGATCATGTGCATCCTGACAAGCTAGCATTTGACTACTGGCTCTTGCCCTGTAATGTACTAAATGCACATTTGCAGAAGTGCAGTTCTGCTGCCAAATGGTACAGCACATAGACAAACGCTGTTCTTGTAGCAGAGAGTATCCTGTGAGCATACGGAAACACAGCAACATAATGGTTGTTGTGGCTGGAAGTCACACAACCATCTGCTTTCATACCCCATTGAGAGATTGTGTGGGTTGACATATGCATGATGCATCATGCATATTTGTGTTATGCTGGAGCTGCCACTGCCTTCAAGGTCCACACGCACGCTTTTGCTAAATCTAGAATGTGCTTCAAGTCACCACACCCAACAGTGCAGTTTCCAACAACCTTTTACACCAGCACGTATGCTGTGTTGTAAAAGGATAGTCTGGCTGCTGCAAGTAGTGCCTAGGGTGCAATGTTGAGGGTTCTTACAGAGCTACTCCAACTTGGTGTCTTGACATAATGAGTGTCATACACGTACACAAAAGTGATATCCACTTGGTATCACGAAACATTCTTGTGCATATGAACACTGTGCCTCATTGCGGTCTTGGACTCTGGCTGTTGAAAGTATATACACTCTACACAATGTTGATGTTACGCTGAGTGATGTACACACACACAAGTTCTGCTGCTCTAGGCAGTGGCTTGTGCTACACTGACAGTGTCATTCCATGTCTTGACACGCTGCCTGACATACACTGGCACGCCCCCTCTTGGGGCCATGGTGATGCCCTGCTTGATGTCCAAGGGCTCCTGGCAGTTTTCTGATAGCTCAAAGGTAAACTGCTGGTACAGACGCACCAGTGCAATGATGGCCTCCTCCACTGCAGAGCAACAAATGCTGAAGTCAGTACAAAGCACTAATGTCATACATGCACGACAGCACAATATTTTGTTCAGTGCTTTCAACAGAGGCAGCATTATTTGTAGCTTGTACAATTCTGGGTAAGCCTGGTACTACTGGTCACCAAACCTGAGGAGGCAACCTAACATGTTGTGCTTGCTGGTGTCCTTGGGTACTTAATGCTGGACCTCGTGTGTTGGCTTTGAAATTCAAAGTTTGAATGCACAACGTTGAACAGGCACAGCATGAGCAGAAGCTTCAGCGCACTGAAGCATGCAGAGTAGGCAAGCGGTGCATGTGACTTGAACAGGGATGACAGCATGAGCAAGACACTTCAAGATACGCCAATATACCTGCAAGCTTGTACCCTATGCATTTGCGTGGCCCGAGACCAAAAGGCATGTAAGCCAGACCCCCACTCTTGTCCCCCCCAGTCTCATTCCCCACCCACCTCTCAGGTTTGAAGGCCTCAGCATCCTCCCACCACCTTTTATCACGATGCATGGTATACAAACCCACATGCACTACGGTGCCTTTTGGAACAGCGTACGGCCCAATCTGCAATGCAACCAACACCATCAGGTCCCCATGCATGTGAGCATCCTCATCTCGCTGTATGAGATGCACACCAATGTAATTTTCGGCATCTTGTGCATCAGGAAAGCAAGATCATGACTCACTCCCATCAAGCAGGGTCATTGCCAAGGATCCTGTACATGCCAGCTGTAAGCAGTGTTGTGTGACATAGCAGAACCCTCATCTTGTCGCCAAAGAGCAACAATGTCCAAGTACATTGTGTCCTGCTGCCATCAGAACGACCTCATGCAGAAATCCACACTCAGTTGGCAAATCTGTTTCACCCATTGGGCATATGTGTTGTGCAAGGGCCTTTTGTGCATAGGAGAAATGGGACTCCGGTGCCTCAGACCTCAGCTTTACCTGTGCGTCTTCCTGAGCAACCCTAGCAAACAAAGGAGCAGGAGGGAAAAGCCTCAGGGCCTCATTCAGGACAGCTGCAGCATATGGAAACTGACCAAGCTGCTCATAGCTGGGCTGGCCCTTGAAGTCATCAACCTCCTGTAGCAGCTTCTGTTGCACCTGTGGATGCTTACTCAGCAGGTAGATGCAGTAGGTCAGGGTGACTGATGTGGTCTCATAGCCTGCCAGCATAATGATGCTAGTCTGTGCGCCGATCTGCCTGCAGGTGGTCAAGCAGACAACAACTCTGTCAGTTTAGCAAGGTAGCAAGGAGCAAGACGTCAGCAGTGTGACGATACGTCAACCTTGCTGGCTGCACCTGTCTAGAAAGATGCGGCAAGCAAGTGGAACATATCATTGAGTCACCCACAACTGGCATGTCTCGTTCTGTCAAAGCATCATGCAGCTTGTTGAGCAAAGCTGATGAAGCATGACTAGGCTTTTGACCAGGGCTACATTGTGCAGCATGACATGTCTGGCAGCAGTTGACACATGCCAGGCTGCTTCAAGCAGTCATGGGCATTGGTCAGGAAAGGTTCCAGAGCTAAGCTTTACAGGTCTGTCAGTGGCGTGCCAGTGGCTTTGTTGTTGGCCTTGAGAAGCATGGGGATGATGCTGCTGTCACTGGGAGTGGTGTCCTGCATACAGCATAGACAACAGCATCACAATCACATCAACACATGGCATGTGGTTTTGGTGTGAGATCTACATTGCATGGCCAATGTTGAACATTGGAGCAACCTGAGCTGCAGGCAGATTTCTTTTGAGGTACACGCAACAGAAGTATACTCGAATGCTGCAGCCAGTAAGACTGCTCACCGCTGTAGAGGTGAGCCTGTGATGTAGGCACACATATGAATGCAGTGACCCAAACGCGGCACAAACTGGGTTTTAAAGAGCATTTGTGCAGCTGACAGTATGTCAGTTCTATGCCTTGCGGCTTTCTCGATGCCACATTCCAGACACATCATTTGATAAATTCGAGAGATTGAGTGAAAGCAGATTACTGCACATGACGTGTAGACACAGCAGCTGCTGATGGAGGACAGGTCGGCTCACCTGGTATGGGTTGTTAGGGTTGCGCTTGAACCACAGCCAGTCAGAAGGTGCCTTGCCGGTGTTGTTTAGCTTGGCCTTAGAATTCTGCATGTGAAATCATCTGGACTGGTTTACAGTACACATGCACCTCGACAGGACAATCAGGCTCTGAGAATGCAGTACTCTTCAAGTATGGAGCAATGTGCACCATGCACGATGTACAGTGTCAGATGCCTGTATGTACTCAAAGCACAGCACATCAAACCTCGACATGTTGATGATTTCATTTGAATGCATGCAAGATCCCAAAGCTAGCACAGCTGACAACTTGGTGACAAGGTATACTGAAAGCTGAGTACAGGATCAATGGATGCACTCCAAGCTGAATCATGACAGTGCTTAAAATCGAAGCGTTTGCTGAACATGCATGCTGCTAGGAGCTGTAGGCGCAATAGCTGGCTGACCTGAATGAGGCTTGCAGAGACGTCATACAAGGTGTCAAACGCCTGAAGCAGCTG